>Ga0315278_10005164_pt1 | contig 11850 bp, 8 predicted proteins | sample YL17G06_0_MG_FD_203880 | JGI IMG/M metagenome (GOLD analysis project Ga0315278, IMG submission 203880) | Sediment microbial communities from Yellowstone Lake, YNP, Wyoming, USA - YL17G06_0 | ecosystem: Environmental > Aquatic > Freshwater > Lake > Sediment | place: USA: Wyoming | collected... | reverse complement strand
CCGAGATCCTGCAGGACGAGGGATACCGCGTCTGTCTCGCCGAAAACGCCACGCAGGCGCGCGCCTACCGCGTGCGGCAGCAGCCGGCGCTGGTGCTGCTCGACATCTGGATGCCCGACACCGACGGCGTGACGCTGCTGCGCGAATGGGCGGCGGCAGGGCAGCTGACGATGCCCGTGGTGATGATGTCGGGGCACGGCACCATCGAAACGGCGGTCGAGGCGACGAAAGTGGGCGCTTTCGATTTCCTGGAAAAGCCGGTCGGACTGCAGAAGCTCCTCGGCACCGTTTCGCGGGCGCTCAAGGCGGCCTCGGCGAAAGAGCCCCATCAGGTCTCGCTGGCGGCGCTGGGCTCGGGAGCCGCAATCCGCGAAGTCGAGCGCCAGCTCGAACAGATTCTCGTGGCGCGCAAGCCGATCCTGATCCTGGGCGAGCCGGGCACGGGGCACGACGCCACCGCGCGCGCGCTGCACCGGGCGCAAACGCCGTGGATCGCGCTTGCCGGCGGAGCGCGCCTCGTCAGCAATCCGCTCGCGCTGCTCGAGGAAGCCCGCGAGGGGACGCTCTTTTGCGCCGAGATCGGCCTCTACTCGAAGGCCGAGCAGAAGGGCCTCGCGTTCCTGCTGTCGAGACTCGAGCGCGCCGAGGTCACCCTCGTCTGCGCGAGCGCCGAGCCGCTGGCGAACCTCGCGACCGAAGGCAAGTTCGACGCGGCGCTCCTGTCGGCGCTCGCGTCGGGCGCCGTGCTCCTGCCGCCGCTGCGCGCGCGGCGCGAGGATGTTCATGCGCTGATCGACCGGTTCTGGCGCGCGGCGGCGAACGAATGGCGCGCCGCGCTGCCGGCGCACGCAGCGAAGCCGGCAGCGATGCCGGAGCCGCCGGCGCTCAACGTGCTTGCCGGCGCGTCGTGGCCCGGCAACCTCGACCATCTGCAGAACGTGATCGCCAACCTGGTCCAGAACGGCGGGGAGATCACGCCCGAGCACGTCAAGCGGCTGCTGGGCGAGGCGGCGGTGCCGCGCCGCAGCATCGCGCCGGAGATCACCGAGCGCTTCTTCGAGCTGCCGCTGCGCGAGGCGCGCGAGGCGTTCGAGCGCATCTACTTCGAGCAGTTGCTGGGGCGTGAGCAGAGCAACATGAGCAAGGTGGCGGAGCAGGCCGGGCTCGAGCGGACGCACCTCTATCGCAAGCTGAAGCAGCTCAACATCCGCTTTTCCCGCCGCGGCGACGACCCCGCGGCCTGACCCCGCGGCCTGACCCCGCCCGCCTGTCTCCCCCCGCCTTGACCGCGACCGCCGATTCCCGCAAGCGCATGGCGCCGCTCGTCGTCGGCGCGATCGGCGTCGTCTACGGCGACATCGGCACGTCGCCGCTGTACACGTTGCGCCAGTGCTTCACCGGCCAGCACCCGCTCGCGCTGACGCACGATAACGTGCTCGGCATCCTCTCGATCATCTTCTGGTCGCTGATCGTCGTGGTCACGCTCAAGTACGTCACGCTGATCATGCGCGCCGACAACCGCGGCGAGGGCGGCATCCTGGCGCTGACGGCGCTGGTCTCGCGCGGAATTCCGGACAATGCGCGGCGCCGCTGGTGGCTGATCGGGTTCGGCATCTTCGGGGCCGCGATGTTCTACGGCGACGGCATGATCACGCCCGCCATTTCCGTGCTCGGCGCCGTCGAGGGCCTGGAGATCATCGCGCCCCAGCTGCACCAGTACATCGTCCCGGTGACGCTCGTGATCATCGTCCTGCTGTTCGCCATCCAGAAGCGCGGCACGGCGAGCGTGGGCTCGCTGTTCGGGCCCGTGATGTGCGTGTGGTTCGTCGTCCTGGCGGTCCTGGGGGTGCTGCAGATCGAAAGCAATCCGGCGGTGCTCGCTGCGGTCAATCCCGCCTACGCGATCGGGTTCGTGCTCGCTAGCCCGGGTCTCGCCTTTCTCGCGCTCGGCGCCGTGGTGCTGGCGGTGACGGGGACCGAAGCGCTGTACGCGGACATGGGCCACTTCGGCGCGATGCCGATACGCCGGGCATGGATCTTCTTCGTCGCGCCTGCGCTGGTGCTCAATTACTTCGGCCAGGGCGCGCTGCTGCTCGCCGACCCGGCCGCGATCAAGAACCCGTTCTACCTGCTCGCGCCGCAGTGGGCGCTGATCCCGCTCGTGATCCTTGCGACCTGCGCGGCGATCATCGCGTCGCAGGCGGTCATCTCGGGCGCCTTCTCATTGACGCGCGCCGCCATCCAGATGGGCTACTGTCCCCGGCTGAAAATACAGCACACGTCATCCCGCGAGATCGGCCAGATCTACGTGCCGTTCATCAACTGGTCGCTGCTCGTCGCGGTCATGCTGCTCGTGGTCGGCTTCCACAGCTCGGACAACCTGGGCGGGGCGTACGGGATCGCCGTCACGCTGGCGATGCTGATCGATTCCGTGCTCATCTTCTTCGTGATGCGACGGCTGTGGCGCTGGCCGCTGTGGCTTGCCGTGGCGATCGTCGTCCCGCTGGTGCTGATCGACGTCGCGTTCCTCGGCTCGAATGCGCTCAAGATCCCCGACGGCGGATGGTTCCCGCTGTTGATCGGCGGCGTGGTGTTCACGCTGCTCACGACGTGGAAGCGCGGCCGGATCGTGTTGCTGGACCGGCTGTCCGAGGACACGATGCCGCTCGACGTTTTCATCGAGAGCATCGCGGCGAGCCCCGCCACGCGGGTGCCGGGCACGGCGGTGTTCCTGACCTCGACCCCGAACCGGGTGCCGCACGCGCTGTTGCACAACCTGAAGCACAACAAGGTGCTGCACGAGCGCGTCGTCTTCCTCAACATCGTCACCCGCGACATTCCGCGCGTGGAGCCATCGGAGCGCGTGGCCATCGAGGACATCGGCAGCCAGTTCTGGCAGGTGCGCGCGGATTTCGGGTTCGCCGAGGATCCCGACGTGCCGGCGCTGCTCGACGCCTGCGGCCGCGCCGGATTCGAGTTCGACATGATGGACACGTCGTTCTTCGTCTCGCGCGAAACCCTGATCGCGACCGTCTCGCCGGGCATGGCGCTGTGGCGCGAGCGCCTGTTCGTGTCGATGTCCAGAAACGCCGCCAAGGCGAGCGATTTCTTCCGCATCCCGACCAATCGGGTGGTGGAGCTCGGTACGCAGGTCGAGTTGTAACCCGTGAACCGCGCTCGGGCTGCGCGCCGTCAGGCGGCGCCGACGTGCCCGCGCATCGCTTTCAGCGCCTTGCTCTCGATCTGGCGGATCCGTTCCGCGGACACGCCGTACTCGTCGGCGAGATCCTGCAGCGTCGCCGTGTCGTCCTCACGCAACCACCGCGCCTCGATGATGCGGCGGCTGCGCGCGTCGAGCCCGTCCAGCGCCCGCTTCAGTCCCGCGGAACGGCTGCGGCCGGTTTCGACGACTTCGTAGATCTTCGCCGGGTCGTCGTCGGCGTCCGAAAGGTACGCAATCGGCGTCACCGTGTCGCCGTCGTCGCCGGGTTGTGGCTCCAGTGCGACGTCCGGGCTCGACAGCCGTGTTTCCATCGCGACCACTTCCTCCGGCTTGACGCCGAGCTCCCGGGCGATCGACCTGACTTCGGCCGGCGTCAGCGCATGCGCGCTCTTCTTCATGCTGCGGAGGTTGAAGAACAGCTTGCGCTGCGCCTTTGTCGTCGCGATCTTCACCAGGCGCCAGTTGCGCAGGATGTATTCGTGGATTTCCGCGCGGATCCAATGCAGCGCGAACGACACCAGGCGCACGCCGCGGTCCGGGTCGAACCGCCGCACGGCTTTCATCAGGCCGATGTTGCCTTCCTGGATGAGGTCGGCCTGCGGCAGCCCGTAACCGGCGTACTTGCGGCTGACCGCGACCACGAGCCGCAGGTGCGAGAGCACCAGCTGCCGCGCGGCGTCGATGTCGTCGTCGCGCTGCAGGCGACGGCCGCAGTCCTGCTCCTGCTCGGGCGTCAGCAGCGGAAACCGGTTCACCGCCTGGATGTAATGGTCGAGACTCCCCAGCGAGGCGGGGGTCGGAAAGGCCAATGCAGTGGCAGTCATCAAAGGCTCCTCATGCGGGGCGGCCGCTGCGGCGGGAAACCGAACTGCCGCCGATCGCTACCCCAAAACCAATACTAGCACTCGGGAGGTGAGAGTGCTAAGCGCCGGGAAAAGTTCCCGAGCGAATTTGTCGGGTACGCCGGAGAACCCTGGTTTGGGCCCGGGCTGCCTGCGGATCGGGATCGGCGCCAACGTATCGGTAGCCCGGGGCTCCGGCCGCTGCCGATCCGGCCTTCAGGGCTGCCCTCTCATGTCAAGTGCGCTTCTGCGGTGGGGTAAGGGCCTGTTGGTCAATCACTTGAACATTTGACTCGCTGGACTTGGGCGTGCTGCGTCGTTGCGAATCGCTGGTGTGGCTTGCCGCACGGCGCGCTCCGCGCCTGGCACCGCATCCCAATCCAGCGGCCAAATGTCCAAGTTACTTCCGCACAGACCCCAAGCACCAACAGCTTGCTTTCATCCGAGGAGCGCGTCGACGAACTCCGCCACGACGAATGGCCGCAAATCGTCGACGCCCTCACCGACCCCGATGAACTTCAGCGGGATCGGATGCTGCTTGGCGATAGCCGCGACAACGCCGCCCTTGGCCGTGCCGTCGAGCTTGGTCAGGATGAGGCCGGTCAGGCCGAGCGCGTCGTCGAACGCCCTGACCTGCGCCAGCGCGTTCTGGCCAGTGTTGGCGTCGAGCACGAGCAGCGTCTCGTGCGGCGCCGACGGATCGGTCTTCTGGATCACGCGGCGCACCTTCCGGATCTCGTCCATCAGGTTGAGTTGCGTGGGCAGGCGGCCCGCCGTGTCGGCCAGGACGACGTCGACACCTCGCGCCCGCGCCGCGGCGATGGCGTCGAACATGACGGCGGCGGGGTCGCCGCCGCCTTGGGCGATCACGGCGACGTTGTTGCGCTCCCCCCAGACCGCCAGTTGTTCCCGGGCCGCGGCCCGGAACGTGTCGCCGGCCGCCAGGAGCACGGACAGACCCTGCCCCTGCAAGTGCTTGGCCAGCTTGCCGATCGACGTCGTCTTGCCGGCCCCGTTGACCCCGGTGAGCATGATGACGAACGGCCGCGCGCCAGTCACCGCGAGCGGGGCTTCGAGCGGCGCGAGCAGGTCAACGAGCGCAGCCTTGAGGAGCGCCTTCGGATCGGCATCGCCGCCCGCGCGCTTCCAGCGCCCGGCCAGGTCGTCGAGCAGGTGCCGGGTCGCGGGCATCCCGACATCGGCGGTGATGAGCGCCGTCTCGAGCTCCTCCCGCGTCTCGTCGTCGAGCGTGCGGCGGACGAACGCGCTGGTGAGCGCGCCGGCGAGTTTTTCACGCGAGCGCCCGAGCCCTTCCTTGAGCCGCTCGGTCCACGGCTTCTTCTCGCCGGGGTCTGCGGGCGCCTTGCGTTTGAAGAGGTCAAGCATGGATGCAGAGGCGACGCGGTTCTCGCGCATCGGCGGTGAACGGAGGCGGCGCCGGCGGGCAGGCGCCGGACGAAGCTATAATTTTACCTCTCCTGGCGGCCGCACCGTGGCGGCGCCCCCATTTTCCCCGGATCCCCCCTTGCCGACCGCCGCCGGAAATCGCGTGCGCATCATCGGCGGCGCCTTTCGCGGCCGGATCGTCCGCTTCCCACCGACCGAGGGCCTGCGACCGACCCCGGATCGCGTCCGCGAAACCCTGTTCAACTGGCTCGGGCAGGATCTCGCCGGTCGCTGCTGCCTCGAACTCTTCGCGGGGACCGGCGTGCTGTCGCTCGAAGCGCTGTCCCGCGGCGCCGCGCTGGCGGTCGCGGTCGACCGCAGCCACGCGCTGATCGACGCGCTCCGGACAACCGGCGAGGTGTTCGGTACCCGGGCGCTCGAAACCCACTGCGCGCAAGCCCGGGCATGGATCGGCGTCGAGCGGCGCGACTTCGACGTGATCTTTCTCGACCCGCCGTTTCGTGACGACCCGTGGGCGTGGCTGCTCCCGGCCTGTGCGCAGCGCCTCGCGCCGGGCGGTTGCCTCTTCGCCGAAGCGGGCCATGCCCTTTCGCCGCCCGCCTCCCTCGCGACCTGGCGCAGCGACAAGGCGGGGCAGGTGCATTATCATCTTTTCGTGAAAACCGAGCCGCCATGCTGACCATCGTTTACCCCGGCACCTTCGACCCCTTCACCCGCGGCCACGAGGACCTCGTGCGCCGCGCCGCACGGTTGTTCGACCGCGTGGTGGTCGGCATCGCCGACAGCGCGGCGAAGCGGCCCTTTTTCGACACCGCCGAACGGGTCGCGATGGCCACGGAGGTCCTCCTGCCGTTTCGCAACGTCACGGTGATGCCGTTTTCGTCGTTGCTCATGGATTTCGTGCAGTCGCAAGGGGGGCGGGCGATCCTGCGCGGCCTGCGTGCGGTGTCCGATTTCGAGTACGAATTTCAGATGGCCGGGATGAACCGGCACCTCTATCCGGACGTCGAAACCCTGTTCCTGACCCCCTCGGAGCAGTACATGTTCATCTCGGCCACGATCGTGCGCGAGATCGCGAAGTTCGGCGGCGACGTTTCCGATTTCGTCCCCCCTGCGGTCATGGCGCGGCTGCGGGAAAAGACGGCCACCGGCGGTGCCGCGGGTCCCGGCTAGCGCCGGCCCCGCGTTCCCGTCCAGCCGCACCGGGGAGAGGGCGCGATGGCGCTTGTCATCACCGACGAATGCATCAACTGCGACGTTTGCGAGCCGGAATGCCCGAACGACGCCATTTCGCAGGGGCCGGAGATCTACGTGATCGACCCCATGAAATGCACGGAGTGCGTCGGGCACTTCGACACGCCGCAATGCGTGGAAGTCTGCCCGGTCGACTGCATCCCGGTGAACCCGGACTGCGTGGAAACGAAGGATCAGCTGCGCCTCAAGTACGAGGGGCTGATGGCGGCGAAGACGGCGGCGTGACGCCGTTTCCTAACCGTTCGCGGCGAGCGGCAGCGCGTCCGGCTGCGCGATGACGGAATCGATCGCCGCCACCTCTTCGTCGAGCGCCCTGATCTGCGCCGCCAGCGCCGCCACCGACTCTTCGAGCTCGGCCACGCGCGCCTCGAGCTCGCCGCTCGTACCCTGGATGCGCTTGATGCTGTCGAGGCGGCGGCGCAACTGGAGGTGATGTTCGCGGACCTGGGTCTCGAGGGGCGACATCACCGCCCGCAGCCAGGTGTCGACGTCGCGGTTCGCGATGTCGTAGCCGTGCTTCACCCGCGAGGCGATCGTCTCGAAAAACCGCCGCATCAGCGCGAACTTGGCCTTGCTCACCATGTTCCACAACGTGTTGAACTGCGTGTTGTAGGCGCGCTCGAGCCGTTCGATTTCCTTCTGGTACTTCAGCATCGAAAACGGCGGCGCAGCAAGACGCTCGAGGTCGCGCTCTTCGGCGAAGCGCGCGTACATCGCCTGCATGAGTTCCTGGATTTCAGCGGTCTCCTTCGCGGCGCGGTCGAAATCGGAGTGGATGGTCCCGAAGAAGTCGCTCATCGCGCCGCGGATGCCTTTCGTGAACGGGCTGGCCTCGATCCGGCGCCGGGTCTGGCCCGCGTTCGCGCGCAGGGCATCGAACCCGATGCAGTCGAACAGGCGGTTCGCGTGCTCGGTGAACACGGTGCGCAACGCGGTGAACCGGTGCAGGTCGCGCTCGAAGAGCGCCTTTTCGTCGCGGATGCGGTTCATCATGTGCACGACGACATCCTGATTCTTGCCGCGCAGCTCGGAGAGCTCCGCGAGCTGCGCCGCGACGCCGTTCCGCCGGGCGTCGAGCGTCGCTCGCGCGCCGGCGGCCAGCGCGCGGACCTCGGAGCGGATGGCGCTGCCGACGATCTCCCGTTTGGCCGGAATCATCCGGCCCGACAGCGCCGCCTCGAGCGCGGGCAGCCGGCTCCGCGCAAGGAGCGCGTCATCGCCGTTGACTTTCGCGAGCAGCGCCTTCTGCGCGGAGACGGCGAAGACCTGGGTCGCCGAAATGCCCAGCACCCGCGCGGAGTCCGCCACCTGCCTGCCGATCTCGGCGTCGACGTCGGTCTCCGCCTTCAACTCGTCCCACAGGCCGTCGATCTTGTTCAGGACAACGATGCGGTTGGCCTTCGCCGCCGTCTCTTCGCCGGCAAGATGCTGGGTCCACACGTCGAGGTCCGTCTTCGTCACGCCGGCGTCGGCGGCGAGGATGAACAGCACCGCGTGCGCGTCGGGCAGCTGGCTCAGCGTGAGCTCGGGCTCGGCGCCGATCGCGTTGAGTCCCGGCGTGTCGAGAATCACGAGGCCCTGCTGCAGCAGCGGATGCGGAAAGTTGATGACCGCGTGACGCCAGCAGGGAATGTCGACGGCGTCATCGCCGGCTTCGCGGGCTGCGGTGCCGTCGACATCATGGAGACCGTAGGTCGCGGCCTCCGCGGCCGGCACGCGCTTGACCTGCGAGACCTGCCGCAGCGCCTCGCCCATCTGGTCGGCCGACGCGAGGTCGAGCGCCACCACCGTCCACTCCTCCGGATAACGCTTGAATTCGGCGACGCTCGCGTCCCTCAACCGCGTCTCGATCGGCAACAGGCGAATCGCCGGGGGATCCGACGGGTCGTAGAGCAGCTCGGTCGGGCACATCGTCGTGCGTCCGGCCGAGGACGGCAGCAGCCGCTTGCCGAAATCGGCGAAGAAAATCGCGTTGATCAGCTCGGATTTGCCGCGCGAGAATTCGGCGACGAAGGCGACGATCAGCTGGTCGTGCCGGAGGCGCTCCTGCAGGTGCTGGAGTTTGAGGTCGACCCGGGCGTCGGCCAGGTCCTGCTGCTGCAGCCAGTCGTGCAGCGCGGAAATGCCGGCGGAGAGACGGCGCCGCCAGTCACCGTAGGCTTCGAAACGGGCGGCGAGGTCGCGCGTCGCTTTCAATTCGGCTCTCCTGCGGTTCCCCCGCACCGGGGGCGGGATCGCGAGCATGACGGAACAGGCTAATCTACCATAGCGCAACCGGGGGTCGCCAGGAGCCTGTCGGACTTGGGGTGCGGATCCCCCAAGTCCGACAGGCGCCTAACGCTGGCAGGTGGCGCAGTACATGGTCGCGCGGCCGCCCTGGCGGCGCGTCCTGATGGGCGCGCCGCAGATCCGGCACGGGAGGCCCGTGCGACCGTATACGAAGTGCTCGAGCTGGAAATACCCGGGCTCACCGGCGCTGTCGACGTAATCGCGCAGGGTCGAACCGCCTTTGGCGATCGCGTCCGTGAGCGTGGCGCGAACCTGGTCCACGAGGCGGGCAAGGCGCAGCTTCGAGACCCGGTTCGCCGGCGTCGTCGGCCGGATCCCCGCCCGGAACAGCGCTTCGTTCGCATAGATGTTGCCGATCCCGACGACGAGGTGGTTGTCCATCAGCGCCAGCTTGATGGCCGCGCTGCGCCGGCGCGTCGCGTGCCGGAGGTAGCCCGCGTCGAACGCCGGGTCGAAGGGTTCGGGCCCCAGGCGGGCGAGCAACGGATGGCGGTCGGCCGAATCCGGAACCCACAGGATGGCGCCGAAGCGGCGGGGGTCGTGATAGCGGAGCGTCACCCCGTCGTCGAGGACCAGATCCACGTGGTCATGCGGGCGGCGCGGCGGCGACCGCGAGAACGCGCGCAGGCTCCCCGTCATCCCGAGATGCACCAGCAGCGTATCCTTGCCGAGGCGGAACAGCAGGTATTTGCTGCGCCGGTCGAGCCCTTCGATGGCGCGCCCGACCAGCCGTTCGGGAAGATCGTGGGGAACCGGCCAGCGCAAACGGGGGTCGTACACATTCACAGCCGCGATGCGGCGGCCGACGACGAGCGGGGAAAGGCCGCGGCGCGTCGTCTCGACTTCGGGGAGTTCCGGCATTGTCAGCGATCGATCGGCCCGTGCAGGCCGGCAAACCACCCGGTGGGCGGCGTGCCCGCCCGGTTTGTTCGGATGCCGAATATACCCTAAGATGCTTCGCCGACCTGCCCGCGCCGCGCCGCCAGGGCGGCGAATCCCGCTGACCTGCCGCGCCCGGTGTTCCGGGCCCCGCGACCGTTTCAGGATCCCGACAATGGCCGAAGTCTGCCCCCGCTCCCGCCCGCGACTGTTCGCGACCGCCCTCGCGACCGCGCTGCTGGTCATCGCGGCGCCCGGTGTTTCCATGGCGCAGTACGACGCGCCGGCCGGCCCGACCGCCGCCGACAGCACGACCCGGCCGGCCCGGAGCGAGTCGTCGGGGGCGCTGACCGCCGACCTCATGTACCGGCTGCTGATCGGCGACATCGCCCTCCAGCGCGGCGAGCCGGCGCTCGCGGCGCGCGCGTATTACGAATCGGCCCGGGAGGCCAAGGACGTCACGCTCGCGCGGCGCGCCACCGAAATCAGCGTCGCGACGCGCCAGCGCGCGCTGGCGCTGGAGGCGGCGGCGCTCTGGAGCGAGCTCGACCCGGCTGCGGAGCGCCCGAAACAGGTGATCGCCGCGGCCGGCCGCGGCGCGAGCGGCGGGGACGTCGCGGAAGGCGATTTCAAGGGGCAGATCGAGCGCGCGCTCGCGCAGGCCGCCGGGTCCCCCACGGCGCTGGCCGACGCCTTCCTGCAGATCAACCATCTGCTGGGCCAGGAGCAGGACAAGGCGGCGACCTACCGGCTGGTTGTGGCGGTCGCCGAGCCGTATCCGAACGTGCCGGAAGCCCACTTCGCAGTGGCGCTCGCCGCCTACAACACGGGGTTGAAGGACATCGGCACGCTGGCGGCCGCGACGGGCGCCATCGATCGCGCCCTCGTGCTGAAGCCGGGGTGGGAGCGCGCGCTGCTGCTGAAGGCGGAGATCATCGGCAAGAAGTCGCCGGCGGAAGCGATCGGTTTCCTCAAGGGCACCCTCAAGACCAACCCGGACATGCGCGCGGTATGGGGCGCGCTGGCGGAACTCTACATCGAGCAGAAGCGCTACGGGGATGCCCGCGACGTCTTCCTGCAGCTGTGGGAGCAGAACAAGAGCGCGCGCGAATTCGAGTTCGGCGCGGCGGCCCTTTCCGTGCAAATGAAGGACTGGGCAAAGGCGGAGGAGCTGCTGACGGACCTGCAGCGCGCGAACTACGGCGAGAACGGCGTGGTCGAGCTCCACCTCGCGCAGGTGGCGGAGGAAACCGGCCGCTACGAACTGGCGATCGAGCGCTACCGCGCAGTGCCGGAGGGCGAACGGGCGTGGCACGCGACGCTGCGCATCGCAGCCATGCTGGCCAAGCAGAATCGCATGGACGAGGCGCGGACGTACCTCGCCGCCCTCCCCGCGGTGACGATCGACCAGCGGGTCCAGGTACGCCAGACGGAGGCGCAACTCCTGCGCGACAACGGTGACGCCGCCGGGGCGCTCGCCGTGCTGACCAAGGCGCTCACCGAACATCCCGACCAGCCCGACCTTCTCTACGATACGGCGATGGTCGCCGAAAAACTCGACCGGATCGACGTCGCCGAAGCCCGCTTGAGGCGGCTGCTCGAGCTCACGCCGGACAACGCGCAGGCGCTGAATGCGCTCGGGTACACGCTGGTCGATCGCACGCCGCGCGTCGCCGAGGGCCTCGATCTCATCGAAAAGGCGCTGAAGCTCTCGCCCGAGGACCCCTTCATCCTCGACAGCATGGGCTGGGCGCTGTACCGGACGGGCAAGCTCGACGGCGCCGAGACTTATCTGCGCCGGGCGATGGCGGAGCGGCCCGACGCCGAAATCGCCGCGCATCTGGGCGAAGTCCTGTGGGCCAAAGGCGAGCGCGCCAGCGCGCAGGAAGTCTGGCAGTCGCAGTTGAAGTCGACGCCCGACAATCAGTTGCTGCTCGACACCGTTCGCCGGCTGGC
>Ga0315278_10005163_pt1 | contig 11852 bp, 6 predicted proteins | sample YL17G06_0_MG_FD_203880 | JGI IMG/M metagenome (GOLD analysis project Ga0315278, IMG submission 203880) | Sediment microbial communities from Yellowstone Lake, YNP, Wyoming, USA - YL17G06_0 | ecosystem: Environmental > Aquatic > Freshwater > Lake > Sediment | place: USA: Wyoming | collected... | reverse complement strand
TGGATGGGGTTTTCTGATGAGTGGATCCGTATCAAAAGAGCTATACATGACGATCGAGATGTTTTTCGATGATGTGAAGCAGGCTGGAAATCCTTTTGAGCTTGGTTGTGTTTTGTTCGTCCTTGGTATGGCGGAACTATTCCATACTTACAGGATTGAGAAGGCTGAGCCGCTACTTAGAGAAAGTATAAATAATTTTCAGCTGGTGAACGACCCCTCCACCCAGGAGTTGGTCCTCAAAACACTCAGCTATCTGCTTCTGGTACAGGGAAAATTCGCAGAGTGCTTATCCGTGAAACTACGTGAGCTGGTGCTCATTCAGAAGATCGGCGACCCCCGGCTGATTGGAATTGTGCATGCTGAAATCGGCGAGATACTATGCCACCAAGGAAATTATTCCGAAGCTGAAGATGAAATCCGCAAAGGAATGGCGTTGGTAAAGGATCGCAGCGAAGCGGAGTATGTATTTCGCCTACGCTTTTTGGGAGATGTTCTTTTAGCTCAAGGGAAATTCGACCAGGCACGCGAGGCATACGAGACCAGCTACCACTATTTCCAATCCGTTGATGAAAAAGGTTGGCTATTTGTCTCTCTCACCGGTCTCAGCCGGTCTGAGTTTGCTGTAGGTGATCGGTTAAATGCCTGGATGCATGCAAAATTGGCGCTTCAGCTTTATTGTGAGATCCAGCTTTATTCTTTCTTTGTATATCTCACCTTGTCGAATTTTGCTCTTCTGCTGATCGATCATGGGGAAATCGTGAAGGGGCTGGAATTGTACCACCTGACAACCCGGCAGGGCTACCTGGCTCAATCGCACTGGTTCGCTGCCTTGTTCGGGATATTTTTCGAAGATGCTTCCGCACGCTTAACGGTGGATGAACGAAATAGAGCTGAAGAAGAAAGTCTGGGCTTGGATCTATCAGCAGCCATAGAATTGGTGCAAGAATTTCTTTCCTCCGTTTAATTCCATCCTATGCAATTCGATGTAAGCATTATAAATTCCCCTCCCCCATTTTCGGACCAATAAATAAGGGAGCCGTTATTCATGCCCCTCCCCCATTTTATAAGTCGAAAATGGGGGAGGCGGGAGGGGGCTGCTTTGTCGGTTGGTGGGAAGGATTTTATCTTTGCTTAGGATGGCTTTGGTCGCCATACATAGCTGCATATTCTGCAGTATTCTTGAAATCCGAGCGATCGATATACGCTGAACCCCATCTCCGACGCTTCAATGACACCCACCTTATACCCCCTATCACGTGCCTGGAGCAGCGGGTAAAGCATCACTTGGGTACCCGCACCTTTCCGTCATGCTTCCGGCACCGTCGCAACCGCAAAAATCCCAGCCACGCCCCCACCCAGCTGAAGCAGGGAAGTCGCCACGGGTTTGCCATCCAACCAGGCTAAATAAACCTGGGTAATTTCCGGGTCCACCTGCCTGAGTAGATAATGCCAGGAGTTCATAACGAAATCAGCTCTTGCGGCAGGAACTTCAAAACCCTTTGCCATAGTTCTGCACCACTCCCACAAGGATTCATCATCTTGCGCCTCCTGGACTGATAAACCAGCTGGCATCGGTAAATTTAAATTAAGATTTGCCAAGTCAACCGCCATCCCGGAACCATCTTCATCGACGGTAAATCCATTTTCCAGCAGCCGCTTGGCCAAATCAGCCGGGCGGGAGGATGGACCTACCCACCATAGAACAGGCACTTTCCGCAACCCCGCATCTGAAATGATGTACTGAATGGTCGAGTCGACATCTTCTGTTTCAAGTTGGGCATCCATGATGCTATTGAAGAGCGACATGGGAACATCGCTGACCGACCTGATCACCCCGGGCGGGTCGTTCACCCTTGACTCCCAAATCCTGCCAAATACGGTTATCCAGGAGAATAAATTTTCTTCTATGGCGGTGATAAGACACTTAGGTGATAGATCCTGCAGGATATTGTTCATCGATAATCTCCAAACAAGAAATTTCTCAGATATATTTTACAACCACTTCCCCATCAGCATAAGCAAATCCATCCTACCCTCTCCATATTAGGGAGAACCTGCAGTGTCATCAGGTTTTCACTGGTAAGGTGAGGGTAACCCCAATCTTAAAACATCCATAATCCCCTTGTGGAGTAACTACTCACCACATAAATATTTCATATAACCTGCGAAATTTTGGGCCTTGCACAATCGAAAACAGGAGTCCACAGGTGGTTTTCCCTGTGGACTCCTGTTTTCCAACCTCTTTCCCCCCTTCCTGGAATTTTGTGGGAAGGGGGGATACAGGGGGGATGGGTGAATAATTACCTTGTGGAATTAGAACATATGTGCTATAATAGTGTCGTAATGTTCCAAAAATTCTCTCTCCCGAATCACCGAATAATAACCTCCCTTCTCTCCATATTCGTTTCGATTCGTTTTCCGATGAACGAATTGCCCAAGGAAAGCCCAAATCCTTATATGGTCTGGTTGGATGGATAATGAATTGAATGTCATTGATTTATTTGAAACAATTAACCCGCATCGCGGGCTTTGATGAACTTTATAGCCGTGGATTTTAATCCACGACAGCGACCTCCCATCCGGTTATAATTTCCCCATCATCCCATTCTCATGGAGCCCCCTATGATCCCCAACCAATGGTACGTCGTGCTCGAATCCAAAGAAGTGCGCAAAGGCAAACCCGTCGGCGTCAGCCGCCTGGGCGAGAAAATGGTCTTCTGGCGCGACACCCAAGGCAAGATCGCCTGCGTGGTAGACCAGTGCCCGCACCGCGGAGTGGCACTCAGCGCTGGTAAACTGATCGGCGATTGCATCCAGTGCCCCTTCCACGGCTTCGAGTTTGACTCCACCGGTCGCTGCACGCTCATCCCCGCCAACGGGCGCACGGCGGAGGTGCCCAAGGTCTTCAAAGCCAAAGCCTACCCGGCGCAGGAGCTGCATGGTTTCATTTATCTTTGGTGGGGGGAGCCGCGTCAGGAATACCCTCCATTGCCAGACTTTGACTATATGCGCGATCCAAATCTGGTCTACTCCACCGCCACCGACGTGTGGCATGCACATTACTCACGCGTCATTGAGAACCAGCTGGATGTGGTGCACGTGCCCTTCGTCCATTACAATACCATCGGAAGGGGCAACAAGACGGTGGTCCAGGGTCCGCGCTTAACAGTAGAAGAATTCCCAAACGGCGATGACCTGCTCAACATCTTGCCCCATAATGAAGTCGAGCGCGGGCAGATCCCCCTCAAACCGAATGACGCACCTCCCAGCGGCCGGAACCCGCAGCTCCAGTTTCGCTTCCCCAATATCTGGCATAACTGGATCGGTGATACGTTTCATTTATTCCTGGCATTCGTCCCCATCGATGATGAGCATACCAAGTTATATCTGCGAACCTATCATTCGATGAAAATACCCATCCTGCGCCAGGTGATGAATTTCTTCGGCGATCAAAGTAACCTGTTTATCGAGCGCCAAGACCGGCGTGTGGTCATCACCCAGCGCCCATTCCGATCTGATCTCCGTATCGGTGAAAAGCTCATCCCGGGAGATGCCCCGGTGATCGAATACCGGCGGCGTCGCCAAACATTGATTGAGAGGAAAATGACGTGGAAAAAGCAAGAGTAATTTAATTATGCAATTTGTGTATAATGAAGTGTCTACACAAATTATCTATTAGAATTTATATCGGAGGGGAGTTATGGCAATAAAACAGTCATTTTTAGCTGGTTTTTTGTTTATATTAGCGTTAGTCTTAGGGAGCGGAATACCTGCTCAAGCGACATCCACTCCACAAATTATTGAATCCCCGCCTGCAAGACCAATCTATGATGAATCTCAATTAATCAGAGGATATGATCCAACAATATTTATTAGTTCCCAGGAAGTGGCGGTCATCCCTATCCTTGATACTTTGAATGTTAAAAGCACCATAGCTTACATGCATTTGGATGGAAATCGTTTTCATATTTACCTTTATGACACCCTCAACCACGCATCCTATCAATTGACTTACGGTGGAGATCGCATCTCCCCGCGCATCAACCACAACTATACCAAGATTGTATTCGTATCGACGGAGAGCGGTAGAGAGCAAATCTACACAATGAACATGGATGGCTCGGATGTAACCCAACTAGAGAATATTTGGCCCGCCTTCAGCCCTGCCTGGTCATCGGATGGGAACCAAATCGTGTTCGCCTCGACCAGGGATAATGCCCAGGGAGAAATCTACACCATGAGTGCCTCTGGAAATAGCCTTACCCGCATCACGAATAATGCGATTTATGATGGCATGCCCAGTTGGTCGCCAAATGGGACCAAGATTGCGTACATCTCTTACGTCAATAGCCAATATCGAGTGTGGGTGATGAATACTGATGGCACAGGTGCAGTCCAGTTATCGCAGGAACCATATAGTGCTCATCCAAGCTGGTCAAAAGACGGAAGCCAAATTGGTTATGACGCAGATGGCGATAAGGATGGCTGGCAGGAATTATGGGTGATGAATTCCGATGGCTCAAACCGCCGTGAGGTGGTAAACCCATATCCCGACAATGTTGATATTTATAACGGCAGCTGGAATCCGGGCGGCAGCGCATTGATATACACTGAGGTTCATTGGATTTATAACAATGGGCAATGGTACTGGACTCGCGCAATCTTAGGATCCGTCAGTATTATTCCAGGTGGGGCAGGCATCTATCCCTTTGGAGATCTTAATTGGTACCCCGATTGGGGAACCACTGACTACCTGCCACCAGTCACCAGCATGAGTCCCTTGCCAGAACAGGTCCCTTACCAGTTCAAGGTAAGCTGGAGTGCATCCGACCCTGGCGGTTCGGGCATCAGTTCCTACTTCGTGCAGGTAAAGGTAGGTGCGAATGGTAATTGGACGGATTGGTTGCAGGGAACGCTATATACATCTGTTGACTATGAAGGTAACGGTGGACAGACCTATTATTTCCGCACCCGCGCCTTCGACAATGTCGGAAATTTTAGCGCCTGGCCTAATGAATACCAGTCCTTCACCAGTGTTGAGTCCTTTCCACCAGAGACGTCTGTCCAACATTTGTCTCAATTTGCCCGTGATTCTGTCCTTGTACAATGGGTAGGCGGCGATTTTGGCGGCTCGGGCATAAAAAATTATGATATTCAATATTATGATACCCAGGGTGGAGGTTGGGTCGCCTGGCTTACAGGCACAAGCCAAACCTCGCAGGAATTTTCCGGTTTGCCGGCGCACACATATTTCTTCCGCTCACGCGCCACCGATAATGCTGGAAACATCGAGGCATGGCCTCCTGATAATGGTGACGCTCAGGTCACATTCTATAATTGGTTAGTAGATGGCACTGCCACGGATATACTGGGCGCCCCGTTGAAGAGTGTGGAAGCCTCCATCACTAATGGTGAGGCTGGACGTCTCCCAAGTAACTATGCTGGCAAGTACACCAGTTATGGCACGTCAGCGTTCGAAGAACGCGTTTCCTGGTCGAATGTCGGCTACACTACTCTTCCAGAGACAACATTAGATGGCACAGCTGACCGGGGCTTTGACATTTTCCTACCACCAGACCCGAATGCCATTCAAAATTTTGGCTTCGAGCCTGACCTGGCGGGCTGGCAGACCAGTGGTAATGTCATCTCTGGTAGCCTGCCTCACACAGGCGATTTCTCCGCCTTTTTGGGAACACCTTACAGCTTTGGGGAAAGCATACAATTTGAAGATTATACAGGTTGGGCATATATAGGAAATATTTTAGGAGATGAATCTGGGGGCGTTCACGCGCTATGGAAAGAGGATAACCTGGTTTATTACCGCTACCGCGATCCGGCTGGGGTCTGGTCGGATAAGGAATTGGTTGCTTGGTCGAAAGGAATTTGGGATGACTCGACTTCCAGTTTGGCTGTAACCCCCGATGGCGTCGCGCATGTATTTTGGAACTCAGATAATGTGATCTATTACAGTTATCGCATAAGTATTGGGAACTGGTCGCCTCCAGTGGCTGTTACTGATGTTGCGCATCCCTCAGGATTCCATATTGCATCCTCCGATTCTGATGGAGGATTTCACGTCACCTGGGAGTGCCAGATCAATGGAATGGATGAGGTATGTTATCGTCATATGCCTGCAGGTGGTGCCTGGGATGATATCGTTCAGCTGACCGAAAATTCAAGTGATTATATTACTTGTCCTGGTCAAATGATCATCCAGGAGGATGTCGTTCACCTATTATTTAGGCAGGATGGGATAGATTATTATTCCAGGCGCAATGCCTCAGGCGTTTGGTCAGTGCCTGAAGTCATCTGTCCATCCTGTCCAGAAATGTCGGGGGTGGCGATCGCGGTCGATAAATCGGGGGTTGTCCAGGCAATCTGGACCTATCCATGGAACGATGGGGATTACTCGCATTATGACTTATACTTCACCGAGCGAAGCGGCAACGGCACCTGGCTAACACCGCAGTATCTATTTAACGATGCCACCTGGCCTCAAATCGTGATTGACCTTCAAGGGCGTACTCACATCGCTTGGGCTGGAGGGAATACCTCTGGCCTCTTCCATGCCTATCGTGAACTGGATGGTTCCTGGCACCGATCCAATCCTATTTCCGATCAGTGGGCAAATACGTACGATCTTATTGTAGACCAACAGGGAACCGTGCACTTGATCTTTCCCAACGGTTACACCCACTGGATGGGGGGATCTCAATGGACTCCTATTGTCACCTTCAATGGTTCTGACCCGTGGATCCTTGACGCTACGGTTGATAAATTGGGAGGAGTGAATATCCTTTGGAGTGATGCCCTCGTCTCCACCAGCAACCTGGTCTATGTCGGCTCGCATGTGGTCACCTCACCCGAGAGTTCAACGATATCGCAGGCTGTTCAGGTTGATGAAGCATCTACCAACCCTGTGCTATCTTTTTTTTCAGCTACCGGAGGAGCAAATCTATCCGAAGGGATGACCTTCTCTTTAACCATGAGCACTGGTGTCACCTCCACGGTTGCATATTCATCCACGGGTTGGAGCAATGGCTGGCAGCATCACACCTTCGATATGTCCCCTTGGGCAGGGCAATCGGTCACTCTGACCTACTCACTGGCACAGCCTGCCAGCTACCCCGACGCTTGGGTATATATAGACGAGGTATCATTGGGTGCTGTCTACCCCGACGTGTGGATAAGCATGAGCAGTGGTTCCAGCGCAGCCCTACCGGGTGAACAATTTATTTTCAATCTGATTTATGGCAACCATGGGATGGTAGATTCAGCCGGCACGACTTTAACGATGACCCTACCGACTGGATTGAGCTTTGTGGAGGCCTCCATACCCCCAGATATCATGGGTCAGCAGTTGATCTGGAGCATGGAAAGCCTGCCTGCGAACAGCGGTTCTTATGGCATCGAAATAACTCTCGTAGTTGATGCCAATATTCCACTTAAAGAAACCCTGTTTACGAATGTGGATATCAGCACCACTATATCTGAGCTCGAAAAATGGAACAATCATGCCCAATCTGAAATTTATATCGGTTCTTTGATTTACTTGCCCCACATACGGCGGTAAAAAAAAGAGATATATTAATCCACTTTGGTCAGAGAATTTGTTGCGCAGGTAGTTGTAGTTAAACCTCACAACTACCGCTGTGATTGGGGAGTTCTTAATGTTGAAATATGGGAAGATGAGATTGGCAGGACAGCTATACAATTAATTTCATGTAAAGATGCTCACAGGTAACTACTATTTCCACAGATCGATTTACACCGCCTTCCAGTTTGAACTAGCACACATCTTGCATCCTATCAAACGGATCACAGGAGTGCTCCTGATGCCAGGGGATAAAGGGGCATCCTGTGGTCAGATAATCAGAGGATGCAACGACCACAGTGGAACAGAGAAATAGTCTCATTTCTAAATTAAGCTCTGAAGACCTTCCCGGATGGAATATCTTGGATAAGGTCTCAGCACAGCTTGCCTCCGCCCAGGTGGTTTTGAAGGCGGGAATAAGCTGGATTTTCACGCTGGGTATTCAACCAGACATGCCATTCTATCAAATCAAAAACCTGGCTCTGATCAACCGGGTAACATTTACCAGCCTGCTTCTGGCACTACCAGGCTCCTTGATTTTGATGTTGGCGGGATTCGCCTATCCATTCAGCCTTTTAGTTTGCGGTGCACTGACCCTATTCTTGATCCTGGCTTTGAATTGCAACCATCAGGTGAAATTAGCCCAATCCTTATTCGCCTTCTCACCAGCCATTACCATCGTGATTTATACCCTATTTGAGCTTTCCTCCGGTGGTTTAGCTGATCCCTTGACGTATGTTTTAGCGCGCCAGGGCCTGTGCCTGGCACTCTTACTACCGGTTATGATTTATGGATTCGAGCGACCTTATAAATGGATGGTACTCGGCGTTTGTGTGATCCTTTTCCTGACCTTTGATGTTGTCAGCACACGATTGAGTGGGACGCGCATGAATAATATAACTGGGATGAGTCAGGGGTTGTTTTCGGTGTTATCGGTCCTGCAATTCACCGGGCTGGCAGCTTGCCTGCTTTATTTGCAAGGTTACACCATGAAACATGAGCAGCAAGTACGCATGTCGAACGAAAAACTACACAGCATGGTAGTCCGGGATGGTATGACTGGACTATTCAACCATTCGTTCATGGAGCAGCTGATTGGCGATGCCATCAACCGCTCAAAGCGCTCCGAAAATCCCTTATCACTCCTGATGATCGATGTGGATTTCTTCAAGCAGGTCAACGATTCCTTTGGCCACAATGCCGGCGATGAGGTATTGAAGCAAATCGTGAAGCTATTGGAAGGATGCAAGCGTTCCACCGATTATTTGGGCAGATGGGGCGGGGACGAGTTGGTGATGCTGCTTACGGATACCAATCTACAGGGTGCAGCCAGCCTGGCGGAGAAATTGCGCAGCTTAGTGGAAAACCATGCTTTCCCACATCATCGCCGACTGACGATCAGCCTGGGAGTAAGCGAGTATTCTACGCAGGATAATGTGGCAGGTTTCATCGAGCGGGCTGATGCTGCCATGTACCGTGCCAAGCATGGCGGACGGAACCGGGTGGAATTCTGAAGAAGCAGCAGCGAATGCAACATATTAGCAAATAATATTTACCACTGAGATCACTGAGAGCACTGAGAAATAATATAATTATTCGTAAAAGAATAAACCACTGAGATCGCTGAGAGCACTGAGCAAATGTAAAAATATTTACCACTGAGAGCACTGAGAAATATTATAATTATTCAGAAAAGAATAAACCGCAGAGATCGCTGAGAAATACTTTATTTATACAACCATTGAGATTTTTAAGGATATCTAAATGGGTGAAAGAGAAGAGTTAGATAAGATCACTCAATCGATTATTGGTGCAGCCATAGAGGTTCATAAAGGCTTAGGACCAGGATTATTAGAGTCGGCATATGAAGCCTGTATGATGTATGAGTTAGGAGTTCTGGGATTGAAAGTTGAATCCCAAAAACCACTTCCTTTGGTCTATAAACGTGTCAGACTTGACTGTGGTTATAGGATCGATCTGCTGGTGGAAGACAAAGTAATCGTTGAGATAAAATCAGTTGATCAAATTATGCCTATCCATCACGCACAGGTGATTTCCTATCTAAAATTATCAGGCTGTAAAGTAGGGCTGTTGATTAATTTCAACGAAAAACTTCTCAAGCATGGAGTCCACAGAATAGTAAATGAATTTCCGTATTAACACAGCGGTTTTTTTGTGAATGGTAAACCGTACTTCCATTATTTCTTCATCGACTGCCTCATGAATAATATATTTTATTATTCTTTGTTTTCTCTCTGCGCACTCAGCGTGCTCAGCGGTGAAAACTGGATTTAAATGTTCATAATAATGTGTTTCTCAGCGCTCTCTGCGGTCTCTGCGGTGAAATAACAATCATTCTCTGCGTACTCTGCGGTCTCTGCGGTGAATAGGATTTATTTGTTTATAATTATCTCAATGGAGCATCCATGCAAATAAGCCGGGTGAAACGCTCTAAAAATTCCGCCAAAATGGCATATGATCGCCTGAGCCACATCTACGATGGACTGGCAGGCTCAAGTGAAACGCAGTTTATGCACCAGGGGCTGGATATGCTGTCAATTAATCCAGGTGAGTCCATCCTGGAGGTCGGGTGTGGGACTGGTAAAGCCCTGGTGGAGCTTTCCCACCAAACAGGGACCACGGGAGAGGTATATGCGATCGATCTCTCACGTGGCATGCTGCAAAAATCAAGCCAGAGGCTGGCAAATGCCGGTATGGAAGCGCGGGTGAGTTTGCTGGAGGGAGATGGAGCCAGGCTACCCTACAATAGTGGAAGCTTCAATGCTGTTTTCATCTGCTTCACGCTGGAATTATTCGACACACCAGAGATCCCGCTTGTGCTGGGCGAATGCCACCGCGTGCTGGTACCAGGAGGCCGCCTGGGAGTAGTCGCAATGTTGAAAACCGAGCAGCCAGGATGGGTCGAACGGCTATACGAATGGTTTCACGAAAAGCTGGCCGCCTACGTAGACTGCCGTCCGATTGATGCCCACAGGTTGGTCCAACTAGCAGGGTTCTACCTTGAAAAACGCCAAGCCAGGAGTATGTGGGGGCTGCCGGTGGAAGTGGTTATCGCACACAGGGTATAAGTGTTCTGGTTATGTCACCGCCAGCCGTTTGTCCGGGTAGTGCAGGTAGCGCTTCTCCTCCACTACACATCGGATGCGTTCAATGCCATCATAGATTTCCTCGAAACTGTTATACAAAGGTGCGATGCCCAGGCGAATATTGTCAGGTTCTCGGAAGTCTGGGATTAGGTCCATCTCCTCGATCAGGGCGCGATTAATCCGGTAACCTTCAGGGTGGCGGATGGAGACGTGTGAGCCACGCACGCTTGGGTCTCTTGGTGTTCCCAGGTTGAAGCCGAGTGGGGCAAGTTTGGCATCGAATAAATCGATCAGGTAGCTGGTCTGAGCCACCGACTTACGCCTGATGCGCTCCATTCCTGCTTGTAGGAATATATCCAGCGAAGCTTCCATTGCCAGGGCAGACAGAATGGGCGGGCTGCTGACTAAAAAGTGAGCCATACCCGGGGCGGGTGAGAAGTCTAGCTCAAAGGCAAAGGGTGAGCGCTCAGCAAACCAACCCCAGATGGGCTGATGAAGCTGGTCTTGAAGGTCATCACGCACATACAGAAAAGCTGGCGATCCGGGTCCACCGTTAAGATACTTATAGGTGCAGCCCACTGCCAGGTCTGCACCCCAGGCATCCAGCTCGACCGGTACAGCGCCCACTGCGTGGCACACGTCCCACAGCATGAGTGCCCCCGACCTGTGTGCGAGCTGGGTGACCTGCTCGCCATCGTACATGAACCCTGACTTGAAAGCCACATGAGATAGGCTCACCAATGCCGTATCATCGTCGATTGCTGAAGCGAGATCATCCGGATTAATGCTGATCCCGTCACGAGAGCGCACCAATTGAAGAGAATGCCTGTTCCCCAACAAGGCAATGCAGGACTGCAGGATATACAGATCTGAGGGGAAGTTAAACTCGTCGCTAACAATCTTTGCCCGCCCGGAGTTCTTTGCCAGGGCAGCCATCACCAGCTTGAACAGATTAATGGAGGTGGAATCAGATACAATTACCTGCCCTGCGGCTGCACCAACCAGATGGGCAATCTTCTCGCCGATGCGTGTTGGGGACTCGAACCAATCGGTATTCCAACTACGGATGAGCCCCCCACCCCAATCATCAATTACCACTTTCTGCAGGCGTTCAGCAGTTACTTTGGGCAAGCGCCCAAGCGAATTTCCAT
>Ga0315278_10005161_pt1 | contig 11853 bp, 10 predicted proteins | sample YL17G06_0_MG_FD_203880 | JGI IMG/M metagenome (GOLD analysis project Ga0315278, IMG submission 203880) | Sediment microbial communities from Yellowstone Lake, YNP, Wyoming, USA - YL17G06_0 | ecosystem: Environmental > Aquatic > Freshwater > Lake > Sediment | place: USA: Wyoming | collected... | reverse complement strand
AAAATTTGTAACGGAATCAACACTCAATTAAGTGCCAAATTGCCGCATCAAATAATCTACCTCAACGACCATTTCCGCCCCAGACCCTTTTGCTGTATAATACCCACCCTGGTAACAAATGGAACCCCGAAAAACACCCTTGGACCTGCAGCCGGACAATATTCCTGAGAGCGGCCGCCTGCGCATCCATTTTTCGGGCGTCGTGCAGGGGGTGGGCTTCCGGCCTTTCCTCTACCGTGCGGCGGAGAAATTCAAGCTGTCGGGCTTCGTCAAGAACACCAGCGCCGGCGTGACCCTGGAAGTCGAGGGCGGCCGTTTGCCCGGGTTCGTCCGCCACATCACGCGCCACGCCCCGCCCCTGAGCCATATCGAAACTTTGCGTTTGGAAGAGATCGCGGCCAGGAACTCCAAAAAATTCGTCATATTGGAAAGCAACAGCCATGGTCAAAAAAACGTCATGGTATCGCCCGACATCGCCCTGTGCGCGAACTGCCAAAAAGAAATGGCCGATGAAACCGACCGCCGCCATGCCTACCCCTTCACCAACTGCACCGACTGCGGCCCGCGCTTCAGTATCATCGAGGATCTACCCTACGATCGCCCCTTGACCACCATGAAGAGATTCAAAATGTGTCCCGACTGTAAGAGCGAATACGAAACGTCGTCCAACCGCCGCTACCACGCCCAGCCCGTTTCCTGCCCGAATTGCGGCCCGAAATTGTCTCTGCTGATCAATGGCAAATTGAGCAAAATCGAACCGCTGGCCGGAGCTCTAAAAATACTGCAAGCCAATAAAGTATTGGCTGTTAAAGGTGTCGGCGGTTATCATTTGGCCTGCCGGGCCGCCAGTCCGCAAGCCCTGGCCCGTTTGCGTGTTTTAAAAAAAAGGACGGGCAAGCCCTTTGCCCTGATGGCCACAATGGAAATGATCCGCGCCATTTGCCGGGTCAGCCCGAAAGAACTGGAAATGCTCCAAAGCCCGGCCGCGCCCATCGTACTGCTCGAGGCACTGCCGCAAAGCCGGCTCATGGACCGGGTCGCCCCGGGCCAGAACCGCCTGGGTTTCATGCTGCCCTACTCGCCGCTGCATAAACTGCTGATCGAAAAAATGGAAGAACCGCTGGTCATGACCAGCGCCAACCTGGCCGACGAACCGATCATTTTCAAGAACAACAGCCGCGAGTTGCCCCAACTTGCCGACGCAATCCTGACCCACGACCGACCTATTCATGCCTTTTGCGACGATTCGGTCGTCCAAGCTTATAATAAAAACATATATTTCATCCGCCGCAGCCGCGGTTTTGTGCCCCTGCCTATCCGCCTGCCTTTTTCATGTCCCGTACCCATTCTGGCCTTGGGCGGCATGCTCAAGACCACATTTACCCTGCTGCAAGGAAACCGGGCTTTGGTCAGCCAGCACATCGGCGACACCGGAACAACCTCGGCCCTGGCAGCGGAAAAACAGACCCTTGACCATTTCCTCAAACTGTTCGCCCTGCACCCCCAAGCTATCGCCATCGACAGCCACCCCGGTTATGCCAACCGTTTGCTGGCCGGAGAATTTCCAAAAGCCGAAATCATCGAAATCCAGCACCACCGCGCCCACATCGCCTCGCTGCTTGCCGAAGCCGACGAAACCGGGAGAGTTTTGGGCATTGCCCTGGACGGCACCGGCTACGGCGATGACGGGACGATTTGGGGCGGTGAATTTTTCATAGGCGATCTGCGCGGCCTGATGCGCACCGGCCATTTGCTGCCCATTTTTCTGCCCGGCGGCGACGCGGCGGCCCGCGAACCATGGCGCACGGCGCTGTCGCTGCTGCTGGCCATTCCCGGCGCTGAAAAGATGGCCCGTTGCCACGCCAAAAAATACGGCCGCAAAGGCGATCAGGTTCTGGAAGCCATCGGCCAGCGCCGCGGCGGCGTCATGACCAGCAGTTGCGGCCGCCTCTTCGACGGCGTGGCCTCCTTGCTCGGTCTTGGCGACCACAATTCATTTGAAGGGGAACTGCCGATGCGCCTCCAGGCCGCGGCCGAGCAGGCCGGACCGCAAAAAAAAACCTACCCTTTTGTTATCGAAAATAAAAACGGGCTGGATGTTTTAAATATGCTGCCGGCCATCGAAGCCATGCTGGGCGATAAAAGGAGCCGGGCCGAAAAAGCCTATGGTTTCCACCTGACCCTGGCCCACGGACTGCTGGCCATGGCCGGCAGATTGACCGTTGCTTCAGGAATACGAAAGGTAGCCTTGAGTGGCGGTGTGTTTCAGAATCTGCTATTATTGAAATTGAGCCGCGAATTGCTGCAAAAAAAAGGTTTCCAGGTGCTGCACCATTCCCTACTGCCGCCCAACGACGGCGGCATATCATTGGGACAAGCTGCTTTGGCCGCCATGAAATATTGCAAGGACAAGGAGTTTTAATATGTGTCTGGCCGTACCGATGAAAGTGATCGAAATAAAAAACGACATGGCTGTGGTGGAAAGCGCCGGCCTGCGCCGCGACGTCGGCATCATGCTGCTGGACAAGGTCAAGCTGGACGACTGGGTCCTCATCCACGCCGGTTTCGCCATCTCCAAACTGACCAAAAAGCAGGCCCGCGAAACACTGGCCATCTTCAACGAGGGGCAGTTCTTTGGCTGAAAAAAAACAGCTGCCCGGACTGGCTGAAAAGCTTCGCCGTTTCCCGGCCCGACCCGGGACCAAAATCATGGAGGTCTGCGGCACGCACACCGTGGCCATCCGCCGTTTCGGTATTCAGCAGCTGCTACCCACCGGAGTGAAACTCGTTTCAGGACCGGGCTGCCCGGTTTGTGTCACCCCCGACAGCTATATCGACGAGGCCGTGGCCCTGGCCCGGCAAGGCATGGTGATCACCAGTTTCGGCGACATGCTGCGCGTCCCCGGCAGCCGTTCTTCACTGGAAAAAGAACGCGCCGCCGGCGCCGACATCCGCGCCGTCTATTCGCCCCTCGACGCCCTGCAGATCGCCGCCAATACAAAAAAGGAAACGGTTTTTCTTGCCGTCGGCTTCGAGACTACCGCGCCGACAATCGCCGCCGCGGCCCTGAAAGCCCTGGAAAAGAAGATCGCCAACTTCTCCCTGCTCACCGCTCTGCGCCTGGTGCCGCCGGCATTGCGGGCATTGATTGCAACCGATACGCGCCTCTCCGGCTTTTTACTGCCCGGTCACGTCTCGGCCATTATCGGCAAGCAGGGCTACGATTTTTTGCCTGAGCAGCAACTGCCCGGGGTGATCAGCGGTTTCACGGCCGAGGATATCATCTCGTCCCTGCTCATGCTGCTGGAAATGCATAATAATGATATATATAAAGTAATAAATAATTACCCACGTGTGGTACGCGACGGCGGCAATGAAAAATCACGGGCCGTAATGGCCGACGTGTTCGAGCCTGCAAACGCCGAGTGGCGCGGGCTGGGCTTTATCCCCGGCAGCGGTCTTGCCTTGAAACCCGCCTACGCCGGCCTGGACAGCCGCCGGCGCTTTGCCATAAAAACCGAAAGCGATCCTCCCCGCCACGGCTGCCGCTGCGGCGACGTGTTGCGCGGCCTGATCGATCCCCCCGCCTGTTCTTTGTTCAACAAGGCCTGTTGTCCCGACCGGCCGCTGGGACCGTGCATGGTTTCCTCGGAAGGCAGCTGCAGCGCCTGGGTGACCTATGGATAAAATCCTGCTGGCCCACGGCGGCGGCGGCAGCAAGAGCGCCGAACTGACCCGAAGCGTATTCCAGCGGTTTTTGCGCGACCCGCTGCTCATGGAAATGGACGATGCCGCCCGTTTGCCAGGTCAGGTTTTCACTACCGACAGTTTTGTGGTCAAACCATTGTTTTTCCCGGGCGGCGACATCGGCCGTTTGGCCGTCTGCGGCACGGTCAACGATCTGGCGGTGATGGGCGCCGAACCCCTGTATCTTTCCATCGCCTTCATCATCGAGGAAGGTTTCCCCGTCATGCAATTGGAAAAAATACTGGCCTCCATCGCCAGGGCCTGCCGCGAAAGCGGCGCGCGCATCGTCTGCGCCGACACCAAGGTCGTCGAAAGGGGCAAGGCCGACGGCATCTTTATCACCAGCGCCGGCATCGGCCGTCCTGTTTTCAAAAAACCGGTGCAACCGGCCCGCGTCCGACCCGGCGACGTGATCCTGATCAACGGCGCCCTCGGCCTCCATGGCATCTCGGTGTTGACCGCGCGCGGCGAATTCGGCTTGCAAGGAAAAGTCAAAAGCGATGTCGCTCCGCTCTGGGAGCTGATCAAAAAGTGCCGCCAGCTCGATGTCCCCTTCATGCGCGACCCGACCCGCGGCGGCCTGGCCCAGACCTTGAATGAACTGGCGCACAACAAAAAGTTCGGCGTGCGCCTATATGAAGATCACCTGCCCATCCCCAAAAAAGTGGCCGCGGTCTGCGATATCCTTGGTTTTGATCCTCTCCATATCGCCAACGAAGGCAAGGTGGTCATGGTAGTGGCGCAGCGCGATGCGGACCGGGCGCTGAAAATTCTGCGTAGTCATCCCCTGGGAAAAGGCACGTGCCTGATCGGTAAAATTACGAAAGAAAATCCCGGCCGCGTGACCATGGCCACCAAAGCCGGCAGCGAGCGCATCGTCATGGCCCCGCTCGGGGAAATCCTGCCCCGCATCTGCTGATGCACGAAGGAGCCATTGCCGCCGCCCTGATCCAGAATATCCTTGAAGTCCAGGAGCAGGAAAAATTCGGCTCGCTTAAAACCGTGACCGTCCTTATCGGCCGCATGCACCACGTCGTTCCCGAGGTACTGCAGAACCATTTTAAATTACTAAAAAAAGAATTCCCGCCTTTGGCCAAAGCGAAACTGATCATCGAGATCGCGCCGGTGGCCGTCACCTGCCGCGTGTGCAGCCAAGTGACCGTCCTCGAACAGGCCGCCTTCGCCTGCCCGGCCTGCACTTCCACTGACATCGAGATCAGCGGCGGCAGGGAGATGCATTTGAAAGATCTTACCGGCGTGCGGCAAAAGAAAAAAATGAAATTAAATTCCAAATCACAAATTCCACCCCCTTTGGAGGGTTGTCGCACTTGATGATTTCAATAACAATTATAAAGCTGATTGAAATCATAGTGCGAACAAATGTCCGAAACGAAAGCCCTCTCAATTTTCTTTTCTGCATTTTGGTCATTGGGTAATTGGAATTTGGTGCTTTAGTCACACTATAGGTTTTGTAGTTCCCGAAGGACAACAAAACCTATCTAGTGTGACTATGTGATTTGGTGCTTGGGATTTGTTATTTTATTTTTGCACGGGCAGGTTGCAAACCCGCCCCTACATCTTATTACCACTACTTCTTGACCGCTTCCCACCACTCTCCGTCGCGAAAGCTATCGGAGCCAGCCCAGAATACACCAAGGCGTCCCAGCATCCGGCCATCTTCCACAAAGCCTTCAAAGACAGTGCTCAAACTAAAAATGCCATTTATATCGAATTCTATATTGGGCAGATTCTTCAGGCGCGTGTAACCATATCCGGTTTGAGGGACGCCATTGCACGTGAACGTGAAAACGACCTCAACACCCGCCCAATCCTTCAGAGAATCCTTCTTGGAAAAAGTTAATGTGCCCAGCATATCGCACATGGAATATAAGCGATCACTCGAGTGCCACGACACAACCTTCCAGGTGCCGAGCACATCGGCTTCGCTGATGGTTTCAGCCTTTTTACAGCCTGACATCCAGCCGATTGCCACCAGGAAAACAATAACAATTACTTTTAGTAATGGTTTGTTCATGTTGTCCCCCACGATCATTTCCCGTAGATGCAAAACAGTATCCCCAGGCCGAACTCCAGGCTGCTGAAATCGGTCCGGTAGTGATAAGTTCCCAAAGCAGTCGTGCGTTTCACGGTATGCTTGACCAGGTTATACTTGAAGAAAAGCTGGGCTTGCAAAAGCCTGTTGACACGAATGTAAGAGCCGCCTTGGATGTACGAACCGAGCGCGGATTTTATTGGAAAGACAAACTTCGCGGAGATGTCGTCCGAGAAGTGATAGTAGTTAAATCCGATGCCGATGAACGGATTACTCTCTTGCAGTCTGAACGGCATATATCGTAAGCCAGTGGCGAATGCATCCAGGCGAAAAACATCGTAGAGGCCATGCCCTATTGGAGTTTCCGTCTTATTGAATTTGTATGAGCCCCAAATTTCAATCCGATCTGTGCAGCGGATCGCTATCTCGATCCCCGGAAAGACCTCGGATACCATCGAGTTTTCCGAAAGTTCCCCGACATTACCGAATGCAATTGACGGACCAATCTTCACTATCTCGCTTTTTTCATCTGAAAAAAGCGGAAGCACCAAAAAGGACAAAATACCGATCACAACCAGGAATTTTCTTTTCATCCCCATTCTCCTTGTGGAATGGAATATCATATTCGCTTCGTCATTGTCAAGGACCAAAGCAAGAGCAGCGGTTTGATTAATCAAACCGCTGCACATCGTTTGGACCCTTGAAATTAGTTGTTCCCACTATGAAACCAACTCAGTGTTGGCATCATATCGTGAGACAACCTCCGTAGGGGGCGCTTATTCGCGATATGGTGCTTGGACTTTGGAATTTATTTTTTGCTTCTTACCGTACACCATCAACCGTACGCCGTACGCCGTAAACCGATTCCTTTGGCTATATCCCCGTTTTATTCTGCAATATCTCGATCCAGCGCTCCAAACCGGCGCCCTCGTGAGCCGACACCTCGATGATGGTGCAGGCCGGATTGACCTTCTGGATGTTCTGGCGAAGCGTTTCCAGGGAAAAACGCTTCAAGGGCAGCAAGTCGGTCTTAGTGATGACGCAAACCTGGGAAACCTGGAAAGCCAGCGGGTATTTCAACGGTTTGTCCTCACCCTCGCTGACGCTGATCAGCAAAACATTCAGGTGGGCGCCGACGTCGAACTCGGCCGGGCAAACCAGGTTGCCGATGTTTTCCACGAACAAAATATCCATGCCCTCCGTGCCCAGCTCGGCGATGGCGGTTTTGATCCAGGCCGCTTCCAAATGGCAGTCGCCCCCGAAAGGACCGGTGTTGATCTGAAAGGCCTGGATGCCGAGTTTTTGCAAGCGTTCGGCATCGAGAGTGGTCTGGATGTCGCCCTCGATGACCTTTATTTTTTTGCCCAACTTTTTGACTGTCTCCTCGATCAACGTGGTTTTGCCCGAACCAGGTGAACTCATCAAATTGATAAAAAATATGCCCTTGTTTTTAAGGCTGTTCCTGATCTCGTCGGCGATGGCGTCGTTGGCCTTGAGCAGCTTCTGCATGACATTGATTTTAATGCTTTCCATGTTTTTTTTATACCCCATCCCGGACGAAAAAGCAAGCACTGCATATCTCAATGAGCTGCCTGGCATTCATTTCCAAGTGCATGGAGCGAAACATTTTTTCACTATTGACAATTCGATATTTTTAAATATAATGAGCTCTAAAAACCATGACAAACAACATACAAACAATCATTCTTTTAACGATTTTTGTGCCCATTGTCGGTTCCCTGACCATCCCCCTGGCCGGTTTGATCTCCAAGCGAGCCCGATCCTTCTGGTCGGTGCTGCTCGCCCTGGCCACCTCCTCCTTCTCCCTGCTGCTGATCCCCTTCGCCCTGAAAGGCGGTGAACTCACCTTCCGCAAGACCATGGCCCTGGGCCTTGACTTCATCGTGGTCGCGGACGGGTTGTCGGTGTTCATGGCCATCGCCTCGTCCTTTCTCGGCGCCTTGATCGTCATCTATTCCCTGGGGTATATCGGTCACGAAGAAAATCAAAGCGAATACTACCTGATCGTTTTGCTTTTCATCGGCGCCATGATGGGCCTGGTTTTTTCAGCCAACCTGATCTTCATGTACCTGTTCTGGGAAATCGCCGCCATTGCCTGCTGGCGATTGATCGGGTTCTACCGCGGCAAGGAACACGTGCTCAAAGCCGACAAGGCCTTCCTGGTGACTTTCTTCGGCGCGGTGTTCATGCTGCTGGGCTTCATCATGATCTACAACCAGACCGGCACCTTCGACCTCACCGCCATGCGCGGCACCCTGATTCCCGGCACGGCCGTGCTGCTGATCCTGCTGGGCATGTTCTCCAAGTCGGCCACCGTGCCCCTGCACACCTGGCTGCCCGACGCCGGCGTCGCACCGACCACCGTCACCGCCCTGCTGCACGCGGCGGTTCTGGTCAAAATCGGCGTCTATGCCTACGCCCGCCTTTTCTGCTATACCTTCAAGCTGCCCGAAGGCTGGTACCAGGCCATTCCGATCATCGTCGTTTTCTCCAGTTTGATCGCGGCCGCGGCGGCCGCGGTGGAAAATGATTTGAAACGAATCCTGGCTTATTCCACGGTCAGCCAGATCGGCTATATATTCCTGGGTTTTGCCGTGCTCAATCCCGTCGGCATCGCCGGCTCGCTGCTGTTCATCCTGATGCACGGGCTGGCCAAGGCCGGCCTCTTTCTCTGCGCCGGCATCGTCATTCACGCCACCCACGAACGCGATATACGCAAAATGGGCGGCCTGTTCAAGACCATGCCCTGGACCGCCGTGGCCTTTATCTTCTGCGCCTTCTCGGTCATCGGCATTCCGCCTTTCGGCGGTTTCTTTTCCAAGTTCATGGTCATCGCCGGCACCGTGCAGTCGGGCCGGATCTGGGTGGCGGCCCTGGCCCTTTTCGCCGCCGTACTGACCATGTTTTACCTGTTTAAAGTATTCAGCCTGGTTTTCCTGGGCGAACAAAAGTCGGACCACAAGGAAGGGACGCGCTCCATGGTTTTCGTGGTCGTGCTGCTGGCCGTCCTGTCACTGCTGGCCGGATTCCTTGTGGCCTACCCCATGAAACTGGTTAATATTGCCACTGCTGAAATCTTAAGGTGGATACCATGAACCCGCAAAACCTTTTAATACCGATTTTACTTCCCTTGCTGCTGGCCCTGTTTTCATTTCTGCTGCCGGCGCGCATCAAGTGGCTGCGCGAAATCGTTTCGGTCCTGGGCGCGGCCCTTTTCACCTATGTCGCTTTTGTCTTTTTCGGCCAGAAGGAACTTTTCTTCAACTGGCCCTGGCTGGGCCACGGCATCGATTTTGAACTGCGCCTCTACCAGTTCAGCGCGTTCATCCTGCTGGCCCTTGGCGTTGTCGTCTTCCTGATCACCCTCTATTCAACCGTCAGGATGGCCGGAAATTCCCGCAACCGCGAATACTACGGCTACCTGTTCCTGACCGCCGCCCTGGCCAGCGGCGCCATCCTGGCCAACAACTTCGTACCGCTGGTGTTTTTCTGGGAAGGCCTGCTGGTCACGCTGTATGCCCTGATCAACCTCGGCGGCAAGAACGCCAACCGCACCGCGGTCAAGAGCTTCATCATCGGCGGTTTCTGCGATTTCTGCATGATCCTGGGCATCGCCATCCTCTGGTCGCAGACCGGCACCCTGAGAATGTCTGATATCGCGGTGGTGCCCCAGGGTCTGACCGCCGTCAGCTTTTTCCTGATGATGGTCGGCGCCATGGGCAAAGCCGGGGCCATGCCTTTTCATACCTGGATCCCCGACGCCGCTATCGACGCCCCGGTCACGGTCATGGCTTTTATTCCTGGCGCCCTGGAAAAACTGCTGGGCATCTACCTGTTGGTGCGCATCACCCTGAATTTTTTTATACTTGAAATCAACAGTCCTTTCTGCATTACCCTGATGGTCATCGGCGCCGCCACCATCGTGCTGGCTGTTTTCATGGCACTGATCCAGAAGGATCTGAAAAGACTCCTTTCCTATCACGCCGTCTCGCAGGTGGGCTACATGATCCTGGGCATAGGCACCGCGGTGCCTATCGGCATCATCGGCGGCATTTTTCACATGATTAATAATGTCATCTATAAAAGCGGCCTTTTCCTGGCCGCCGGTTCGGTGGAACAGCAGACCGGAACCACCGAGTTGAAAAAACTCGGCGGCCTGTACCGGGTCATGCCTTTCACCGCCCTGGGCTTTCTCGTCTGCGCGGCGGCCATTTCCGGCATCTGGCCTCTGAACGGCTTTGTTTCCAAGGAAATGATTTTTCACGGCTCATACGAAACCGGCTACACCATTTTCACCATCGCCGCCTGGCTTGGAGCTATCCTGACTTTCGCTTCGTTTTTAAAGGCCGGCCACGCAGTATTTTTCGGCCCGGCCAATCCGGAATTGCCGCAGGTCAAGGAAAATAAAAGTCCGATATATCTGCCGATCCTGTTTCTGGCCGCCTTGTGCATCGTGTTCGGCGTCTACAACTGGATCCCCTTGAAGTTCTTCCTTGAGCCCGTCCTGAGCGGCCACCTGGCAGCCGGCGAAACACTGCATCTCACCGGCCACGCCCTGGCCCTGTTCAACCCCATCGCCATGATCTCCATGGGCTGCCTGCTGCTCGCCCTGGTTCTGCACATCTATGGTTTCAAGCGCGGCGGCAATAAGGCCTACATGGTATCCGAGCCGATCCATCATCTGCCGGTTCTGAACACCATCTACGACTGGGCCGAAGCCCGCGTCTTCGACCTCTATGAACAGGGCATCAAATTCCTGCAAGCCCTGTCCGGTTTCCTGTTCAAATTTGTAGACCGGCCCATCGATTTTTTCTATGAAAAAATCGTGGTCGCAATCGGCCGGACCTTTATCGGCCTTTTAAAAGCCGCCCATAACGGATACTACGCCAATTACCTGGCCTGGACCATCGGCGGACTGGTGCTCATCGTCTGGGCTATCAGCGTCTTAATAAGGTAAGGGAGGAGCAATGATCTTCATTTTCATCATCATACCCCTGTTGCTGGCCAGCCTGATGCCCCTGCTGGGCAAGATTTCCAAGCGCTTCCTGCCCGACCTGCTGGCAAACGCGACCATGCTCTTTCTCCTGGTTTTTTCGGTCATTTATGCCAAGCCGCTGATTGCCAAGGGCGGCGTCATCCAGCAGGTGTTCTGGTTTGGCACTCCGCTCAATATCCGCCTGCTGGTGGATGGTTTCAGCCTGTTCATGCTGTTCACCATCTCGCTGGTCAGCCTGGCCGTCACCCTGTATTCCATCGATTACATGGAACACTATGGAGCCAAGGCCAATTATTACGCCCTGCTGCTGCTGATGATTGCCGGCATGAACGGACTGGTACTGGCCACCGATTTATTTAATATTTATCTGTTCCTGGAAGTGGCCGCGGTGGCTTCTTACGCCCTGGTGGCTTTCGGACTGGGCCACGATGAACTCGAAGCCTCGTTCAAGTACCTGATGCTTTCCGCCGTCGCGTCGGCGTTCATTCTGCTGAGCATCACCATCCTCTTCGGCCTGACCGGCGGCGTGGGTTTCGGCGCCGTTGCTTCAGGACTGCAGATGTTGAACATCAAATACGTGGTCGGATTTTGCAGCGCCCTGTTTTTGATGGGTTTCGGTTTGAAAGCGGCCATCGTTCCCTTTCATTCCTGGCTGCCTGACGCTCACCCTTCGGCCCCTGCCCCGATCTCAGCCATGCTGTCAGGAGTACTGATCAAAGTTTCAGGTGTTTACGCCATGATGCGCATATTCCTGAACGTGTTCGGATTGACACCGGCATTAACTACCGTACTGTCCGTATTGGGAATGGTTTCCATATTTGTCGGCGCCCTGGCCGCCCTGGGCCAGAAGGACATCAAACGCATGCTGGCTTATTCTTCGATCAGCCAGGTCGGTTATGTCGTTTTGGGCTTCGCCATCGGCACGCCGCTGGGCATCCTCGGCGGTTTGTTCCACCTGTTCAACCACGCCTTGTTCAAATCCCTGCTCTTTTTGAACGCCGGAGCCGTCGAGCAATCGACCGGCACCCGCTCCCTG
>Ga0315278_10005160_pt1 | contig 11853 bp, 9 predicted proteins | sample YL17G06_0_MG_FD_203880 | JGI IMG/M metagenome (GOLD analysis project Ga0315278, IMG submission 203880) | Sediment microbial communities from Yellowstone Lake, YNP, Wyoming, USA - YL17G06_0 | ecosystem: Environmental > Aquatic > Freshwater > Lake > Sediment | place: USA: Wyoming | collected... | reverse complement strand
GCGCCAACTCAAGCCACCGGCCCTAATCCCACCAATCCTATGCGCGGAGACCCCCTCCCGCAAGCGAATGCGACAGGCACCACGCGCGCTTGACGACGCCACCGCGGCCTGTATGGTACGCTTACACTTTTCCAGGAGGCTCATGGTGACGCGAGCGCTGGTGTGTGGGGCGGGCGGATTCATCGGCATGCATCTGGTCAAGAAGCTCAGGGGTCTGGGCTATTGGGTGCGCGGCGTCGACATCAAGCCGCACGAGTGGTCGCCGGATGGCGCTGACGAGTTCACACAGCTCGATCTCCGGGTCCAGGACAACTGCCGCGAGGCGCTGCACGCGGACGGCGGCACCTTCGACGAAGTGTACCAGCTGGCGGCGGACATGGGGGGCATGGGCTTCATCCACTCGGCCGAAACCGAGATCATGCACAACAGCGCGCTGATCAACATCTACATGACGGACCAGGCCGCGCGCCTGGGCGTGCCGCGCTACTTCTTCTCCTCCTCGGTCTGCGTCTATCGGGACATGCAGCCAGGTGAGCCGGAGATGACAGAGGCCGAGGCGGTGCCCGCGAATCCCGACAACGAGTACGGCTGGGAGAAGCTCTACTCGGAACGCGTGGCGCTGGCCTACGCGCGCCGCTACGGGATGCAGGTGCGCATCGCGCGCTTCCAGAACTGCTACGGGCCAGAGGGCACGTGGACAGGCGGCCGCGAAAAGGCCCCGGCAGCCATGTGCCGCAAGATCGCGGAGATCGCAGACGGCGGGACCATTGACGTCTGGGGCGACGGCTCCGCGGTCCGCTCGTACACGTACGTCAGCGACATGGTGGACGGCATCTACCTGCTGATGCACTCGGGCCTGCACGGGGCGGTCAACATCGGCTGCCCGCAATACGTCACGGTGGACGAACTGGCGCAGACGGCCGCTCGCGTCGCTGGCAAGCGGGTGCGCATCAAGCACGTTGACGGTCCGGTGGGCGTCCACTCGCGCAACTTCAGCAACGAGCGGATCTACTCGGCGGGCTGGCAGGCGAAGGTCTACCTGGAAGACGGCATCAGGGCCACGTACCCCTGGATCGAGGCGCAGGTGCGGGCCGCGCGCGCCGGGGCCCGGTAAACGGCGCATGCCACGCAAGGTCTTCGTCAGCGGCACCTTCGATCTGCTGCACAGCGGCCACGTTGCCTTCCTGACAGAGGCCGCCGCGCAGGGGGACCTCTACGTCTGTATCGGCAACGACGACTGCGTGTTCCGGCTGAAGGGCCGCTACCCCGTCAATCCGCAGGACGAGCGGAAGTACCTGATCGAGTCCCTGCGATGCGTCCGTGAGTGCCGCGTCAGCAGAGGGATGGGACTGCTGGATTTCGTGGACGAGATGCGGGACATCGGGCCGGACGTCTTCGTGGTCAACGAGGACGGGGCGCACGACAGCAAGGCGAGCCTGTGCCGGGAACTCGGCATCGAGTACCTCGTGCTGCGCCGCCTTCCTCATGGCGGCCTGCCAGCCCGCAGCACGACGGCCCTTCGCGATACGTGCACGATCCCGTTCCGTATCGACCTGGCCGGAGGCTGGCTCGATCAACCCTTCGTCTCGCAGTTTCACTCTGGCGCCGTCCTCACCATCTCCATCGAGCCGACGCACGAGTTCAACAACCGAAGCGGCATGGCCTCGAGCACGCGAAACAAAGCCATCGAACTCTGGCGCACCGCCCTGCCCCAGGGCAACAAGGAGCAGGTCGCGAAGGTCCTCTTCAGCTTCGAGAATCCGCCAGGCACCAGGGAGGTCGCCGGCTCCCAGGACGCCATCGGCATCGTCTACCCGGGCTTGAACAAGCTCGAATACAGCGGGGCCTACTGGCCGTACGCGATAGAGTCGGAGGAGGACGAGGAGATCCTGAGCTGGCTGGAGCGCCGCCTCCACCTCGTGCCGCTCGCGCCGCGGGCCCCGGAGTTCAGCGTCCTCGCCGATACGCGAGTCACCCCGGATGGCGCGCGGGCGCTGGCGGAAGCCGCGGAAGGATGCTGGCAGGCGATACACGTGCTCGACAGTGCCGCGTTCGGCCGGGCGTTCACGGCGTCCTTCGATGCCCAGGTGGCCATGTTTCCCAACATGGCCAACCAGGGCATCTACGATCTCATTCACGCATACCGCGATCACGCCTGCGGATGGAAACTCAGCGGTGCGGGGGGCGGCGGCTACCTGATCCTCGTCGCCGACCGGTTCGTGCCGGATTCCATCCAGGTCAAGATCCGCCGGCAGTATGCCCTCTTCTGACATGGCTCCCATGAACTGGTTCTACAGTTACACAGGATATCGACGAGGCGAACGGCACCTGATCGTGCCGTTCGTGCTGGTGACGACGCTGTTCTTCTTCTGGGCGTTTGTCCACAACATCAACGGCACGCTGATTCCGCACCTGAAGAAGGCGCTGCTGCTCAGCGACACGCAGTCGGCCTTCATCGACGTGGCGATCTACATCGCGTATTTCCTGGCTGCGATTCCCGCAGGGCTGCTCATCCAGCGCAAGGGGTACCGGGTCACGATCCTCAGCGGCCTGTCGCTTTTCGCCCTTGGCGCCCTGCTCTTCGTCCCCGCGGCGTACGCCCGGACGTACGGCGTGTTTCTCGCGGCGCTCTTCATCTTCGGGTTCGGGGCGGCGTTCCTGGAAACCGTCGCCAACCCCTATATCTCGAGCCTTGGGGATTCCCAGCACTCGACGGCTCGGCTCAACCTGGCGCAGTCCTTCAACGGCGTCGGCGCGGTGCTGACACCGCTCATCGGCAGCGGGTTCATTCTGTCCGGGATTACGTACACCGACTCGCAATTCGCGATGTTCTCCGAGGCGCAGCGCCAGGCCTACCTGCAGAGGGAGGCCGAGAGTGTTGTGCTGCCGTACGTGGTGCTCGCCGTCGTGATCGGGGCGGTCATTCTGCTGTTCATCCGGCAGCGGATACCCGAGGTGAGCCCTGAAGGCGATGGCGGCAACGAGATGACCTTCTCGCGCCGGGTGCTTCACCACCCGAGCCTCGTGCTCGCCGTCGTCGCGCAGTTCTTCTACGTGGGCGCCCAGATCGGCGTGGGCAGCTTCTTCGTGCGCTTCTCGCAGCAGACCGCGGGGCTGACGGACAAGCAGGCCGGCTTCCTGTGGGGCAGCGTCGCGATGGTCGGCTTCATGGTGGGACGCTTCGCCGGCACCCTCGCCATGCGGTTCATTCGCCCGGCGCGCCTCCTGACGCTGTATGCCGTCATCAGCGCGTGCCTGCTGGCCGTTGCCGTGAATACCACCGGCATGACCGCGGTGGTCGCCATGATGCTCGTGCCGTTCTTCATGTCGATCATGTTTCCGACGATTTTCGACCTGGGCATCAAGCACACCGGCGAGATGGCCAAGCTCGGCTCGTCGCTCCTCGTGATGTCCATCGTCGGCGGGGCGATCATCCCGCTGGCAATGGGCCGGGTTTCGGACGCGACACACAACATGCAAACGGCGTTCTACGTCCCGCTCGTGTGCTTCCTCGTAGTGGCGTTGTACGGCTGGAAAGGCGCAGGAGTCCGACCCCATGAGTAGACGATACGTCCTCGCCCTGGACCTGAAGGACGATCCGCAGTTGATTGCGGACTACGAGGCCCACCATCGGCAGGTCTGGCCAGAGATTCTCGAGACCATTCGTCGTTCGGGCATCCTCTCCATGGACATCTACCGCCTCCACACGCGGCTGATGATGGTGATGGATGTGACGGACGACTTCAGCTTCGAGCGCAAAGCCGCCGCAGACCAGGCCGACCCAACAGTACAGGCCTGGGAGTCCCTGATGTGGACATACCAGCAAGCCGTCCCGGGCGGCGCGCCAGGCGCCAAGTGGCAACTCATGGAGAGGATCTTCGAGTTGCGCTGATCTGACCTCCGACCTCGTTCAACCTTGAACAGTGATTTCGAAAGTGAAAGGATAGACGGCAAGGGTCCGGAGTGGTGCCGGACGTCCGAAGGGTATGCCCCCATGTTCCAACGCGTGCTTGTCGCCATCGTCCTTGCCGCGGCCACCGTCTCGGGCGCCGACTGGCCCCAGTTCCGAGGCGTCAACCGCGACAACATGGCGACCGAAACCGGCGTGTATCGTTCGTGGCCCGCGGGAGGTCCGAAGATCCTCTGGAAAACCCCCGTGGCCGAAGGCTACGCAGGCGCGGCGATCAAGGACGGCCGGATCTACCTGAACGACTACGACACCGCAAAGAAGGAGCACGTCGTCCGGGCCATCTCCCTCGCAGACGGAAAGGATCTCTGGCGGTGGAGCTATCCGGTCGAGATCCGTCCGAGTCACGGCATCACGAGGACCGTCCCGGCCGTTGGCCGGACACTGGTGTTCTCGCTGGATCCCAAGTGCCGCTTCCACGCCCTCGACGCGAAGACGGGCAAGTTGGTGTGGCAGAAGAACCTGGTCCAGGAATACAAGGCCACCATTCCCGGCTGGTACGCGGGCCAGAACCCCCTCCTCGACGGCGACCTCGTCCTGCTGGCGACGGGCGGAGACGCCCTCGTTGTCGCCTTCGACCAGGCCACTGGCAAGGAGGTCTGGCGGGCCCCGAACCCCGGGAAAGACGTGATGTCGCACGCCTCGCTGATGCCGGCGGTGATCGGTGGCGTCAAGCAGTACCTGTACCTGACGATGAACAAGGTCGTGGGTGTGGCCGCCGCCGATGGCCAGCTTCTGTGGAGCATTCCCTTCGCCGGCAGGATGGCGGCGTGCCCCTCGCCGGTGTCGGTTGGCGATGGGCGGATCTTCGTCACCAGCGGCTACGAAGCGGGCAGCATGATGATCCAGGTCCAGAAGGGCGCGTCCGGGTTCACCGCGCAGAAGCTCTACGACCTGACCAGCATGCAGTTCAACTCGGAAGTGCACACGCCGGTGCTCTTTCAAAATCACCTCTTCGCCGTGAGCAGCAAGACCCGGGGGCGGTTCACGTGCCTCGGCCTCGACGGCAAGCCGGTGTGGCAGAGCCCCGTGGTGTCTGGCGATCCGGGTGCGACCCGGACCTTCGACCTTGGGGCTTTTCTCTTTGCCGACGGGATGTTCTTCGTCCTCGATGGCAAAACCGGGATGCTCCGCCTTCTCGAGGCCAACACCAAGCAGTACAAGGAACTGGCCAGCGCACAGGTCCTGTCGGGCGAAGACGTGTGGGGCCCGATGGCGCTCTCCAACGGGAAGCTGGTCATCCGTGACATGAGCCAGATGGTCTGCCTCCAGGTGGGTCCAACCGGCGCCGGGAAGTGAGCTTATGGAGCCGAACGACAGAGACACGACACCCCTGGGCGTGCGCGACCGCCTCTGGAAGGCGTGGCTCCCCGGGGTAGCGGCCGTGGGGGCGCTCGCCGCGCTGGTCGCCGGGTCACTGCGCCTGCGCCCGACGCCCCTGGCCGCGCCGCCGAAGCCGCAGCCGGCCAGTACGCCAGGGCCCGGCGGGCAGGCCGCCGCGCCCGCGCAGCCTGTCCGAAGCCTCGAGAGGACCTATTCCCAGTCTGCCGGCCTCGGAGGCGCCGCGTCGCCCGATCGGTTCCTCCGATCACTGACTGGAATCGCGGTCGGCATCGATGACCACATCTACCTCCTCGGCGACGACGAGATCAGGGTGTTTGACCCGCGCGGCAACCGGCTTCGGAGCTGGCAGGCGCCAGCGCACGCCGGGTGCCTCGCAGCGGGCCCGGACGGCCGCGTCTACGTCGGATCGCCGGACCGCGTCGACATCTACGACGCCGGCGGCGCGCACCTCACGGGTTTCACAGCCGGCGAAAAGGACAAGCCGGCCGATGTGACGGCGATTGCGGTCGTCGGGACCGACATCCTGGTGGCCGACGCCAGCGCCCGGATCATCCGTCGCTACGGCTCGGACGGCACACTTCGCGGCCTCATCGGCAACCAGAACAAGACCGGAGGATTCATTCTCCCGAATCGCAGCCTGGATGTCGGTGTTGACGCCAGGGGCGTTGTGTACGCCACTGACACCGGCCGGCATCAGGTCACCGCCTGGGCGCTTGACGGCTCGCCGCTGGGCAGGTTCGGCAAGTTCGGCATGAGCGCGCCCGAAGACTTCGTGGGCTGCTGCAACCCCGTGAATGTCGCGCTGACGCCGGATGGCAAGGTCGTGACGGGCGAGAAGATGGTCGCCCGCGTGAAAGTCTACGACCCCGATGGCACGCTGCTGGCCGTGATCGGTCCGGAGCACTTCGATCCCTCCACCACGCACATCCACCTGGCGGTGGACTCCCGGGGCCGGATCCTCGCGGCCGACCCCGTGCGCCGCGAGGTGAAGATCTTTTCGCTGAACCAGACACCGCAGGAGCGTGAACGCCCATGAGCGAGAACAGCACGCGCCGCCAGTTCATCGAGGGTTCGTGCCGCGTGCTCGGCTTCGTCACGATCGGCGGCGCCGCCGGTCTGCTGACGCAGCGAGCCTCGGCCAACGCCGTGTACCAGGTCGATCCCTTCAAGTGCACGTCGTGCGACTTGTGCCGCACGTCGTGCGTGCTGAGCCATTCGGCGGTGAAGGCGGTGAACGATTTCGAGAAGTGCGGCTACTGCATGCTGTGCCCCGCCTACATGGACGTGATGAGCAAGCCGGACGAGCACGGCATCCCGACCGGCAAGATCTGTCCGCAGGACGCGCTCAAGCGGCGCGTCGTCGGCAAGGTCGACGCCGAGGATCCAAACAACAACTACTACGAATACGTCGTCGACGAGGCCCGTTGCGACGGCTGCGGCAAGTGCGTGAAGGCCTGCATGGCGCCGGCCGGCAACGCATCTCTGCGCCTCGAGATTCGATACAGCCGCTGCGTGGAATGCAACGAGTGCGCAATCCAGATCGTCTGCCCTGACCGCGCGATCGTACGGGTGGCGGCTCCAGGCATGGCGCCGGCCGCGCCCGTCCGGTGACGGCACGCATGCGCGGCGGGTGGCACCTCGAGTCTGCCAGAACGCGCTATCTCTGCCTGCTGCTCCTCATCCTTGCGGCTCTGGCGTCAGCCATGCTCTCCGCCCAGTACCAGAAGAAACCGCCCGACTTCGGGGGCACGTACAGCTTCCCGACGCCGACCCACCCGGAGCCGCGCGCCGCCTGGGTGCGCACGCTCGACGTGGCGATGCTCGTGGCGGGACTTGGACTGGGGGCATGGATCGTCCTGAAGCGCCGGAGCCGGGACGGCACCGTTCTGCTGAGCTTGGGCACCATCGCCTATTTCGGCTTCTACCGGAAAGGCTGCATCTGTCCGATTGGCGCCATTCAGAACGTGACGCTGAGCCTGGTCGATTCCCGCTACATGATCTCGCTCGGGGTGATCGCCTTCTTCTTCCTGCCCCTGGTGGCCACGCTGCTCTTCGGGCGCGTCTTCTGCGGCGGCGTCTGCCCCCTCGGGGCGATCCAGGACCTGGTGCTGCTGCGTCCGCTGAAGGTTCCCGAGAAGATCGACCGGGCGCTGAGCTGGCTTCCGTACGTCTATCTCGGCCTGGCCGTGTGGTTCGCGGGGTGGGGGCTGCACCTCACGCTCGGCACGTGGCAGATCCAGATGGGACGACGATTCCTCATCTGCGAGTGGGATCCCTTCATCGGCTTGTTCCGGGTCTCCGGACCGTTCCACATGCTTGCGATCGGCGCGGCTTTCATCCTGGGCGGCATGTTCATCGGGAGGCCCTACTGCCGATGGCTGTGCCCCTACGGCGGCCTCCTGGCGATCCTGTCCCGCGTCTCATGGAAGAAGGTGGAGATCACCCCGGACAAGGAAACGGACTGCGGGTTGTGCGCGGAGGCGTGCCCCTTCGGCGCCATCCAGCATCTCAGGGCTGACCAGGCGTCCTGCCTCGCGTGCGCACGCTGTTACATGTCCTGTCCGCAGGAACTGGAACGCCGGGGCATCCCCACGGGCGACGGCACATTGATTCAGGTGCAGCGGCCGTGACGCTGGAACGCGGGCGATCCGTCGTGCGTGCCTGGATGGGCCCTGTCGCGGCAGGCCTCGCCGTGGCCGCCGCCCTGTGCCTGCTCTCCTTCTACATTCACGCCCGCCTGGTCACGCCGGGCGAGAAGGCGCTCGTCGACTCGCTCAAGCTCCAGGCGAAGACCGACGCGGAGATCCAGAAAGTCCTCCAGCCGGAGCTCGATCGCCAGCACCAGGAACTGGTGATCCGGCGCAACGCCTACAGGTGGGGCGGCCTGCTCCTGCTGGTCTCCACGGGCGTCTTCTTCGCCTGGTTCAAGTGGCTCCGGCCACGGCAGGGCGAGTGGGTCGGCGTCCCTCACGGGCTCGTGAAGTACCTCGAGGTGGACGGCGACGATTCGCCTTCGGCGCAGACTCACCGGAGAGCGTCGCCACGAGGGGCCTCGTTGCCGCACCTCCCAGCGGCGGCCCCAACTATTGCTCCGCTTGCTGCCCCCGTCGCTGCCGCAGTTCCTGCCGCCGCTCCTGCCGAGCCCATCGACTTCGGAACGGTGGATGACATCATCGAGTCCGAGGGGCGAGGGCGCGAGTCGGTGATTCCGATTCTGCAGGCCATCCAGGCCCGTTACCGTTTCCTTCCCCAGGCGGCGCTGCGCCGCGTCTCGGCCACGACGTCGATCACACCAGCCGATATCGCCGGCGTGGCGTCTTTCTACGGGCAGTTTCGGCAGACGCCCATAGGAGACCACCTCATCCGGGTCTGCGAAGGCACGGCCTGCCACGTCGCCGGCGCCGACGACATCCGCACCGAGCTTCGACGGGGCCTGGGCATCGCCGACGGGTCCGACACCGATCCGTCCGGCCGTTTCACGATCGATCGCGTGGCCTGCATCGGGTCGTGCAGCCTGGCCCCGGTGATGACCATCGACGACGAGATCTACGGGCACGTGAGCGCCCTCTCCTCTGGCAGGCTGCTCCACGCATTCATCGACTCCGACGTGTCGAAGAAGGCCAACGGCCACCGCAAGCGAGCGCGGCCGGCCATCGGGGGGAGCCAGTTGCCCATGATTGAGGCGCACGCCTCAGTCCACACGAGCCCTGCGGCCACGCCGGTCGAGATCCGGATCGGCCTCGGTTCGTGCGGTCTGGCCAGCGGGGCCGCGCAGGTGCTCGCGGCCCTTGAAGACGAAGTCGCGTCACTGGGCGGCGGGGCCACGATCAAGACGGTGGGCTGCGCGGGTCTCTGTCATTCAGAGCCGCTCGTCGAGGTCATCGAGCACGGCCGCCGTGCGCTCTACGGGAAGGTCCAACCCGAGGATGTTCGGAAACTGGTTCGGCGCCACGTCAAGCCGCGGGGCGTGGTTCGCACCGTGCGCGAAGGCATCAAGGACATGCGGGCCCGCGTGCTCGACGATCGGGCGTGGACGCCACTGACAGCGCGCGAGATCGACGCCGCGCCCTACGTGAGCAAGCAGCTTCGCGTCGTCCTCGAAAACTGCGGTGAGATTGACCCGCTGTCGCTCGATGACTATCGCAGACGGGATGGCATGCGGGCGCTCGAGGCATGCCTGACACGCCTGACGCCGGCAGAGGTCATCGAGCAGGTGCGAGCCGCAGGCCTCCGAGGCCGGGGCGGCGCGGGGTTCCCGACCGCCTTGAAGTGGGAACTCACCAGCAAGGCCAGCGGGTCCCCCAAGTATGTGATTTGCAACGGCGATGAGGGCGACCCGGGGGCGTTCATGGACCGCGCCGTCATGGAGGCCGATCCCTTCCGCGTGATCGAGGGGCTGGCGATCGCCGCCTATGCCGTCGGCGCCAGCGAAGGATTCGTGTACGTCCGGCGCGAGTACCCCCTTGCCGTGCGGCATGTCCGCGACGCCATCGCGTCGGCCGAGGAGCACGGCTTTCTGGGCGAGCGAATCCTCGGCAGCCCGTTCGGCTTCACGCTCCGTGTGCGCGAAGGCGCGGGCGCATTCGTGTGCGGCGAGGAGACCGCGCTGATTCAGTCGATCGAGGGCAAGCGCGGCACGCCTCGGCCGCGCCCGCCGTATCCGGCGCAGTCGGGGCTCTGGGGCAAGCCCACGCTCATCAACAACGTCGAGACCCTGGCCTGTCTCCCGTGGATTCTCCGCGAAGGTCCGGCGGCGTTCGCCGCACTGGGAACCGACAGGTCCCCGGGGACCAAGGTGTTCTCGCTGGCCGGGAAGATCAACCGCGGCGGCCTCATCGAGGTGCCCATGGGCATCACGATCCGCGAGATCGTCGAGGACATCGGCGGCGGCATCAAGGACGGCCGGACGTTCAAGGCCGTGCTGGCCGGCGGCCCCTCGGGAGGGTGTATCCCGGCCCGCCTGGCCGACACGCGCATCGACTACGAGGAACTGGCCCATACGGGCGCCATCATGGGCTCCGGAGGACTGGTCGTTTTGGACGACCGCGATTGCGCGGTGGAGATCGCCCGCTATTTCCTGCATTTCACTCAGGAGGAGTCCTGCGGCAAGTGCACCTTCTGCCGGGTCGGCACGAAGCGCATGCTGGAGATCCTCGACCGCATCTGCGGGGGAAAGGGCGCAGAAGGCGATCTGCAGACCCTCGGTGAGCTGAGCATCGGCGTCAAGCACGGAAGCCTGTGCGGGCTGGGCCAGACGGCGCCGAACCCGGTTCTGACGACGCTGAAGTATTTCCGGGAGGAGTACGAGGCGCACATCCGCGAGCGGCGGTGTCCAGCTGCGGTGTGCAAGGCCCTTATCCATTACCGCGTGCTCGACGCCTGCACCGGGTGCACGCTCTGCGCCCAGGCCTGTCCGGCCGGCGCGATCGAGGCCCGGCCGTACTTGCGGCACGAGGTTGCGGACGACCTTTGCACGCGCTGCGGCATGTGCGTGACGGCCTGCCCCGAACACGCCATCGAGGTTGCGTGAGGCCGCCATGGTGAGGTTGACGATTGACGGCCGGGAGATTACGGTCGAGAAGGGCACGACCATCCTCGACGCCGCAAGACGCCTGGGCATCCGCATCCCCACGCTGTGTCACGTCGACGGTTTCGAGCCGTCCGCCTCGTGCTTCCTCTGCGCGGTGCAGCTCGAAGGCCGCGAGGTCCTTGCGCCGTCCTGCGCCACCCCAGCGGCCAATGGTTCGGTGGTGTACACGAGCTCCGACGAGGTGCGCCGGTCGAGGAAGATGGCGCTGGAGCTGCTGCTGTCGGATCACGCTGGTGACTGCGTCGGTCCGTGCAAGACCGGGTGCCCCGCCGGGTTGGACATCCCCGGGTTCATTACCGAGGTCGCGAGTGGCGCGATCCAGCGGTCGGCCGAGATCGCGTCCGATTTCCTGACGTTGCCCGGCGCGCTGGGCCGCATCTGCCCGCGGCTCTGCGAGCAGCGCTGCCACCATTGCGAATCGGGAGACGCGCTGTCGGTGGCCAGCCTTCACCGCTTCGCGGCGGATCGTGACCTGGCATCGGGCGCGCGCTACGTTCCGCGAAAGGACGCGCCCAGCGGCAAGCGCGTGGCCATCGTGGGTGCGGGGCCCGCAGGACTTACGGCGGCGTACCACCTGCTGCGGCGCGGTCACGCCGCGACCCTCTTCGACGCCCACACAGAACCAGGCGGTATGCTCCGCTACGGCATCCCCGAGTTCCGCATGCCGCGGCACGTACTGGCCCAGGAGATCGATGTGATCCGCGTCCTGGGCGGCGAGTTTCGCATGCAGAGCCGGCTCGGCAGGGACGTGACCCTCGACGGTCTGCGCCGGGACTTCGACGCGGTCTTCCTCGCCATCGGCGCGCAACTCTCGCGGGGCCTCGAGTGCCCCGGCGAGGAGCTCGCGCTTCCAGCTGTGGATGTCCTCGCGCGTGTCGCCGGCGGCGGCGCGCCGCAGCTCGGCAGCGGCGTGGTGGTGATTGGCGGCGGCAACACCGCCATGGACGCCGCG
>Ga0315278_10005159_pt1 | contig 11854 bp, 13 predicted proteins | sample YL17G06_0_MG_FD_203880 | JGI IMG/M metagenome (GOLD analysis project Ga0315278, IMG submission 203880) | Sediment microbial communities from Yellowstone Lake, YNP, Wyoming, USA - YL17G06_0 | ecosystem: Environmental > Aquatic > Freshwater > Lake > Sediment | place: USA: Wyoming | collected... | reverse complement strand
GGATCCGTTGTGGCCTGATGATGAACGGGGGCCCGGGAGTGCCCGGGCTCCCTTTGATTTGAACGACAACAACAACGCAGGAGAAAAGCAATGGGTCACGCAGCCGCTGTTATGGGAGCGCTGCCGTACGCAAAGACGGTCTACAAATTCACACAGGCAACGACCGCTGCGCCGGCAATCGCTTACACCCTGGAGAACGGGATCGATCTCTTTGTATCGGCGCCGACGCTGGCACGGACAGGGACCGGGGTTTACACGATCACGAAAACCGGCGCCTTCACAGCGAACAAGACGTTCGCAAAAGCGGTGAGCAGCAACGCCGCCGCCCGGATCTTCACGGTCGTTTACACCAGCGCCGACGTCATCACGCTGAACTGTTTTGACGCAGCCACGCCTTCGGCGGCGGACTCCGGGGACTTCGACCTCGAGATCCAGGTATATTTCTGAGCACCGCTGGACTGAGGATCGGGAAACCGAGGGTCCGAGGTGCGTCGGACCTGGCCCCACAAGGGCCGAAACCGTCCCGGGAACGGTCGGATGTTTCCGGGGCGGTCTCCAGCTAAAAGGATAAAATCATGTCTACGAAATTCGCTACCGATGCGGCAGGCATTGGGACCTGGACACAAGCGACCAGGATCCTCCATATCTTGACGGCCAAGTGGACGGCAGGAGGAGCGCCGGCTGCGGTGGACATCGGCAAGGCCCTGACATGGATCGACAGCGCAGGCACCGCCGCATACACAATGGAAATCGAAAGCGTAGCAACAAACCTGACCTACACCGACATTACGGTCAAGGCGAAGGGGACTCTCCCGGCCGGGGCCACGGTCCAGGCAATCGGGATGGCGGACCTGAGCACGACGCATACCTATCAGGATTACCTCAACGAGATCGCCGGCAACGTCCAGGACGACACCAGCAAACTCACGCAGGCAGAGGTCGATCAGGCGCTCCGCTCGGCGGTCTCGAAATTTGGACAGGACGAACCCTGGATTGTCGCAAAGCGGATCCAGGGCAACGCAACGAAAACATACAACCTGGCCACGGTCCTGAGCGGCCTTTGGAAAACAGGCGACTCCACCTTCGCATCGATCGAATACCCCGAGGGACAGGACCCGCCGGCAATGCTCGACACGGACGAATATGACGTCTACGATGACCGCACAGCGCAGGACGGATCAAACCTGGCGTTGAGATTCCAAGACGTCACACCGGCGGTCGGGCAATATTTTGTCGCCCGCCTTCGCCTGGAATTATCCCTCACGCAGATCGCACAGAACTTCCCAGACACAAACTACAACTTCCGGGCGATAGCGCTCATGGCCTCGAGCTACGCCTGCCGCCGGATGGCCGCCGCATTCGCACAGAGCACAGACAGCACGATCACGGCGGACTCCGTCAACTACCACGAAAAGACGGACAAGTACCTGAAGCTGGCGACCTATTACCAGGAAGAGTACAACCGGCAAGTTTTCGGCAAGGCGACACCGGACGCAACGGTCCAGGCAGCGACGACGGAGCGGGCTCTGGAAACGACAGCGCAGGACAAGGGACCGTACCTTTTTCACCCGAGGGGCTGATGGCCGGCGTTAAGAACACGGTCAATACGGGAAAGATTATTCACGCCTTGCAAGTCAAGGTTCGGCGGCTTTTGATGGGCCTGGCAGCGGCGGTCGAGGGGGCCTACCGGACGGAGGTCCGGGACCAGGGGGGCGTCTACACCGGCACGATGATCGGCACGATCGCAGGGACACGGCTGCCGACAACCGGGGGAGTGATGGCGGTCCAAGTGGGCACCCCGATCGAATGGGGCGCCTATTACGAATGGGGAACAAAGCCGCACCTCCCCCCCTTCGCCCCGATCCGCCGGTGGGTAGAACTCAAGATCCAGCCGCACGTTCTGGCCGTGGGCGTTTCATTCGAGAGCGGCCGGGCCCTTCCAACAAAGAAGGGAACGAAGCGCCTGACCGGTGACAAGCGGCAATCGGAAATCATGAGAATCGCACGCAGGATCCAGCTCTCGATACAGGCGAAAGGAACGAGGCCGCACCAGGCGATGGGCAACGCCCTGGCCTCCCTGGGGGTCCCGTTTGCAATCGTCGAGGAGGGGGGGGCAAAGATCTACCGGATTGACGCAGCCGCCTGGATGGCAAAGACGGAGCCGAATCTCTGGCAGGGAATCATGACGGCAGCGCAGGGAGCGACATGAACTACGCCACGATCAGGGACAAGATCTACGGGGACCTTCTGGCGGTGAGCGGCATCGGCAAGGTTTTCAAACAGCCGAGATTTTCAGCCGACTGGGCGACCTTCCTGTCGATGTTCACAACGACAAACCCGCACGACGCATCGAAAAAGGTTGTCAACGTCGCATGGATCACCCGACGGGCTTTCACAGAGGCGGACGCAGGAAAGGGGAGCCGGGACGAAGCGGAGGCCATCACGGCCGTGCAGCGGGACGAAACCTGGGAGGTCACAGTCATCTACGGATTCGATGATGACGAAACGAACCCGAGCGAGGCCGACTTTCAACCTCTGGTCGATGCGGTAGCGGCGAAATTCAGGATGATGGACCAGGCCGGACTGCCGGCAACGGTGGAGGAGAGCTGGCCGATGCAACTGGAGGCGGCCGGGCTTTTCCTTTTCGGCGAGGTCCTCTGCCACAAAGCGGTGCTCACGATACGGATCCAACAACGCATAACTTCATAACCAACAGGAGGAAGCAATGGCTCTCGTAAAAGATCGTGCAAGAATCAACGTCCGAGGTGGGGGACTTCTCAAGGTCCGGCAGATCCACCCGGCTCCGAGTGACACCTGGACGGACGTCGGGTACCTCACAAAGACGGACATCGACGACACCAGGGAAATGGTCGAGAGCCGGGACGAACGAGGGATCCTGATCGACTGGGTCGAAGGCGCAGCGGCCCCGATGATCAAGAGCGTCCTGAAGCAAACCTCCATCGACGAAATCAACCTGATGAAAAACGCCGATGCGATTTATTATGAGGTCTACTACTACTGCAAGCTGGCCAATGGCCGCTTCCAGGAACTCGACGCACCGATCGGCAAGATCAAGCCGGGCCTCATTCTTTCCTTCGCATCAGCGACAGAGCGCACGATGGAAATCGAGATCCATTTCCTCCCGGTCACACCGGAAACGTCGATCACCCGGGCCCCGACCGGATACAACCTGGATCCGGCAGTCAACAGACACTACGTCATCGTGGAGAACGCAGCGGCGCTGAACGCACCGACGGACACGGCGAGCTCCCTCAAGACAGCGGTCTGGTGAGGAGAACAAAAACATGGCCCTGCAAAAAGACAGAACTCGAATCTTCGTCCGGGGCCTGGGGAACCTCTGGCTCCTGCGCAAAGAGCCGACGGTCGATACCGCCTTCTACAGCGCAGGATACCTGAAGAACACCACGATCACGGACACCAACGAGATGGAGGAGATCCGCCCCGAGAACGGGCTGCTCCTGGACATCTTGAGCAAGACCAGGACGGTGGACATCGAAACGAATCTCGAGCAGACATCGATCGATGAAATCGAACTGGTCCGCAATGCCAGCGACAAGGTTCACAGCGTCCGGTATTACGGCAAGGGATTCAATGGGCGCTTTCAGTACTACTGCGCAGAGCAAGCGAGGATCGTCCCGGGGCTAAAACTTTCCTTTGCACCGGGGGAACGGCTCCTGCCTCTCAAGATGCAGGCGCTCGGACAGGACCTGGCCTACGAAATCCCGGAATACTACGTCGTCGAAACGAACGACCAGATCAACATCGACGGCTTGCAATTCTGGCTCGTTCCCCGGGCGGGATTGAACCTGGACACCGCAAAGATCCTGGACGTCTCGGGATGGTACAGGCACGGAGATGTGAGCGCTGACTTTGTCTCGATCTGGCAGGACAACGCAAGCCCAACGCTGCCCGAACATTTCCTGCGCTTCGACGGAACGAACGACTCCATAAACATGGGGAACGTTACGCTGCTGAACGATGACGCAAGCGGTGATTTTGTTATCGAACTCTGGATGAAATTCCCGTCGGGCGGAGCACAGGAGGAAATCCTCACAAAGAAGGCGCTGGTTTCTGATAACACCGCCGGGTGGGCAATCTTCAAGACGGCGGGGAACGTCATTACGGCGAAGGTTTCTACCGGGGCGGCGAGCGTCAACCTTTCGACAACCGGCACGATCACAACCGCCTGGAAACATTTCGCAATGGTGGTGGACCGGAACGGAAACCTCTCCACGTACTTGAACGGCGCAGCGGACGGAACGCCGACCAGCATCTCAGCGCTGGCGACAGGTACGAACACGCAGAACATCTACATCGGCCGTGACGGTACGAACTTCGGCCAAGTGGATGTCGGCGACGTTCGCATTCACAGATGGATCACCGGGGGATTGCCGACGAACATAGCGACAATCATCGCCGCACATTACAACGGAGAGAAGGCGCTCTACGGCTTATAAGAAAAAGGAAACGCACCGTGGCACGATATCGAATCCGACAAACCTCCTGGTCACAGGAGGGCCTCCGGTATAGAGAACTCCTGGAGGCGATGGAAATTCTCCGGGGCCCTCTCGTCGGCTTCAATGGCGACGAACAGGGCCTGGGGGATTTGATGGACAAGATGGCGAAAGAGAAAACCCTTCCACGCCTGGTCGCAATCCTCCTGCACCCGGGCGCACGCACGCCCGTAGGGAGGATGATCGAGAGGCGCAGGAAACGCAAGATGGGGATGACGCAGGAAAACATCTGCGAGCACATGACCGCCCCCGAGATTGCGAGGGTCCTCTTAGATTTTTTCGTTCTAAACGTGAGCTGGATAAGCAACTTGATGCCTTCGGCGACCGGATCTTTTTCTACGGGAGCGGCGGGGCTCCTACAGATCGAGGCCGTCCGCTCACGACTGAGGAGTGCCTTTTCAATATGGCGGGGGGGGACCTCCGCCTCGCCGACTTCTACGGCGACGCAGACGCCCTGACGGTTTCAAAGTGGGTCATGCTTTTGCTCCGGCAGCAAGAGCGTGACAAAGAGGACGCAGAAAACACAAGACAGGACGCAGAGGACAATGCCTAACCCCGGACTTTTCGCAGAGATAGGGATCGACGCACAGCAAGCGGAGCAGACGCTGAAGCGGGTCCAGGCGATGGTCGACGCAACCGGAATGTCTTTGAACAAGCTCCTCAAAGCCGGCAAACAAACCGGCGAGGGCCTGGACCAGGGCGGAGGCAAGGTCGATCGGTACGGGAAAAAAATGGGGGAGGGCGAGAAGGCCCTCCGAGGTTTCTACCGGGAGCAGCGCCTCCAGGACCGCACGATGCGAGAGAGCGTGCAAACCCTTTCATCGCTCGCCTTCGCCTTCAGCTTTTTGTCGCAGGGACAGAACGAGGTCGGATCCACCGGGGCCAAAGTTACCAAGTCTCTGATGACGGCAGCCATCGCAGCACAATCCGCCGAATTCGGATTCTTCGCCCTGGGACAAGCCGGCGAGAGAATGAACGGCACGATGGGCAAAGTCCTCTCCACCCTCGGGCGTTTCGGCGGACCGATCTCGCTCGTCATTGGAGGCATCGCCGGCCTGGCAACCTGGATCGGGGAGGCCGACGCAAAGATGCAGGAGTGGAGGACCGGCGGCCTGGACAGCATGGTCAAGGGCCTGACGGCAGCGGCCGGCGGCAGGACGGATCTGCTGAAATCTTCCATCGGAGGGATCGACCAGCAAAAGGCGGCGATAGCCACGCTGCAGCAATTGAAGCCGGTGGGCCCCGAGCCGGTCACCTTTGAATCGATGATGGCCCCCCGGGCCCCGGCGGCAGCGACGCCCGAGATGACAGCGACCCAGGGCGCCGTCGCAAAGTCTCTGGAGAACAGCAACGCAGAGCGGGACAAAGAGATCGAAAAGCTCCAGGAGGCGATAAAGCAGCAAGAGGTCATGCTGGAATTTGAAACGAAACTCAACGCCGAAATAATCAAAAACGGGTCGGAGTACATGAAGCTCGGCGTGCAGATCGGCGAGCTGAACAAGGCGATAACGACGCAGACCATGACGGAGCAGAAACGGGTCGGCCTCATCGACGAACGCATAGCCCTGGAGAATCAGCAAAAGGATTTGATGAAGGGATCCCTCGAGCTGGCCACGGATGTGATCGCAAAGGAATCGATGCGCATCGGGATCAGCCGTGCGAACGGGGCACAGCTTTTGGCCCTCTACGACAAGGCCCTGAAGCTCAAGATGACGGACGAACAGCGCCTGAAACTCCAAGTGGACCGCAACGCCCTGGTCCAAAAGGAAATCGACCTCGAGATCCAGCGAGCGGCAGCCAGGAAAGCAGGCCTGGACAAGACGGTCGAGGCCGTCACAAAGATGCAGGGGATTGCCCTCGAGGCAGAGATCGAGGCGATTGACAACGAAACGGACCGGGCCCTGGAGGCGGAAAAAGTCAGGCACGCACAAGTGATGAATGACATCACGGAGGCCTTCCTGGCAACCGATGGGAGCCAGGCGGCGGTCGACGCAAAGCAGGAGGCCCTGGACAACGAGGCCTCCAGGAACAGACTGAACAACGTTAATATCGAATACAGCCAGAGGGCGTCGCAGAGCCAGGCCTTCAACAACCTCTTGGCGATAGAGAGGGAGGCGACCGTTGGCGCAATCCAGGATGAAAACCAGGCGGCCCTGGCAGCGGAGGAGGACAGGCATGAGAAGGTTCTGAACGACATCGGGGATCAATTCGCACAAAGCTCCTGGAGCCAGGAGGCGCTGGCGCAGGGCGAGAAGTCAATCGAGGCAGAGCGCAGGCGGAACATAGCGCTCACGGCCGCAATCCAACGCAGGGCCGATGAACAGCACCGGCAGAATTTTCTGAGCAGCGTGGACGCCTTCTCCGCCGGGATGCAGAGCTTCTGGAGTAAATTTGATTCCTCTCTGGGGAAAACGATGGGATCGCTCATGAGAGCGGTCTCCACCGCCGTGCAGATAGCCAAGATCGTCTCCGCCTCCCTCGCACCCGGGGGGGCGGGCGCAGGTAGCGCAGAAACTATCATGAACGTGATCGGCGCCTTCTTCGGAGGCATGGCGGAGGGAGGATATACCGGCAAGGGGGACAGGATGGAGCCGGCCGGAATCGTTCACAAGGGAGAGATCGTATTCGAGAAGCCGATCGTCGACAGATTCGGTCCGCAACTTCTCGGGCTCCGAACGAACCTCCAGAGGAGCTACGCCGTCGGAGGGATGGTCGGATCCGCCCCGGCAATGGCGAGCGCAGGACAGGAGCTCGTCATAAGCGGGCGCCTGGACATCGACAACGGCCGTGTTTTCTTGAGGCGAGAGATGCCAAAGTACACGGCCTTTGAAAAGCGGAAATACGTATGATCAACCGGATCACAATCGAAACGCAGGCGGGAGGATTCCCGGTCGACGTTACCGACCGGCTAATTTCAGACAGCCGGGTAATCTTGACGCAGGAGGTTGAGAGGGGAGAATTCGAGAGGGTCGTTTCAGATTGCCAGCTGGAACTTTCTGACATGGATGGGTGGGTAGCAAACACCTTCGGGAACGCAAAAAACACCAGCCGCCGGTACCTGAGAATCAGCTCGCCGACCAGGGACATCTTCTACGGAGTGATTAAACCGACAGACGTCGAACGGTCCACGATGGAGGAACGGGTCCGCATCAGCGCCTTCTCAATTGACCGGGCCTTCTGGGACGCAGCAAAGACGAACAAGATCGGACCTCTCTACGGGCCGAACAGGGACCAGTACTCGGGCATCGAGGTCACGATCCAGCACCTCCTGGAGCGGGACCTTTTGAGAGCGACATGGGTAACGAAAGAGGGATTATTTTCGTCGGTCGACACAACCGTCTACGCAGCGAGGATGGTCCGGGATTATGCCAACGAGGGTAACAACCTCGGGCGGTGGCGAGAGATGGATCCCAAGATGACGTGGGCGGATTTCCTCGCACAGATAGCGCTCTACTACAACTGTGAATTTTACATCGATCACGCACGGCACGCCTTCATCATGGCGAGGCGGAACGCCACGCCGGCAACCTACAGGGACATCACAGCGTTGATAGTCAGCGACCAGGAGTACCGGATCCAGGAACTGAGCACCGATGCCTACGACGCATTATACGCCTTCGGGAATCAGACAGGCCTCGAGCAGAGCCCTATCTTTTTGGCTTACACGGCGAGCAACGTCGGGCAGCTGCTGGCAATAGACACCTGGTGGATAATGACCTGCATTCTGATCGTCGGAGGCATCGAGGTTGAAACGATGCCGGGCCCCGTGGCCGGTCCCTTCAGGGCGCCCTGGGAGTACCGGTCCGAGATCACCCTTCGGATCCCGCCGGTCCCGTATTCAGCGACAACCAGGCGTCGTGTTTACATGAGGGATGATTACAGCGGGGGACAGTACTATCTGAAATACACAACGGAGGCGAACGACAGCGTCGACATCTTGATCAGAAACGACACAAGATACATCAGTCCACAAATCACGCCGCCCTCCGTGCCCATCTTGTTGAGCTCCTGGCACCGATACAACGAGGAAACGGGGCAATGGGATACGCCAATCCTGGACATCGATAACCCGGACCCCCCAAGCGGGAGAGTGAAAGACGTTCGCCCGATTTTGCAATTCACGGAAATCGGGAACCCGGCCAATCTTCTGCAGCCGAACACGGTAAGCATCTTCCAGTTTTTCAGGAACGACCTAACGAACGACATCGTCCGGGAGCAATACATCGATTTATTTTTGAGCCGGCCTTTGATCGAACTCAAGGTGGAGGACACCGACTGGATGGTGGGCGATGGGGTCTCGCTGGCAAACACCCCAGGGATTGTCGACACCGGCATGGGAACCTTCAAAGCCCGGGTGAAAAAAGCCACGATAGATATGCTGGAAGAAACGACGGTCCTGGAGGTAGTGCCGATATGACGCTGACACCGATGGCGACCAGTATCAACGGCAGAGGCAAGCCGATCTTGATTGTGGAATCGGCCGGGGCGAATTGGACCAGCTTCGGATCCCTGACCTTCACACCTACAGGAGTGACGGAGGCGATGGGGGCAACGGTCAATATCACCTCGAGCGCAACGAACGACCGGCTCCTGACGGCGACGCACAGTTTTCTCCTGGGGCAAAAGGTCCGGGTCGCAGGGCACAGCGGATCGACGCCTTCGATCAACGGCGACTGGGAAGTCACGGAGGTTTCAGACAGCACGCATATCAAGATCGGGGTCGACATCACGGCCGGTGGGACAGGAGGGACGGTGCGGCGGATCCCGGACATGAGCAACGTCAAGGTAGGAATGCGGGCCCTGGCGACAAAGACAGCGAGCCCCGCACCGGCACGAACGGTCTGGGGAAAGATCACGGCGATAGACGCAGCGAACTGGATCGTCACGGTCGACAAGTGGAGGCAGGGAACGACGGAGGTTACACCGGACAGCGCAACCTTCTCGGTCAACGGGGAAGTCATCGAGCTTCCTTACTGCTACGAATTGGTAGAAAGTTTTGAGCCGGACGTTTTGATCCACCCGCTCTTCAGGACCAGCAATCTGCCGAACAGAGTGAGAACAAAATTCTTCGGATGGAAATACGTGGCGGTCCTGGATTACGCACGCCATATCCACGCCGACGTTTTGATTTCGATGCGGCCGGCGCTGAACTTGAAAGAGAACGACAACCTGGTCCTGATCCCCAGAGCAGACAAACCTCAGCACCAATACAACGTCTACCACGGCGACACGGTGCAGCTGGCGAGATTTGGCCGGGCACCCGGACACAAAAAAACCGTCTTTACTTTCAAAGGGAAAGAAACGATCCCGAGCTGGCCGATACCGGAAAGCGGATACGGCTACGGGTACGCAGCGCATTATGGGACAGAACTCTGACAGGAGGAAAAGATGGCAAGAGTAGGCACACCGCTCGGCAACCTGGGAACGTGGATCGATGAAGAAAACCCGGGAGCAGGATCTCAAGTGCAGGACAACACCGGCCTGAACGGCAACTGGCTAAAGATCGACCTCGGGCTGTTCACGCAGCACAACGCAGACGGCACGCACAAGAGCGACATCATCGATGGCATCAATATCAAGAATACCGCCGTCGACGGAGCGACCCTGGAAACGAGCGCCACAAGCGGGGCAAAGACCCTGCGCATCAAAGACCTGGGCGTCACGACAGCCAAGATAAACGCAGCGGCCGTCACGACAGCCAAGATCGCAAGCGCAGCGATTACCAACGCCCTCATGGCCGTGGACGCAATCGACACAAACAAGATCGTCGACAACGCCGTCGCCTCAACGAAACTAAACACCAACGCCGTCACGACAGTAAAGATCCTGGACGCAAATGTTACAACGGCGAAACTGGAATACAAGGAATACGTCGCCCTGATTTCACAGGCCAGCACGGCGAACCCATCGGCGACCGTAGTCAAAAATACATTGAGCGGAACGCCGACCTGGACCAGGAGCGCCGCCGGTTCTTATCTGTGCACGCTGACCGGCCAATTCACGGTCAACAAAACGGTCGTCATTTTGCAGGCGACAAACCAGGGGTTAACGATGGCTGTACCTCTGAGCGTCGATGTGGTCTGGGTCCAGACACAGAACTCAAGCTGGACGGCAGCCGATGGAATCTTGAGCGGCTGCTCTTGCATAATTCGGGTTTACCCGTAGGCGGACGCATGAACATCAACCGGGAATACCGCCTCGGGAAAAGCCAGTACTACCCCGAGCCACAAAGCAAGAGGCATATCTACCTTCATCACACGGTGAGCGGGAGCTGGCGGAGCGTCTGGGACTGGTGGAACCAGGACCCGCAAAGGATCGGGACCGCTTTCGTCATAGATAAGGACGGAACGATCTACGAAATTTTTGATCCCTATTACTGGGCGCATCACCTCGGCTGCAAAGCCCCCGGGAACCTGGCGGCGAATCAACAAAGCATCGGGATCGAGATAGTGAGCGAGGGGCAACTGGCCGAAAGCAACGGGGAGTGGTTCTGGTTTTCAGGCAAGGCACGATACAAGAGCAGCACGAAGGACATCGTCGACGTCGGCGAGTGGAGAGGTGCAAGATTTTTCGACGCCTATGACGCACCCCAAATCGACGCCCTCTGCGAACTGGTGCCTCGCCTTTGTCAGGATTACGGAATCGACCCGGTCCTACTTTTGCCGGATGGACAGCGGAACGATTACCGCCCGGACCTCTTGACCTCGACAGACAAAGGGATCCTGACGCATTGCAATGTCCGGCAGGACAAGACCGATGTGCATCCGCTCTTCCCCTGGCCGATTTTTGAGAAGGCGCTCCGAGGATGAAGATCGAATACCCAACATCGATCGACCCGTACCGATTACCACAAGTGCTGGCGGAGCGGAACGCATACACAGACCCAAACACAATCACGCAGCAAGATCTTGTCTACAGCATAATCCAACTGGAAAAGAAGGTAGGAATTCTCGGTCCGGTTAATTTCTTTGATTCGGTCGACACGGTCCCAGGCGATGAAGCATGGGTGCCAGCGAGCCACGAATACAGACTGACAGCCCTCGAGGAGCGACCCGTCCTTCCCGGGGGCGGCCTGGACGGCAAGGTCCTGACATGGGATAGGGGACAACCGGTCTGGAGCAGCTCCCTGAACCTTCCCGGGTCCCTGGCCGTCGGAGGGGCCCTGGATCTGATAGGCAACCTCACGATCGATGGGACCGGGGATGGGATTCGGATCTACCGGTACAGCGACAACGCAGACGCCGTGGTCCTTTTCCCGAGGAAAGCCAGGGGGATCAAAGGATCCCCCGCTGCAATTCAGAATAACGACGGCCTCATCT
>Ga0315278_10005157_pt1 | contig 11854 bp, 11 predicted proteins | sample YL17G06_0_MG_FD_203880 | JGI IMG/M metagenome (GOLD analysis project Ga0315278, IMG submission 203880) | Sediment microbial communities from Yellowstone Lake, YNP, Wyoming, USA - YL17G06_0 | ecosystem: Environmental > Aquatic > Freshwater > Lake > Sediment | place: USA: Wyoming | collected... | reverse complement strand
GGCTGGAGTCCCTGTGAGACGTTATCAAAATGACGATATAAATGTGAAGTGATTTGCCACGGAGGGCCGGCATAGAGAGGGCAAATAGAGAATTCTCAACATTAATGATCACTCAACATTAATCGATGACCAGCAAATGGAGTCTCTGGAGCTGTTAGGGAGGTAAAAACCACTCGAATAATATTTGTGTCAGAGGGTGATCTAATTGCAGGTAGGCCGAAATGGAGAAGGCATACAATTCCAGCGATTGGGATCAAAAAACCAATAGCTACAGCAAAATACATCGCAACTTTGGAATACCAAGGTTGCGGTACCTGGGCAATACTTGCTGCAGCAGCTTGGGACTTGGAGACCTTGATAAACTGCACCTGCTCTAAAACAGGAAGAAATCGAGATCTCTCTTGACAATATCCTCCATGTCAAATCTCGATTTTGACGAATCATTTATCCAATTTTTTCAACTACCGATTGGGCCATCTCTAAAGTGCTTCTACTTCCCCCCATATCATAAGTTCTCACTTTGCCTTCAGATATAACTTTTATCACAGCTTTTTCCAAGAGCTGAGACCGGTCACTTTCTCCCAACCATTCCAGCATCATAGTCACTGCATTTACCATAGCGAGAGGATTGACCTTTCCTAATCCAGCATATTTTGGTGCCGAACCATGGGTAGGTTCAAAGATTGCATACCTATCCCCAATATTTCCACTGGCTGAAAACCCTAGTCCACCTACTAATTGGGCGGCTAAATCTGAAATAATATCTCCAAAGAGATTCTCAGCTACGATGACATCAAATTTCTCTGGAGATTTAATTAACCACATAGCTAATGCATCAACATTAACCACATCAAAAGTTAGATCCGGATAAGATTGGGCTATTATTTTTCCTTCTCGAATCATTAGCCCTCCTGTCTCACGAAGAACATTTGCTTTCTCTACTAAAGTGACTCTTTTCCGACCAAATTTTCTTGCATATTCAAATGCTTTTTTTAATATCCGGCTACAACCTTTTTGGGTCATCAATCGTAGAGAAATAGCAATGTCCTCATTTTTTTCCCCAGAAAATCGTTTCATAAAAGAACTTTGTGTTTCCAATACCTTCCTCAATTCAGGAGAGAGGGGATAGAATTCTATGCCGGCATAGAGCCCTTCTGTATTTTCACGGAAAATAACTAAATCAATCCCTTCTCTATAATTCAATTTATTTCCAGGAAATGCTTTACATGGTCGTAGATTCACATAAAGGTCAAACATTTGCCTTAACTGGATAATAGGACTGATATACTTTAATCCTTTACCACGTAAAGATGGGGTAAGTTCCTGAATTGCTTCATCAGAAGTTTTTGAAGTAATAGCACCAAATAAGCAAACGTCTGTTCCTTTAAGCAATTGTATCGTGCGATCAGGTAATGGATTGCCTTCTTTACACCAATAATCCCAACCAATATCACCAAATAGATATTCTGCATCCAGTTTTAACTTTTCTAATACGATCATTGCTGCCTCAGTTACTTCTTTCCCTACACCATCACCAGGTAGCACAGCGATTCTATATTTTGCCATTGACAACCTTTCTTTTCACTTATTGATTATCATCGAGCTCAGACAATCTTTTTTTAATGTGAGGTATCAATCCACCATCTTGAATAATTTTCAAAAAAAACTCAGGTAGCTGCTGAAAAGAAAAGATATCCGTTTTATGGGTTAATTCCCCTTTCTCGAAATCAATTTTTATGATTTCTCCATCTTCTATTCCATCAACTGCTTCTGGGCATTGAATTAATGGAAGCCCCATATTAATAGCATTTCGAAAATAAATCCGAGAAAATGATTTCGCTACCACAGCTCCTATTTTAGCATATTTTAAACAGGTTGCAGCTTGTTCACGTGAGCTCCCACAACCAAAATTATTCCCAGCGAAAATAATGTCATTTTCTTTAACATTTTGTGCAAAATGAGGATCGAGATTTTCAAATGCATGTTTAGCCATCTCTTCGGGATCGTTAATCGTATAAGTATATTTGCCAGGAAATATAACATCTGTATTGACGTTATCTCCGTATTTCCAAACTTTCCCTACGATTACCTTTTTATCCATTCTACCTCACCCCATTAAAGCCTTATGTTAAATTATTTATAAAACCCTGAAATCAGTAATTTCTCCCTTTATTGCTGCGGCCGTCACTGTCGCAGGACTACCCAAATAAATTTCTGCCTCCCGACTCCCCATGCGTCCCTGAAAATTGCGATTGGAAGAGCTAATACAGACCTCCCCACGCGCCAATATACCTTCGCTTGCTCCCAGGCATGGGCCGCAGCCAGGATTCATGATAATAGCCCCAGCGTCTAAAAATGCGGTTAAATAACCTTTTGCCATTGCTTCACGATAAATATTCATAGAAGCAGGAAAAACTAAGAACCGAACGTTTGGATGAACTTTTTTCCCTTTAATTAACTTTGAGGCGACTGCAATATCTTCGAGACGCCCATTGACACAACTCCCCAAAAAGGCCTGATGAATTTTTGTACCTATAACCTCTGAAACTGGTTTCACATTATCTACCTGGTGTGGACATGCTACCTGAGGTTCCAACTGGCTAATATCAAATACTAACTCCGTTTCATAACTCGAATCAGGGTCTGCCATAACTACATGAACCGGGTCTCGGGCTCTAGGTTTAAGATATTCAAGAATTTTTTCATCAGGGTCCATAAAACAATTCTTGGCACCCACTTCTGCACTCATATTAGATATGGTCATACGACTATCAATTGAAAGATCAGTGATAGGATCCCCATAGAATTCAATAGATTTGTATGATGCCCCTTCAGCACCAATCCTACCGATAATATGAAGTATGATATCTTTAGATGCAATTCCTTCTGGTAATTTGCCTTCCAAAATAATTTTCATACTTTCAGGTATTCGAAACCACATTTTCCCGGTGGCAAATATCACTGCCATTTCACTACGGCCAATCCCTGTCCCAAATGCACCAAAAGCCCCATAAGTGGTTGTATGGGAATCACTCCCCACAATGATTTGCCCAGGTAATACAAAACCCTCCTCTACTAATACTTGGTGGCATATACCTGCATTTACATCATAAAAATTAGAAATTTTAAATTTTTTTACAAATTCTCGAACAACCTTATGATTCTGGGCATATTGCTCTGTTGGAGCTGGACTTGCATGGTCGAGAACAATCACATGGATTTCTGGTTTGAATATTTTGCTCACCCCAATCTCTGTAAACCTTAATGAGATAGCTGCCGTATTATCGTGAGACATAGCCACATCAGGAATTACTTCTACAATTTCACCGGCTTTTACTTTTCTTCCCAACTTATTTGAAAAAACCTTCTCTACAAACGTTTGTCCCATTTTAACCTCTATTTTTACCACTAAATTTATATATGAAATTTTATAGGATTTAAGATGATGTGAATATCAATCTTGTCTGGTGATAGATGTTCAGGGGGGCATAAATAATAATAGTCTGTAAACAATAGCCATTCGCTATCAAAATTCATTAAGTTTATATATATCTTACCATCTCATTTATGGTAAAATCTTCTAAATTCATTAGGATTTCTGCAAGTGCTTTTGCATCGTTTTTTGAAATAAGTAGATTTGCGTTGGTGTAAAACTTATTATAAATGTCTTCCCAATTTGCGGGATTCTCGGGTTCGCCTTTTGCGAGTTCGACCTCTTTAGTCCATGTTTTCTTTTCAATATCAACGATACTAACCGTTGCCCCTCTTTTTTTGGGATAGAGTTGCTCCCATTTATTCCCCACTAATAATTCGACCTTTCCAGCAAGACTTTGAATGGCCCTATCTCTGACATTTTCATCGCAGAACTGATTGGCTCCAGCATCTCCTTTGATTAATGCTAATGCTACTGAAAAGGGGATGCTGAAGCGACCGCTTGATGGAGTCGTAACCTTAGTGATACCAGCAAGTCTAATAGCGGCAGGATACGTTTCAATCACAATTTTCTTGATTTCATTAATATTGATATGACTGTTTTTGAAAGCTTCCATGGCGGCATCAATCGCTGCATGAGCATGACGGCAAGCAGCGTAAAACTTGAAATAGGTATTGCAAATTTCAAATTCACTCCCTAACCCATCTGTTAAAAGATTAGTTTCTGCTTTATCTGTGAATGCTTGGAAAAAACCGTCCTCTCCTTCAAGGATTCTTTCGGGACCCTTAGCTCCTTTTTGAGCCAAAATTGTTGATAAAAGCCCAGACATAGCTGCTTTAGCAGGATTGATGGGTTTCACCTTTGCACCTTCCGGATCATGGTTTACTTGTAAAACGCCAGAACCCTGAAGTCCGGCTAAACCTATTGCACCCATAATCTCCTCTCGGGTCAACTTAAGAATGCTTGCAGCGGCAGCAGCGGCCCCGAAAGGCCCTGTGATCCCTGTGGAATGAAAACCCCGATTCAGGCTGGATGGATTGATGGCCATTCCGATGCGAATCATGATCTCGTATCCTAAAACCACCCCGGCAATCATCTCCTTGGTATTTGCTCCCGATAGTTCCGCTGCAGCCAGAGCCGCAGGGATGATAACAGTCCCGGGATGAAGGGCACCAAATCGATGTCCATCATCCATATCTATTGCATGGGCACAGGCTGCATTGGCTAATGCCGCATTCACTGCAGGAAACTTCCTTTGGGTCTGGATGATGGTGGCCTCAGGAGTGCCTCCGAGGCTCACCATATAATCGACAACGACACGGGGAAACTCCATCAACTTGTACCCCGCTAAAGAAACACCCATTAAGTCCAATATCAGTTTCTTGGCCTGCTGAATGACCTCTGGTTTAAGTTGGTCATAGTGCGTGCTGAGAATAAAATCAGTATAAGCTGAAGAAAGGCTTTCCATTTCATCCTCCTATTATTGGCTTTTTCTCTTTTCCCTTTCCGAGATCTTTTCAGAAGTCGATATGAGATTGAGGGCCCTCCGGTACGAACCATAGTCGATCATTCTCCCGCCCATCGAGGTCGCTCCCAGCCCTTTCGCCTTTGCCTCTTCATAGGTCTTGATGACCCTCTTGGCAAAATCCGTTTCCTCTTTTGTTGGAGCAAAAACTTGATTGACAGGATCGACATGCCGGGGATGGACAAGCAGTTTCCCTGTAAATCCCATTAATTTTACCTTTCGCGCCTCTTTGATAAGCCCATCAAGATCGATCACCAAACCAAAAAAGGGGGCATCTATGGCCAAGATCCCTGCAGCTCTTGCGGCCAGAGCAATACAAGAGCGAGGATGGGAGGCCATCAAAAAATATTCCTCTGGAGAGAGGCTGGTCACTCCCATCCCTGCACCAATCTCCCTTGAGTAATCTCCTGCACCAAAGCTTACACCCAGGACCCGCTGACTTCCAGAGATAATCTCGGAAACGACGGAAATCCCTTTGGGGCTTTCCAAAAGGGGGAGGATGCCAACGCTATTTAACACCAACCCCTTCCTCTCCTCTTCGACCTTCAAAAGTTGACCCAGCTTAAGGATGTCTTCTTTTGACTCCGCTTTGGGAAGCATGATACCATCCAAATCTTTCACCACCACATAGTCTATATCTTTCTCTGTCAACCCGGTTTCAAAGGAGTTGACCCGTACAAAAACATCCATCCCCTTCTCTTTGAGCATGGGGATGGAATCTCTTGCGAAGATTCTACCCGTCTCCTTTTCTGTGATCGGACAAGCATCTTCCAGGTCCAAGATCACCGCATCTCCCCCCTCTGTGGCGGCGGTGGTAATCATTCTCCAACTGTTTGCTGGAACGAAAAGCATGGTCCTCAATATCCTATCCACGGATAAGCTCCCCTTTTTGATTTCAGATTTTAGATTTGAGATTGCGGGATTTTCAATCTGAAACTTCCTTGAATATCTTCTGTAAAGTGGGACCTATCTCTTCGGGTTTGTCAACCACATAGGCTCCAACCTCCTTCAAGACTTTCATTTTCCCTTCTGCGGACCCCCTTCCTCCTTCAACAATGGCACTGGCGTGGGAGAAACGCAATCCCGAAGGAAGTCCTTTCCCTGCGATATAGGCAACCAAAGGCTTTTTAAACTCATCGCTTCTGATCACTTCAGCGGCTTCCTCCTCCATCACTGTTCCAATCTCTCCGAAATAGACCACCCCATCCGTCCCTTCATCGGATTGGAAAAAAGGCAGTAATTCGGCAAAAGTTGTCCCCAAAACTGACTCGGATCCCAGATGAATGGCGGTGCTCACTCCGAAACCCGCTCTGCAAACGGCCCAGCCCAGGGTACTGGTTTGTCCACCACTTCGTGAGATGATCCCTATTCGACCGGGTCGAAATGCTATCCTTGGTAAGTCGGAGGACCCCATAAATCCACCCAACCCCCCAAGGGATGCTTTTCCTGGACTGACGATGCCCGCCGAACCAGGACCGATCAATCGAATTCCGGCTCTTTTGGCAAAAGCAATAATTTCCAGTGTATCATGGAGCGGGACCCTTTCAACACGCATGAGCACCGTTTTGATTCCTTCATTAAATACTTCGATCACCGCTGCTTTGGCATCCGGACCAGGCACGACTACCACCGAGGCATCAATTGGCCCCACCCCTTGGATGGCCTCTCTTACACTATTGTAAACCGTTACACCCCAAACGGATTCCCCACCACGACCTGGTGTAACTCCAGCCACTACCTTAGAACCCACCTCAATCATACGCCTGGCTACATTCTGACCGAAGCGCCCTGTGATCCCCTGAATCAGCATCCTTGTCGTTTCATCCACGATGATTGCCATCTCTACCCTCCCAATACATCCCTCCTATATTCCTCAATTCCAACTAATGGAATCTCGATATGGATGCAGCTCGTCCCATGGGCCCAGCAATTGTATTCACAGCTGATGCATTCATTATCGAGCCGTTTTATCTCTTCCGGATCCGTAATGGCTAAAACAGGTTTATTGACTTCAATTTTTAAGATATTCCGGCCATACAGCCTGCAGGCCTTGACACAAGCAAAACCACAAGCAGGGGTAGCTGTATTTTTTATTGCTGGTTCACATCGACTGTAATCGATAGTGATTTTAATTTTTCTCGTTTCAAACTCCATTTGATTTGCTGCCATTACTCCCTTACTTCCTTTCTTCTTTAAGTTTCTTATCCTGATAGAGTTTGATTAACTCCTCCACCCGATTGGCAATGAAGTCTGTATCGTAGATATAATCCCTGCCGTATAACTCCCACCGGAGAGGCGCATCCTTCAATCCGTTCCTGATAATCTCATGGGCTTCCTGCTCTTTATTGCCAGCAAGGAGTATCACCACTGGAAATCCTGGCCTTCTTTTTGCTTCCTCTCTTAAGGCTTTCACAATAGCGTGAGCATGATGCCACTGCTCCTGATTCGCCAGGCATGCTCCCATCAGGACATATCCATCAATGGGTTGAGAGAAAATACTTTTTATCACAAGATAAACTTTACTGGCCGTTGGATCGCCACTGGTATCCGCATAATTCGCTATCTTGAAACCGCGGCCGACGAAGGCACTTGCTCCGAGCATCGCACCTCCCCCACCTATCCCGTGGAAACCGAGCCATCCTTTGCCTTCAATTTTTGGAAACATCTGGGTGAAATAACCTGTTCCTCGATAATCATCCTCTTCGATCGCCCAAGCAATCTCTTCGAGTCTGGTGGGCGGTCTCTCCATGTCCCGTGGGACCTTGATCCCAAACTCAGGGTGCCGGAAGACCGAGTTATCATCGATGGTAAAACGGCAATCCGCTGCATAAAGATGCTGGTCCTGAGTCAAGACTAACGGATTGATTTCAGCCGCTCTGGCATCGTATTCCTTAAAAGCCTTGTAAAGATTACAGATGGTCCTGGAAAGCTCATTAAACAGTTCAGGAGATAAAGTCCGATCAAACGAAAATTTCGATAACAACTGTTTTGCCTCCTCTGATCCAACACCTCTCAGGTAATCCACAGCCAATGTGGCCACCTTTTCAGGATTTCTTGCAGCAACCTCTTCAATACCAACTCCGCCTTCTGTGCTGAATATCAATACTGGACCTTTCACCTGATAAGAATTGCTTACGATGACGCCAATATAGAATTCTTTTTCAATACTTAATTTTTCTTCGACAAGCACCTTCTCCACAGGTAAACCTTTTACCGTACTTCCGATCAGTTCCTGAGCAACCTTTTCTGCCTCCTCAGGGGTATTCGCAAATTTGATTCCCCCTGCTTTAAACCGCCCTGTCGCCCAAACCTGAGCCTTTATCGCCACAGGCTTACCGATCTCTTGGGCTGTCGTTCTCGCTTCCTCGGCGTTTGTGACACATCTTCCCTTAGGAACAGGGATTTCCTCTTTTCTGAGGATCTCCTTTCCTTGGTATTCGTAAATTCTTGCCATCAGGTTTCCTCCAAAATTGAATCCTCTATCTATTTAGATCCGAAGACCATTAGTTTATTTAGCATCCCAACGTCTTCGAGTTTGTCCAATACAAAGACGGTATCGATGATTTGATTTGTCTGTTTATCACTCATGTATTTCGATGCCATGCTCTTGAATTTTCCCACTATTTCCTCGTCTGTCATTGGATTACGTGCATGCCCCCGAGGGTAGTCCACTCGGCACTGATACTTTTTCCCTTGTTTAGTAATAATTTCTGATATACCTGCAGGCCGGGCTTTGTCCAGATCAGGGTCCCCCTTCAGGATTACCCTATCGATCAGCTCTCGCACTTTAGGATTCTGAAACTTTTCTGGAGTGAACTGGTCAGGTCCTATCTGACGATCGATAATGGCTATTGCAGTGAGATAATAGGAGCTATGGTCAGCGGTCTCCTTATTCTTAGGATATTTCTTTATTGGGTCACCGGTATGCTCCGCGCACCTTTTGCTGGTCGTGATCCTCACTTCGGCGACATCTTCTGGTTTAATATCATTTTCCTTGACCAGGTTCAGTGTGGCGGTCAAATGGCCGTGGGATGAGAAATCAGCAATAATGGATTTGATGCAGGTCTCTCGGATCGCGAATTTCCCGCTGATATTGGCCAGCTTGCTTACGTCATACTCCCCTTTCATGATGGTTTCTACAAAGCCATCATGACCCTCTATGACCGTGGTAGGACCGGTAAATCCTTTTTTTGCGAGCATGGCTGCCAAAATACCGCTATAGGCCATTGTTGGAAAACGAATATTCTTTGTCATCGTATACTCTTCTGCCGGGGTATCCAAAATGCCAAGGACTGCGTGACAACTGGCTGAAATACCAACAGCATTCTCCATCTGCTCTTCCGTGAGTCCGAGAATCTTTCCAGCAACAAGAGGCATGATGTATGCCCCCCGGGTATCCCCATTCCACCCCTTTTTCTCCATTCCCACTCCGGTGACCGCTTCAAGGAAACAGAGAGAGAGGTCATAGCCTGCAACAATGGCTGCGATCACCTCTCTGCCTGAGAGATGTTGTCGCTCGGCAAGAGCTAAGATCGGGGGGATCACTTCACTGGGATGGTAACCCGTTCGATAGGTCTCACCCTGAAGAATAAAGGCTGTATCATTATAATCGAGGTAACGAACCATGGCTCCGTTTGCCAGGGTGGCGTTCAGGCAGGAGGTTTTGAGACCGCTTCCGAAAACCGTGGCCTCTTCGGGATGACCCGACTCTCTCAAGAATGCCTCGATGGCCTGACTCGCCTCGCTATCGGAACCTCCGATCGCGCAGCCGAGCGTATCGAGCAGCACCCGCTTCGTCTGATGGATCAGATCGGGTGGAAGATCCTGATATGTCAAATCCAAGGTATATCTCGCCATTTCCTGGGCAAGCCCCATTGCTCCTTCTCCTTCACGCAAGAGGATTCGCGGAATCGATCCTTTGGGATGGCCGCATTGTATTATTATTATAACAAAATACCTTTGTCAATAGAAAATTTCAATAGAAAAATTCCTTGAAAACGTCGCAGGATCATCCTATAATAGGCACGATGACGGAATGATGAGAACAAGGGGAGATGTCCATGATCGGGTTCAAGGATCGGTCGATTCCTCTCTATTATCAGTTGGAAAATATCCTCAGGGAGAAGATCCGTTCGGGAGAGTATGGCCCTGGGGACCCCTTCCCCACGGAAGACCAGCTTGTCAAGGCCTATGGAGTGAGCCGGATTACGGTTCGGCAGGCACTGTCTGCCCTCGAAAAAGACGGCCTCATCGCCCGCAGACGAGGGAAGGGAAGCTTCGTCACCGAAGGAAGGGGACAGCTTGAGCCCATGAAACTGACGGGGATGATGGAAGACATCATCAACATGGGGGTTAAGACGAAGACGAAAATCATCAACTTTGGCTTCGTTCCCCCTCCCAAGAAGGTGGCAGAGAGTCTCAGATTGGATGAGGATTCCAAGGTCCTCCGCATTGAGCGACTGAGGTTGATCCAGGAGGCCCCTATTTCGTACACCATCAGCTACATCCCTGCTGACCTGGGGAAGAAGATCAATATCAAGGACCTCACCACCCATCCGATCCTCAACATCCTCGAAAAGAAATGTAAGGTAAAAATTGGCCGAGGATTTCAGATCATAGAGGCCACGGTTGCTGATAGCCGGATAGCTTCCTTTCTCGACGTCATGACAGGGGCCCCATTACTTAAGATCGAGAGAACAGTCTTTGATATCAAGAATAGACCCGTAGAATATATCTCTATTCTTTACCGATCCGATCGGTATCATTATTCTGTAGAACTCATTAGGAAAAGAGCAGAATCGAAGACTCAATGGGATTATATTAAGATTTGATTGCGTTCCTTTTCTTTTTAGAGCCACAGGCCGGCCAAATCCCTGCGCCGCCACCATATGATTTCAGTCGGTTAGGCAAGTGGTGGGTTCCCCGCAATAACCCCTGAAGTAAAATGGAAGGGTTCACCCATCTCTTCTCTTTTAATTCCTGGTAGGTAAGCATTGAGTTTTTTGATCGCTTCTTGTCCATCCCCCAGGTCCACCCGGTTAAACCGCTTAAACATGTTCCGTTATTTATACCCCAATTGAGTCAAAAAAATAACTTCCTCCCTCCTCGGAGGGGGAGGATTAAGGTGGGGGGGAATATCTACGATGTCCACCCCCATCCCAAACGTTCGGCTGAGCTCACGTCGAAGCCTTCCCCCATCGCAAGGGGGAAGGGGGTGAGATAAGAAATCCTCTGATTCTGAATCAATGACGAACCAAATAAGACAACTGGGCTTTAAGGACCGAATTCATTAACTTTAGAAAACGACATATTTTTCGCTCAATTGGGGTTATATCTTTGATGATGACTATTCGATGCGACCGGTTTTCTTTTCGAATTCCTTCCAAAATTTGGCTTCGGACTCCTTCCAGTTATCTCCCCACCGGGCATTAAAATATCTTTCTAATCTCCTCATCTGTTGCGCCCACCCTGATAAATATTCAGATATTTCAAATATACTTTCCAGGAAGGGAACAATCTCTCCCATCTTTTCCTTGGGGAGGTAGGCCCGGGCTCTCATTTCGATGGAAAGTCTCAGGGACTCTGGATTAAGAGAATGAGCTGTTAGCATAGCCACTGGAAGATTGCGACTTACAGCAAGGTTTAAGAGTTCAAAGCCTTGAACCCCCATGATATCAAGGATTACCAGATCATAATTTCTGGATTTCAACATATTGGCTGCTGTTTCGTAGGAAGTCGCTTTTTCGAACTGACAGTTTGGAGATTCTCCTAAAATTTCATCCTCCAAAACTTCCAAAACATCTGGTTCGTCATCTACAGCCAGGATCCTTTTGCCATTTAAAGGGGATTCCGTCATGCTGTATCCTCCTTTTGCCAATTCAGACCGGAATTCATTT
>Ga0315278_10005156_pt1 | contig 11854 bp, 9 predicted proteins | sample YL17G06_0_MG_FD_203880 | JGI IMG/M metagenome (GOLD analysis project Ga0315278, IMG submission 203880) | Sediment microbial communities from Yellowstone Lake, YNP, Wyoming, USA - YL17G06_0 | ecosystem: Environmental > Aquatic > Freshwater > Lake > Sediment | place: USA: Wyoming | collected... | reverse complement strand
AAAAGCCCAGGTGCTCTAGCGTCTCGACGTCATGCATGGTGCGCTGTTCGAGGCGTTGATACTCGACCAGCTTTTGTTGCGCCTTGAGTTCGCGCAGGCGAATGCCTAGATCCTTGAGAATCTCGCGGATCATTTGCCCCATGTCGCGCCGATCGGTCACATAGTGGCTGCTCGGGTAGATCGTCAGCTCCGCCACGCTCTGGATGACTTTGCCCGTCAGCACGTCGATGGTCTGCAGTTGCTCGATCTCATCGCCGAAGAACTCGACGCGCACGGCCTCGTCGCGCTGATGGGCGGGCAGGATATCGACGCTGTCGCCACGGACGCGAAAGTGGCCCCGGGTCAGACTGACGTCGTTGCGCGCGTACTGGATGTCGATCAGGGAGCGCAACAGCTGATCGCGGCTTAGCTCCTGGCCGACCTGGAGCGGGACGGTCAACTGCGAGTAGGCCTGCGGCGAGCCCAGGCCGTAGATGCAGCTGACACTGGCGACGATGATGGTGTCACGGCGTTCGAACAAGGAGCGCGTCGCCGCATGCCGCATCTTGTCGATGTCGTCGTTGATCGCCGAGTCCTTGGCGATATAGGTGTCGCTGGAGGGCACGTAGGCCTCCGGCTGGAAGTAGTCGTAGTAGCTGATGAAAAACTCGACGGCGTTGTCGGGGAAGAGCTCGCGCATTTCGGCAAAGAGCTGGGCGGCAAGGGTCTTGTTGGGGGCGATGATCAGGGCCGGGCAGTTCAGTTCCTTGATGACATTGGCCATGGTGAAGGTCTTGCCCGAACCCGTCACCCCCATCAGCACGTGGTGGCGCGCGCCGGCATTGAAGTCGGCACAGATCTGGCTGATGGCCGCAGGCTGGTCGCCCTGGGGGGCGTAGGGGGTGGCTAATTTAAACGGCTTGCTGTCGGTCATGCGATGGTTTCCTCGTCATCCTCGCTCGTGTCCTGGCATCGAGGAATAAGTTCCCGGCATCACGTCGATCTTCTTTCTTACTACCAGCTCACAATATGTTGGACCTTCGAAAAATTTATGCTACCACTTAAGGGCTCATTCGCAATTGGCGTGCAAGATGCCCAGCGTATTTATCTCGCGCGCGAACTCTCATTCTGCGTCCCTCGAAGGAGGCTGTTGTTGCGACCCGCTATTAGCCGTAGCCTCGTCCCCATGTTGGTGTTCCTCCTGTCCCTGCTGAGCCTCGCCGTCTCCCAACCAGCGCAAGCTTGGTGGATGTACACTCCTGGCGACACGGTGGATAACGTCGGGTATCAGCCCAAGCAGCCGATCCCCTTCAGCCACAAGCTGCACGCTGGCGAGAAGGAGATTCCTTGTCAATACTGCCACTCCTCGGCCCGGCGCTCGACGGCGGCAGGGATTCCACCGCTCAACACCTGCATGGGCTGTCACCGTCTGGTTGATCCGGAGCACAATCTGATCAAACAGGTCGCGGAGCATTATAAAAATAACGATCCGATTCAATGGGTCAAGGTGCACGACCTGCCCGACTTCGTTCGCTTCAGCCACAAGATCCACGTCAACGCTGGCCTCGAGTGCCAGGGTTGTCACGGCAAGGTTCAGGACATGGATGTCGTCTCGCAGGTTGCCCCGTTGCAGATGGGCTGGTGCATCGGCTGCCACAAGACCAAGGGCGCCAAGATCGACTGCGTTGCCTGCCACTACTGATTAGGAGCGACCTTTGACTACGACCAGTGAGCCGGGAATGACTCTCGATACGCCTTTTGCTCCAGTGCCGGATGCTGATGATCCACGCCGCGGCAAAGAGGTCTACGCGCCAGCCAATGCCCCTTTTGAAGCCCCTGCGGCCTTCGTCCCAGGCCCTTACTACAAGGGCGTCGAAGAACGCATGCCGGACCTGGCTGAACGAGCCTCGGTCCCAGCCGAGGTGGTGATCGCCGGGGCGCCTTCGACCTCGCAGTTTTCGCTTGGCCGCCGCGACTTTATGAAGCTCTTCAGCGCCTCGACGGTGGCGGCGACCAGTGCTTGCGTGCAGCGTCCGGTGGAGCGGGCGATCCCCTTTGTGCAGCAGCCCGTTGACCAATGGCCAGGCGAGCCAGTGAATTATGCCACGACCTGCGGCGACTGCGCCGCTGGCTGTGGGGTGATGGTGAAGACCCGTGAAGGTCGTCCGACCAAGGTGGAGGGCTTGCCCGAACACCCGGTCAGTGCTGGGCGCTTGTGTGCCGTCGGTCAGGCCAGCCTGCAGGGCCTCTTTCATCCCGAGCGCCAGACCCAACCTCTGGTTCGCTATGGTGCGAAGTGGCAGGAGACCGCTTGGACCGATGTCTATCAGCATCTGGCATCCAAGATCACCGATCCGAGCAAGGTCGCCATCCTCACCAATGGCTCGACCGGTCATCGTCACGGCTTCTTCCGTGAATTCCTCGAAAAGATCGGCGGTAGCCCGAATCACCTCTACACCTACGAAGCGAACTCGCTGGCCGAGTCGATCGCCGCAGCGCATCAGCTGGCCTACGGCGTCGCGGCGATTCCCCGCGCGGAGCTGAATCAGGCTAAGTTGGTCGTCGGCATCGGTGCAGACTTTCTCGATGTCGGCACCTCGCTGATCTACCACACCCGTACGTACACGGATGGCCATGCCTTCCGCGGCGATGGTAAAGGCCGTCATGTCCAGTTCGAATCCTCGCTCAGCCTGACCGGCGGTCGCGCCGATGAGCGCTTCACGATTCCTCCGGGCAGCGAGACTCTGGTGACCTTGCTGTTGACCAAAGCCCTGCTAAAAAACGCCAAGTCGAAGGGTTCGACCGGCGCGCGGGCGCAGATCAGGACGGTCCTGAACGACAAAGCGTCGCTGTTGTCCGGTGGCTATGATCGGGTCGGCATCACCGAAGCCGCCTTTGATCAACTGGCGGCGGATCTGCTCGAAGCTCCGGCCTTGGTCATGGCTGGTGGTAGTGCGGCCTTTGATGAAAACGCCACAGCCTTGCAGCTAGCGGCGGTGTTTGCCAACGAGTTGATCGGCGCCTACGATACGACGCTGCAATTGCAGAAGGACTGGGCGACGGCCCCCGTCGTGCCGGGAGATCTCGCGCGCTTCTTGACCGATGCCAAGGGCTTTGAAGTCCTCTTCGTCATCGATGCTGATCCGCTCTTCACCTTGCCCCCAGCTTGGGGCGTCGAGGCGCTGCTTAAGGCGATCCCGCATGTCGTCACCTTGGGCGACTTCCCGACCGAGACGGGGACTCTTGCCGATCACAAGTTGAATACGCATCATTGGCTTGAATCCTGGGGCGATGAGCAGTCCATCGCTGGTCTGTGGAGCGTGCGCCAACCGACCGTACGTCCGACCACTGATAGCCGCCAGACCGAAGACATCCTGATGTGGGTTGCGGCGAGTTTAAACAAGCCCTTGGGCTACGAAGACTACCGCGACTATCTGAAGAAGAAGTGGGCGTCGATTCGCACCTTGATCGGCCGCAGCAATGTGCCCGAGGACCTGTATTTTGACCTGGTGCTGCAGCACGGTTTCGATGGTCGCGACAGCACCCAGACGCTGCCGGCCTTCAGCAACTCCGTCGCACAAGCCTTTTCATACAAGGACGACAGCAGTGCAGGGCTGCGCTTGATCGCGCCGCTGGACTTCCGTCTGCGTGACGGTCGCCACGCCCACAAACCGGTGCTCCAAGAAACCGCCGACACTATGACGACGATCACCTGGGACACCTGGGTGGCGCTGAGCCCAGCCACGACTGCGAAGTTAGGTCTGCGCAAGTTTGATGTCGTCAAGGTCGAGGGACCTGGTGGGTCGTTTGAAGCCTCGGTTTACCCTCTGCCAGGACTGCATGCGAATGCAGTGGTCGTGCCGCGAGGCAATGGTCACTCCAAAGAAAGCGGCATCGTCCAGGGCGGTAACGGCATCAATCCATTGGTCGCCTTGGCGAAAGCCAGCGACGGCATCACCGGAGCCGTGGTCACCGCTGGGCAGCCGGTTAAGATCACCGCGACCGGTCGGGTCTTTCCCCTGGCCCAGCTGCAAAAGCACAACGACATCGCCAATCGCAAGGACATCATCAAGACGGTGGCTCTCGCCACGGCCGTGGCCAATACCGGTAAGACCCAGGATTTGGACGATGTTCCAGATCTCTACCCGGCCCTACCGAAGAAGGATCACCGTTGGGGCATGTCGATCGACCTCAGCCGCTGCACTGGTTGCAACGCTTGTGTCGTCGCCTGCTTCACCGAGAACAATATTCCCCAGGTCGGCCGCGAGCAGGTGATGCTCGGTCGGCAGATGCACTGGATCCAGATCGATCGCTATTTCTCTGGTGCAGTCGAAGCGCCGGAAGTGACGCTGCAACCGATGCTCTGCCAGCATTGCACGCACGCACCTTGCGAGCCTGTCTGCCCGGTGTTTGCCACGACCCACGATCCAGAGGGCGTCAACACCATGACGTACAACCGCTGCATCGGAACCCGTTACTGCGCCAACGCCTGTCCGTATAAAGTCCGGCGCTTCAACTGGTGGACTCACCGCTGGAACACGCTCGGTGCTCGCTTGCAGGACCGTAATCCACGCGCTCTCAACCCGGACGTCACCGTTCGGACGCGGGGCGTCATGGAGAAGTGCTCGTTCTGCTACCAACGCGTGCGCGACGGCCGGCACAAAGAGAAGATCAACAAAATCCCGGTCGGTCAGCCCGGTAACATCGTCAAGACGGCTTGCCAGCAGACCTGCCCGGCGGAAGCTATCACCTTTGGTAACCTGCTCGACACGACCTCGCCGGCCAGCGTGTTGCGGCGCGATCTGCGCGCTTATATGGCTCTAAACGGCGAGCCAGCGGAGAAGGAATACGGTTTGAAGACCCTGCCCAACGTCAGCTACCTGGCGAAGGTGGTGTTCAAGACCGCGGCAGGAGAAGGAGAGCACCATGGCGGCAAAGTCGATCACGACGCTGGCGGTGCTCCCCATCACTCAGGTGCTGAGCACGAAGCTGCTCCTCACGAAGGGAAGTAAATATACGATGCGTGCGGAGCTAAATCTCGAGCGAGCGGAGCGAGGCTGTTGATGAGCGACGATGCAAAGCTATGGTCCAAGACCATATCCGACGTGAATGAAGAAGTTCTGGTCAACCTGGAAACCCCGCACCCGGCGTATTATATCGCCCTCGGCGGTGCGGTGTTCGCCTTGCTGATCGGGATCTTGTTCGTCTGCCTCCACTTCACTTATGGCCTTGGCCTGTGGAACTTTCGTCCGCCGGTCTACTGGGCGGTGGACATCACCAACTTCGTCTTTTGGGTCGGTATCGGTCACGCCGGTACGCTGATTTCGGCGATCTTGTTTCTCTTCCGGGCGAAGTGGCGTAACAGCGTTAACCGCAGCGCCGAGGCGATGACCATCTTCGCCGTGATCTCGGCGGCGGTCTTCCCGCTGATCCACATGGGCCGTCCTTGGCACGGTGCGATCTGGGCTCTGCCTCTGCCCAACACCAACAACCTCTGGATCAACTTTCGCTCGCCCCTCGTGTGGGACGTCTTTGCGATTTCGACCTACTTCACCACCTCGCTGCTGTTTTGGTACATGGGCTTGGTCCCCGACTTGGCCAGTATCCGCGACCGTGTCACCGGCTTTAAGCGCTTAGTCTACGGCTTCATGTCGTTTGGCTGGCGCGGGACGGCCAAGCAATGGTGGCATTATGAAGCGGGCTACGGCTTTCTTGCGGCCTTGGCGACGCCCCTGGTGCTTTCCGTGCACTCCGTCGTGTCCTGGGACTTTGCCATGTCGATCCAACCGGGTTGGCACACCACGATCTTTCCGCCGTACTTCGTTGCGGGCGCGATTTTGTCGGGTTGCGCCATGGTCTACAACCTCTTGGTGCCCGTGCGCTACATGTTCAAGCTGGAGAAGTTCATCCTTCCCGAGCATCTGGAAAGCTGCCTGCGCCTGACGCTCTTGACGTCGACCATCGTCTTTTATGCCTACAGCTTGGAATTCTTCGTCGCCTGGTACAGCGGTAACCCCTACGAATGGGCCTTATTCGCCAAGCGCGCCACCGGTCCCTACGCCTTCTACTTCTGGGTCATGATGGCGTGCAACTGCTGGTTCCCGCTGGCCTTCTGGTCGAAGAAGGTGCGTGAGAACATCGTCCTGTCCTACGTCATCTGCTTTGCCGTCAACATCGGCATGTGGTTTGAGCGCTACAACATCATCGTCTCCTCCTTGGTCGAGGACTTCATCCCGGCGCGTTGGGGTCACTTTGAACCTGGCTTGTGGGAAGTGGTCATCACCGTCGGCAGCTTCGGCTTGTTCATGACCTTCTATCTGGTCTTCTGCAAATTCTTCCCGATCGTCTCGCTGTCGGAGATCAAACTGATCATGCCTAAGCCCATGAGTCCTAAACCACTCAAGGCAGGAGGGGACCACCATCATGGCTAAGCCATCTGCTGACCAGGGCATCATCGGCATCTACAGCTACCTAGACACCTTCTGTCATGCCATCGAGAAGGTTCGTGATCGCAAGGATTTCATCGGCTATGAATCGTTTAGCCCGACCTCCTATCATGAGATTGAGCATTCCAGTGGCTTTGGCGCCAGTCCAGTGCGCTACTTCACCCTCACTGGCGCCTTGACCGGTGTCTGCGTCGGCTTTGGCTTGGCGATCCTCTGTGACTGGGATTGGCCGATCGTCGTCGGTGGTAAGACCCCAGGGATTTACTCGCTACCGGCTTATGTCGTGCTCGGCTTTGAGTGCATGATTTTGCTCGGTGTGATTGGGACCATTCTCGGCATGCTGGTCATGGGTCGCATCCCTAACCCGAAGCGCGCGGTCCTCGACGTGCGGACCACCGATGACCGTTTTGCCATCTTTCTTCCCGGCGCGCAGGTCGATAGCCCTCAAGCGCAGTTCCTTCGTGAATGCGGCGCCGAAGAGGTGAGGAGTACATGATGCAACCATCCAAGCTAGCGAGCCGTTCTTGGCTCACCTCGACGCTGCTCATAGTCGCTGCGGCTGCTGGGCTTACCAGCTGCCGTTACGACGGCACCGGCACCAAGATGCAGTGGGCGCCCGATATGGCCGACTCGCCGGCGAACAAGGCGCAGCGCAGTTACCTCGATCCGCCGGTCGGATCGGTGGCGATGAACGCTATCTTCTATGCCAAGACCCCGGAGGATTCTGAAAAGCAGTTCGCGATGCCGGAGGCGATCGGCAGTGACCCCGAAGCCCTCACCAAGGGCAAGGAGCTGTATAATACCTTTTGCATCCCCTGCCACGGCGCCGACGGCAAGGGCGGGCATATCAACCCTGCGATCGTCCCGCCCGACTTGACCAACGACGTCTATGTGAATCGCGCTGATGGCTTCTTCTTTCATCGCATCACCTTCGGGACCAATGTCATGCCTGGCTATGGCTACGCGATTTCGGCGTGGGAGCGCTGGTACATCGTCAAGTACCTGCGCACGCTACAGAAGAAGGGTGCATGATGAACACGCAGAGTTTGTTTGAACAACGCCGGCAGTTTTTATTTGCCCCTAGTGCGACGGTCCGCGGCGGATTGTTGTTCTGCATCATCGCTGGGATCTTTGCCTTCGTCGGCGGTATGTACGCCGGCGAAGCGACGCGGACCTGGGGCGCTCTGATCTTCAATCTCTTCTTCTTCTTCAGTCTGGCCCTCGGCGGTGTCGTCTTTGCTGGGATGCAAGACGTCATCAGCGCCAAGTGGGGCCGTCCGATGATGCGCCTGCATGAGTCCTTTGCCAGCTTCTTGCCAGTCGCTGCGGTGGCTTTTCTGGTCTTTTTTATCTGCATCGGCTTGAACCTGGGGCATGCCAAGGATGTTTATCCGTGGATTCGTGACCCAGAGTTGGTCGCGGAGTTTTGGGGCAAGCGCACTTGGCTGCAACCCGGCTTGATGATGGGCCGCGACATCTTCGCCCTATTTACCATCTATGGCCTCTCGCTGTGGCAACTCGGCAACAAAACAAAACCTGATTTGTTGCTCATGAGCGGTGATCAAGCGGGAGCCAGGACGCAGGGACAACTTAGCCAGGCCCGTCTGCGCTACTGGTCGGCGCCGGTTTTAATCGCCTACGCCTTGCTCTTCACGCTGCTGGCCTTTGATATCACCGCGTCGCTGGCGCCGCTGTGGTACTCGACCCTGTGGGGCGGCTGGTCCTTTGCGGTGATGATGCAGTCGCTGATGGCGGCCTTGCTGCTCTTCATGTACGCGGTCAAGGGCACGCCGATCGGCCAGTTTATGCGCCGTCAGCAGTTTCATGACATCGGCAAGTTTATGCATGGGTTCACGGTGTTTTTCGCCTACTTGACCTATGCTCACATCATCACCATCTGGTACGGCAACATGCCGGAAGAGACGTCGTTTTTTATCGCTCGGTTGCACGGTCCTTGGCTGTTGCTGCTATACGCGGTGTTCTTCCTCGCCTTTATTCTGCCGCTCTTCGCGCTGCTACCGAAGATCTCCAAGTGGACGTCTGGTCTGGCCATCCCGATCTGCGCCTCGATCTTGCTGGCGCAGTGGATCGTCAATCTCTTGATCGTCATGCCGCAGGTCACCGATGGTTCGACCTGGACGGTGCCGTGGATCGAAGTCGGGATCTTCCTTGGCATCCTCGGACTGTTTATCGGCTCGATCTTTCGCTTTGGACGTAAGTTCCCGATGGTGTCGATCGCCGACCCGCTGTTGCATGAAGCTTTGGCGGACGCAGCGCATCACTGAGAGTTCTAGGTCGGCTGTATATGAGATTGCGGAGCCGTTTTTGCGAGGGGGGGCTCCGCGGTTTTTTTTCTGGATGGCTGCGGCAAAAGAAGCGTTCGGATGGCTTTGTTGCATAAATCCTGCCCTCCTGCCCTCCTGCCCTCCTGCCTTCCCGCCCTCCCAGCTGCGGGGAATAAAGCCGCTGCCCAAAAACTGGGAGGGCGGGAAGGCAGGAGGACTACTTCACCGTGTTCTTTGAACGCACATTCATAGCCGTTCCTTAAACCGTAATCAAATCTGATCACGAGGCGGCGGGCGAACAGTTCTCCAACTGACTCACTGCAGCTACAGTGTCGCAAAGTTGTGAACGAACGAAGTTGACCACTGCAGTCCTAGCGCATGATTGATGAGTCTTTTCATCGCCACAATAACAAGATGGATTTTGGACTAAATCTTGCTTCTATCTAAGTCGGAACCTCTTCAAACTTGGAAGATGCAAAGGATAAAGAAAAGTTTTGAATCTAAAGCTAAGGCCAAACCACCGGGACTGAATGACGCAGATTTGGAGGAAATCCTCGATACCGCGGGTCATATCCCAGATCGAGATCAGGAGTTTTCAGTCATCGACACGACGGAATCCGGCGAGCGTTGGATCGGCGGTACCCAAGAGGACCTGATGACGGGAGTCGAGGACGAGGACGAAGGCGACACTGGTATCGTCTCGGATCCGGCTTATGATCGAGATGGTGCCGAGCGAATACTGCGGTCCGCCCCATCAGCTGCAGCGCCGATGGCGCCACGTCGTGTGTTGCCAATGCTACCTATACCGCAGCGCTGACTACCGGCCTCGCCAGCAAAGTGATGAGCGGCGCGACTGTTGCTGGTGTTGCCGGCAATGTCACATTGCCCGCCGCCAGTAACGTCTTAACTGGAGTTATATATGGCACGTCTGGCACCGGATCGACCGGCAGTTTGACCCTTCCCACAGCCGCCAACGTGCGGACGGTTAATGGTGCATACGGTGTAGGTGGTACGGGCACAGCTCCGACTCTCGCGAACTGTTCCAGCGACGGCCAGACTGGATGCGTGACATCCGGAATTTTGCCTGCTGCTGCTATATCCGGATTTTCGACCTGGAACATCCGCACCGGCACAACACTGGCAGGCCTGGCGGGCACACTTAAAACCAACTGCCGCAACGCTGTCAACAGCACCTACTTCAATTACGATGGTGTCGTCGCCAGTCTGCCAGCCACCGGTGTCACGAGCGGGACTGCCTTCGATTACTGGGATACGATTGATGACTATTACGGCTCTGCGACCAACAAAGTAAACGCCTGGTCGTCCGACACCTATTGCGACAGCACGACTTGGACCGATGTGACGACGACCGATGGTGGTACGACCTTTACGACCTGCGCCTCGTCTGCGGCTAATTGCCAGTACAAAGACAACATCACCAATCTTGTGACTACGAAAGTGGTGAGCGCGTCGAGCACTTGGATTGCCGCGGTCAACGCCTGCGCCGGTTCAACTTACGGCGGTTATGCAGCGGGAACTTGGCGTTTACCTACACAAAAAGAGTTGCAGTCTCAGACGAACATGGTGTTGCTTCTTTAGTCAGTGCAAACTTTATGACACTTGCAAATGTGGAAGGTGCTTTTTGGTCATCGTCGACTACCTCGGACAACACGACCGGTGCGTGGTACGTACAACTCGCAAACGGCGCTACTTGGGGCGGAGCTAAGACGAGTGCGAACTTCGTCACGTGCGTGAAGTAGTTCATATTGGCTTTGTTGAAAAATTCCGCTCCTCCCTACCCCCCGCTACACCGTGATGGACGGCGCAGCACTAGCAAAGACCTCTCGTTCAGTACATGGAATAACCTGGCGCTCGACCTACTGCCGCCTCGCCAGCTGGCGCGCAATCGCAAGATTCGCGGCCTCAGTCAACCCGCAAGCGGCGGCGAAGCGATTTGGGGAGGTGAAGGCGTGATGGGTGGGTTGACACATGGGAGCGTCGGCAAACCGACCGCAAAGGAAGGCTTTGAGCTGCGCTGCCTCCGCCTTGGCGCTCGTAGCCTCGGCTTTAGACTGTTCGGCTAGCGCCCTACAGATTGTAGGTAACCGAAAATCAGCCCCTGACAAGGTCGATGTCGTTGTCAATTTAGTCAACGATTTGCGATTTTTTCACATGATCATGGGCTGAAATTGCTTCGTACACCCATAAGGTGTACCATCATATCGGTCACGGAGGATTTTGTGGCCATTCATTTTGTCGAGTTATCCCTCAAGGCGCAGAAGCAGCTGCGACGAGTGCCGCGTTACATAGCAGACAAGCTACAGGAATGGGTACATGCTGTGGATCAGTACTCACTTGAAGAGGTTCGCAAACGGCCCGGTTATCACGACGAGGCTCTAAAAGGTCATCGAGCTGGGCAGAGATCTATTCGACTATCGCGGGGGTATCGTGCGATCTACATTATCAAAGAGCAAAAAGCGATTGAGTTTATCAACGTCGAGGAAGTCCACCTCCACGACTACTAAGTACCCAAACCTAGGCGGCACTGATGCTCAGCTCTTTCTCAATAAACTAGTTGGCAAGATCACCTTTGCGAAAGTGCTTCGTGCGACGCGCATCGGACGCGACCTCAGTCAGCAGGATTTCGCCGAAAAACTCGGCATCTCCAAGCAGCACCTATGCGACATCGAAAAGGGACGCAAGACCGTCAGTCCAGCCCGTGCGTGGGCGTGGGCTATCAAACTTGGTTATCATCCGAAGCAATGGGCCGAGCTATCATTGCAGGATTTACTCGACAAAGAGGGGTTGAAGGGCGTCACGGTTCGCCTCGATGTGGCTTAGACCAACTACTTGCACCTCGACGCTGTTGGAAACTGTCCGCAGATGAACGATTTGAGCTGAGCGCTTTCTGCTTTGATCAGGGCGTTGTCTGCCCTGAGCTGAGCGGTGTCTGCGTTGAGCCGTTCAATCGCCACATCCTTGCGTGCGCTGTCGGCCTTGAGCTGCTCAAGTTCCGCGTTTTGCTCCTGCATCGCTTCGATGACAGAGGATCTCATGCGGGCGCAGCTGCCACAACGCCTCAGTCGGTTAGAAGAAGCCCTGGAGCACGCCGGTGGCAGCGACATGGCGGCCTTGCATCAAACC
>Ga0315278_10005154_pt1 | contig 11857 bp, 10 predicted proteins | sample YL17G06_0_MG_FD_203880 | JGI IMG/M metagenome (GOLD analysis project Ga0315278, IMG submission 203880) | Sediment microbial communities from Yellowstone Lake, YNP, Wyoming, USA - YL17G06_0 | ecosystem: Environmental > Aquatic > Freshwater > Lake > Sediment | place: USA: Wyoming | collected... | reverse complement strand
CGAATGCGAATCCTCTCGAGACAGGAAAACTCGCCGCGACGCCGATTCTTACTGGCGCTGCAACACGCTACGCTTTCTTATTGCGGAATTGCTGATTCCGGTTCTAACATTCCGATATAAGGAAGAGACCCCCGTGATCCCGCTTCGGCGGCGGGATGAATCAGAGTGAGGCAGGCACGCCGCCCTTCCTCTCTCTTTTTCCCCCACGCCCCCCTCGCCAGGCTGATGCGAGGGGGGCGTGGGGGAAAAAGAGAGGGGCGGCTGGCTCTGTTGCCTCAATCTGATTCACCCACGAGGCAAGCTCGTGGGGGTCTCAAACCCTTATATCGGGATTTTAGAGCAAGCGGAAGCGGAAGTTGACTTCTCAGCACAGTAATCGTAAAATATCATGGACAATCTGCATAACTTGTCAACAACAAGGGAAAGGGATGAAAACACAACTCTCGATACATGCTCTCGCGCTGTTAGCGTTCAGCTCCATCTGTTGCCCGCTCCACGGGGCGGACAAGTTGAAAGTGCTGATCATTGACGGCCAGAACAACCACGACTGGAAGACGACGACACCCGTGATGAAGTGGGTGCTGGAAGCGACAGGGCGGTTCACGGTGGATGTGTCTACCGCGCCTTCCGGCGCGATTGGCAACGAGTGGAGGCCGAAGTTCGCCGACTACGAAGTTGTGGTCGGCAACTACAACGGCCAGGCATGGCCGGAACCGGTGCGGAAGTCGTTTGTCGAGTATGTCCGCAACGGTGGCGGGTTTGTCTGTGTCCATGCGGCCGACAATTCGTTTGGGAACTGGCCCGAATACAACGAGATGATCGGTGTCGGCGGCTGGGAGGGCCGGAACGAGAAGTCCGGGCCGATGTTGTACTGGCAGGAAGGCAAGATCGTTCGTGACGAATCGCCCGGTGACGGCGGGACGCATGGCGCGAACCATGAGTTTGTCGTCCAGACGCGCGCGGATCATCCGATCATGAAGGGCCTGCCGCCCACATGGAAGCATGCCAGCGACGAGTTGTACGCAAAATTGCGCGGCCCGGCAACGAACCTTACCGTGATCGCGACGGCGTTCTCAGCTCCCGACAAAGACGGCACAGACAAGAACGAGCCCGTGCTGATGGTGATCACCTACGGGAAAGGCCGCGTGTTTCATACGGTGCTTGGCCACGACACGCGGTCAATGTCCGGCATTGGCTTTCAGGTTACGCTTGCCCGAGGCACCGAGTGGGCCGCGACCGGAAAGGTCACCCTGCCTGCTCCGAAGCCTGAAGACATGCCCGCCGACAAGGTCGTGACGCGTGAGCCTGCGAAACAAAGGACACGTAACACAACTCAAAAACAATAAGGGAGAGACAAGGCCATGAAACACGTTCTGAAATCAGGGATGGTGCTGAACGCGATCGCGTGGATGGTAGTTCTTCTCGGCGCATTTGTCCTGCAGGCCTCCTCAGCGGACGCGCCGAAGACGGAACAGGAGCCGCCGGTTGTGAATCCCGGCCCTGTGGGCGGCCCGCCCTCGGACGCCATGGTGCTGTTTGACGGCAGGGATCTGTCGAAGTTTCGTGGCGAGCGCAGTGCCGAGCCGAAATGGAAGGTGGAGAAGGGCGCCATGGAAACCACACCCACCGGCGGCATCTTCTCGACGCAGGAGTTCGCCGACTGTCAACTGCACGTCGAATGGGCGGCGCCATCGGAGGCAAAAGGCGAAGGCCAGGGACGCGGCAACAGCGGCGTCTATCTCATGGGCCGCTACGAGATCCAGGTGCTTGACTGCTACAACAACAAGACGTATCCGGACGGCCAGTGCGGGGCATTCTACGGGCACAACGCGCCGCTGGCGAACGCGTGCCGCAAGCCAGGCGAGTGGCAGTCGTATGACATCATCTTCCACGCGCCCAAGGCTACGGCGGACGGCAAGGTGCAGCCCGGTTCGTTCACCGTGCTGCACAACGGTGTGCTTATCCAGGATCACATCACGGTCGGTGGCGAGCCTACGACTGCCGCGCCGCTGCAAGGCATGGTTGCCAAAGGCCCGCTGTACCTCCAGGATCACGGCAATCCCGTGCGGTACCGGAACGTATGGCTCCGGCCGCTTTAAGATGCCGGAGACAGACATCGTGCGCGATCTGCATGCGCGCCTTGTTTCTTGGCGTGACAGCATCGAGGCGAGGATTCCCGCGCCAAACCCGGGATGGCATCAGCAGCGTGATCAAACGAGAGAAGGCTAACAAAGAACACACAGGAGATGGAAGTGAACTTTAAAGACCGGCTTTACAAGCGCTTTGACAGATACGCCAGGGTCGACACCCAGAGCGACGACAAATGCGCCACGTTCCCTTCGACGAAGAAACAGCTTGTGCTTCTGAAAATGCTGGCGGCGGAACCGAAGGCGATAGGCGCGCGGAACGTGAAAATGGACAAGCACGGCTACGTTACCGGCGACGTTCCGGCCACCGTGCGGGGAAAAGTGCCTGTCATAGGGTTTCTGGCCCATGTGGACACGTCGCCCACCTGTTCAGGCGCGGATGTCAGACCGCACGTGCACCGCAACTGGCGTGGCGGCAACATCGTGATAAGCAAAAAGCTCGGCGTGATACTGAACACCAGGAACTGTCCGCAGCTGGCCGCGTGCAAGGGGGAGGACATCGTTACTGCCTCCGGCGACACGTTGCTGGGAGCGGACGATAAAGCAGGGCTGGCGATCATCATGACGGCGGTCGAGCATCTTGTCGGCCATCCTGAACTGAAGCACGGCAAGCTGAAACTATGCTTCACGCCGGACGAGGAAGTGGGGCAGGGAGTTGCACATTTCAACGTCAAGGCGTTCGGCGCGGACTACGCCTATACGTTTGACGGCGACATCACCGGCACTGTGGAGGACGAGACGTTCAACGCCGACGGGGTGAAGATCATGGAGAAATCAACCGAGGTGTGTATCAACCTTGCGCAGCAATGGGCGCGATGCACGGCATAGGCGAAGCGGCCAGGGGCTGCACCATGCCGGTCGGCGCGGCGTGCAAAGACGGGCCTTAACCGGCTCCCACGCACCGGTCCAAAGCTTTCCGCACGTCCTGCATTCTGCCCGTGCCACCCTCGCGCTCGATGGCGAGCGCGCCGTTGAACCCGACTGCATCGAGCGCCTTGAGGAAAGCCACGCCGCCCACCTCGCCATCGCCCCACGGCGTTTCGGTGCCCCAGGAACCGGGCACAGCAGCGGCTTTGGCGTCCTTCACATGGATGTGCGAAATCCACGGTGCGAGCACCTTTGCCGCGTCGACGGGCTTGCCCTTGCCGTACAAGATCATGTTGGCCGGGTCGAAGTTGACGCGGACTGCGGGATGATTGAGGGAGCGCAGAAAGGCTGCGAGATCCTCGGCCGTTTCCTGACCCGTCTCGAGCAACAGCTTCACGCCCGCAGCCTGCGCGCAGTCGGCAAGCGTCTTCATGCGCGTTGCGAACGTGCGGGCGCGTGCGGGATCGCGCTGGTCGAGGAAGCCGGCGTGGAACGAGAGGAAGGGCACCTTCAACTCGCGGGTCACCTCGACTGCGCGGGCAACCAGCTCGCGGTCGGTGTCCCAATGGTCGTCGGGCACAATGCCGCCCGTGAGGCGGATGGTCTCGAGCGTCGAGTAGTCTTCGTGGCCAAAGCCGATCATGGTGCTGGTGATGGTCCAGCCGAACGAGCGCACCGTGGCCATCCATTTGCGTGAATCGCCCGAGAGGGCGGGACCGACGGCGAGATGGATGTGCTCGACCCCCAGTTCCTTCATGAGGTGCGCGACCGTTTCAAGCGGCTCGTGAAACGACCAACTGCATACGCCGATGGGCCAGCGGCCAAATACTTTTGCCATAGAGGGGCTCCGTTATCTGTTACTGGGTATTGGTGTGCGGCGACGAGCACGGCGGCGTGTGGAAGTCTTGTACACCGCAGGCTTTTCGCGCACTACCCGACACGTGGTGTCTTCTTCATATGAGGCAGGATCGAATGGCACGGCCAGGCCGGCATTCGCGTGTCGGCGTCGTGTCTCGATGAGCCGCCAGAACCGAGGACTGTTTCGCATGAGATAGCCCTCAACCTCGTCGTCGTCCAACGACTGCAGCACTGCGGCCACCTTGCCGTTGCGTGTGATGAACAAGGGTTCCTTGCCAAGGTTCTCGATGACGGTCGAGAACTGGTTCTTTACATGGGCCAGTGTGTCAACTTTCATGGTTCAGTCTCCGTATAGTTCGTCACAGTAGCATTATAATAACTTTATTATGCTATGTCAAGTCCCGCTCATTGCTTCAGCGAATGGCCCAAAACACACCATTCGAGCGGACAGGCGAACCGGCCGAATGAATTCGACCAATAATAACGCTTCCCTTCTGCCGCCGGGCAAAGAGGCTCTTGCGCTATGTACTTTGGGATAATGCCGGCCATGGACATATTCGTTGCGCTGCCATTTTCGCGGACGAACTGTTTCACCGCCGCCGCAAGCAGCACAAGATTAGACTCGCATGGTGCGCATTGTTCGAAAATCGACCTGAATTTCAAATCCCAGAATATGTTGGTTGGGTTCAAACCATTGGTTGTGATGAACGTGTTGAGCCAGTGCTGCAGTTCGATCCCCGGAGACGCAGAGTACGCCCTGTCCACTGTCAAACCCGCTCCACCATGCCTGACGTACAAGTAATGAACGATGTTCGTCTGGGAATAAAACTCCAAGCACATGTCTTCCATGCGGCACATACAATCAAAATACCCGCACAATCTGACGCTTGCCACGAGTTCAGCGATCTCAGCGTTGTTAGTTATGGTCTTCAATTCATCGCCCCTGTTGCGGAACTGCCACGTCTGGGGGCGGCACACAATCACTTTGTCCACTCGCTGCAGGTCGTTGACCAACTGCGTCTGACGATGGCACATCAAAGGTTTTTCAACGAGCATGTTAAAACTTGATCGCACTCCGTCCATTACGGTGGCGTCGAACCATTTTCGCGCCGGGACAAAAGACCAACAATCGTACGTTGCCAGTCCAAACATGACACCGGCCAGCAGTATGGCTGTAGCAAATGTCAGGATCAAGAGTTTCGAGCGTCGTCTCATTCGCGTTCCTGTTTGGAGAGGTAGCGCATAGGAAAGATAAACAGGATAGGAAGCCTGCTCTACTCTGCCTTTTGCGCATTTCCTACTGCTCCTAGTCAATGTATCCGGTTCTGTTTTTGTGAACTATGTGGCTTTTTGTGGCAATCTGTTTCTCCTGTCTTCTGTCCGTGGCTTCGCGGCAGATCTTTTCTTTGCTGTGGCCACGCCGAGTGGCATTTTCTCGCGCCGCTTCAGCGCCTCCTTCTCCACGAGGCAGATGCGCACTGTGTCGCGCGCTTCCTCGGACGGGACGACGGGCGTGACTCGCTTGCCCTTGACCAGCGCTGCAAAATGAGCGATCTCGCTGCTGTACCCGTCGCCCTTGGCACGCGGCGGCGAGAATGGGGCGCCATCGGCGGGGTACACGGTCAGCGTGGGTGAGCGGCGGTTGTCGTACACGAGCACCGCGCGCTCGAGCGTGATGCAGAAGCTCATCTCGAATCCGTAGCACGAGGTCATCGCCCAGCTCGCCTCGGCCGTGACGAGAGGGCCATCGCCGTAGTCGTATCGGGCGAAGACGTGGTTGGAAGCGCCATGGACGCATACGGCGCGGGGCATGCCGAACAGATAGCGGATGAAGTCGGTGTCGTGGATGTGGAGGTCAATGAGCATGCCGCCACTGCGTTTCTCATCGGCGAACCAACTGTCCTTTGCCCACGTGGGCTTCGCGCCCATGCGGCGGAAGGTTGCGGCGACCACCGTGCCGTATCTGCCGCCGCGCACGAGGTCGCAGGCAACGACGTACTCGGGCCAGAACCTGATGCAGTGGGCGACCATCAGGACGCGCCGGGCGGCCGAGGCGGCCTTGATCATCTCGTTGCACGAGGCGACATCAAGCGACATCGGCTTTTCGCACAGGACATGGACGCCTGCGCGCAACGCCGTGCAGGCGAGCGCTGCGTGCGTGTCCGAGGGTGTGGCGATCGAGACGGCATCCACCACGTCGGCCTCGAGCATCGAGTCGAGCGAGCGGAAGAGGCGGACGCCTTCGATCTCGACGACGCCGGCCATGGTGCCGATGTTGCCCTTGGGCCGCAGCGCGGCGAACGCCCGTTCGTCAATGTCGCATACGGCGGTGACTTTGACGCCGGGCAGTGCACGCCAGCAGTTGTAGTGTGTGCCGCCCATGCAGCCGAATCCAACGATACCGACGCGAAGGTTCATGGAAGCTCCTTGAGGTAGATGTTGCGGAAATACAGTGAGTTGCCGTGGTTCTGGAGCTCGATCTGGCCCGAGGGGAAGATGGGCCGGCTGCGGTCCCAGTAGTTCTCCATCACCACGTTGTCCACGACGTTCGTGCCGTTCAGCCAGACCGAGACGCATTCGCCCGTCATCCGGATGCGGAAGGTGTTCCACTGGCCACTGGGCCGGTCGGCACAGACGCGCGGATCCTTGGGGTGCTTCTCATTGTTGAAGAGGCCGCCCGAGCCGACGGGCCCCTGGGCTGTATCCCAGATCTGGACCTGGGGCGAGCCGCGGAGGTAGATGCCGCTGTCGCCCTCGTCCTTGATCTTCCAGTCCACGTACATCTCGAAGTTCGTGTACTCGCGCGCGGTGCAGAGGGAATCGCCCTTGCCGTCGAACACGAGCACGCCTTCCTCGGCGCGCCAATGGGCGCGCATGTTTTCGTCTGCGGCAGCCTGCGCGGAAGCCAATGAGCCGGGCGTCATCTTTGCACGCGAGAGGGGATCGCCCACCAGGCCCTTCCAGCCCGCCAGGTCGCGGCCATTGAACAATGCGGAAAAGCCGCGGGGCGGGATGTTCAGCAGCTCCTTGATCTTGATCGCCCGGAACTCAACGTAGCTGCCGTGGCCAAGGAAGCCGATGTAGCCGCGCTCGGGCCGGCCAAAGGTCGAGACGTCGCCGTCCACGATCGCCACGCCGTTGAGCATGACGGTGACATGGTCGCCCGCGGCAATGACCTCCTCGTGATTCCATTCGCCCACGGGCTTCAGGTGCCCTCGTTTTGCGGGGATCAGCTTGTAGAGAGAGCCATGATACTGGCCGGGCTCAAGATCCTTGTACTCGGGCGCGGTGTCGTCGAGGATCTGGACCTCGTAGCCCTCGTAGGCCGGATCGCCCTCCAGCGGCGTGCGGATGCCCAGGCCGTTGTTCGCGCCGGGCGTCAACCTGAACTCGAACACGAGATGGAAGTTGTCGTACTCGCGCGCGGTGAAGATGTTGCCACCCTTGTCAGGCTCGCATACGATCATGCCGTTGGAGGCACTGTAGCCCTCGACATCGCCAATCCAGCCATCGAGGTTGGTGCCATTGAACAGCGGGACGAACTCCGAATCGGGCATCGGCGCCGACAACGAGGCAAGAACGGCCTCGAGCCGCGGCCGCGTGGCTGCGTCAGCGGCCGTGGCGGCTTTGGCGATTGCCGCACGGTCGGAAGCGCATGGGACGTACAGCGGCTTGTCTTCCTGGCGGGGCGCAACCAGGTCGGCCATGGCCGCGACTGCCTGCGCGCGCGAGTCTGGGTGGTCCATGAGGGAAGAAAGGACATCGAGGGAAGCCGATGCGGGCACACCGGCGAGATATGCGGCGAGCATGTGACGAAGAGGGGGCGTGGTTGCGGCGGCTTGCACGCGGCGGATGCATGCGGCGCAGTGGTCGGGCGGCATCTCGGTCCGTGTCATGAGATCAAGCAGCATCCGGAACGCCAGGCCTCGCTCCTCGTCGCCACAGGAATTGGCCAGGGAGATCAGCGGGTCGGCTGCGGCGGCATCAGGCCACTGGCCAAGAGCTTTGAGGACGGCGCGGCGCATCGTGACCGGGCCAGCCGCGGCGCTGGTCGCGATGTCGAGCGCGGCGGCGTCACCCATGCACGGCAGGAGCGAGACGAGCAGTTCCTTGCGCGGGGGTGGCGCATCGTCGAGCGCCTCGGCGAGCGGCATGGCACGTAGCGCCTCGGCCTCGAAGCCCGGCGCAGCCGAGGCGAAGCTGCGGCATGCCGCGGCGGCATCGTTGTCCGTGCCGCGCACAATCAACGGCAGCAGCACGGTGCGCATGGCGCCGGTGGTGGCGAGGGATGCCATGGCGGCGATTGCCGCCGAGCGGAGCGAGTCGTTGCTCGATGCGCACCACGCGGTGACAGATGCAGCCGCAGGCAGGCACGGCCGCGCCGCCGCCACCTCGATCAGCGCGGGCGTTACCACGCGGGCGTCTGCAACGAGCAGGGCGAGCGTACTATCGGCCGCAGCACCGTTAACACGCACCAGTGCGGTCCGTGCCGCCTTTGCCTGCACGGCATTGGTCGAGGCGAGCAGCGCACCCAGTCTCGGCACATCGGTGACCGTGGCAAGCTTGCCTGCCGTTTCGCCCGCGGCAGCCGCGACGGCGGCATCGCCGTGCGCCATCAGCGCGCAGACACGCGGCATGTCCGCCGCCGTGCCCCGCCGTGCCGCATGATCAAGGAAGGCGAGGAGCACCTCGGGCGGATTTGCCGGTGCGGCAACGGCACCGGCTCGCGCAGCCGGATCGCCGTACGTCAGGCCGAGCAGGAGACGTGCGGCATGCGCGCGCACATCCACGCGCGGTGCGGCAAGCTGGGCGCGGAGCAGCGCCTCGACATCCGCGCAGCCGAAGCGGGCCAGCGCGGTCAATGCCGCGCAGGCGACCGCGCTGTTGCTGGCGGCGACAAAGGGCCTGATTGCCGCCATTGCCTCGGCGGCAGGCAGTGCCGCCGAAGAGGCGATCTGGCGCAGGACACGTTCGTCGGGAACCGGATCCGGCTGCGCGGCATCGCCCATCCATGCAAGTGCCGCGCGCGCGGCGGGACTGCCTATCCAGGCCAGCGCGCGGCACGCGGCATCCTTGCGTGCCGCGTCCTTCAGCAGTGGTTCGAGCACCGCGACGGAACTGTCCTGGCCCAGCATGCCAAGCATCTCGATCAGCAGGGCCGCGTTCGTCGCATCGGCATGCGGTACCGCCTTCTCGAGTGCGGCACACCATGCCCGTTTCCCGGCCTCGGGCGCGCCGGGCCGCTGAACGTAATGAGTGAGCGTGGCAATGTCGGTGCGCACTTCCGCATCGCCATTGGTGTCCGCGGGCAAAAGCTGTGCAATCAGCGCCGCAGCCTTGGCCGGATCGGCCAGGACGTCCAAGCGGACCGCGTTCGTCGTGAACGCGGCACAGGGCACCGTGACAAAGAACGCGACTGCAACAACACCCATACGTGTCACGTTGGCAATGCGGTATATTGACTGCAACGGACTTTTCGGGCCCGGAAGTGGCCACGGGTTTCCCGTGGCAGGTTGGCACGGCTGTGCCGTGTGAGATTGATCTCGACGGCAGAGCCGTCGCCACTCGCCACGGCGCAGCCGTGGCCACTCCGCATGGGCATTCGGCGAGCACGGCTCAGCCGTGGTTGCTTCTATATATGCCATGGCGACCTCATGGGCTGATGGATGAGCCTGTTTGCCTCGGCGTCGTCAAGGAAGCACAGGCGGTCTGGATCGAATTTCAGTGGGCGGCCAAGCCGGATGGCCGCGATGGCCAGGTTGACGATGGTGGTGGACCGGAAGGCGTTGTCGGCATTCAACGCGAACGGCACACGGCGGCGCACCGACTCGGAAAAGTCGGTCATCTGCGGCGGCGGGTCGGGCAACTGCTTGATGGCGTGCGCAAGACGCGGAATGGTTGACTGGAAGCCGGGAAACAGCTTGCCGCCCGGGCCCTCGATGAACGGCGCGTTGGGATATCTGCCCGCGCCATCGAGATGGATTTCGCAGCCGTCCGCGTACTTCATCACCACATAGTCCCATCTGCCCGCTGCATCGGGATGCTGAGGCGGCGCGTCGGCCTCGATCCGGATCGGGCTCGTCTCGTCCTTGCCCAGCAGGTACTGGACGGGATCAAGGTAGTGCTGCCCCATGTCGCTCAGGCCGCCGCCGCTATAGTCCCAGTAGCCGCGGAACTTGGCATGGACGCGGTCAGGATGGTACGGCTTCCACTGCGCGGGGCCGAGCCAGAAGTTGTAGTCGAGCTCGGGCGGCACGGGCATGGGCGTCAAGTCCGTACGACCCGACCATTCGAACTTCCAGTTGAAGCCCGTGGCGGCGCCGACCGTAATTTTGAGCGGCCAGCCCAACATGCCGCTGTCAATCGCTTTCCTGATCCGCCACACGGGCGTTCCGAAATCGTAGAATGAGTCCTCGAACCGGAACCAGGTGTTGATCCTGAACATGCGGCCGGTGCGGCGGATGGTGTCGCGGACAGCGATGCCTTCGCCGATCGTGCGGGTCATGGGCTTCTCGCACCAGACATCCTTGCCCGCCTCGGCCGCGTGGATCGAGATCAGGCCATGCCAGTGGTCGGGCGTGGCGATGTGGACAATGTCAATTCCGGGATCGGCAAGCAGTTCGCGGTAGTCACGATAGCCTTTGACACCAGTGCGGCCCTCGAGGGCGGAGGCCAGGTGGTTCGCGTCCACGTCGCACGCGGCCACCAGGCGGCTGCCGGGGAAGCCCAGGTGGCCCGAGCCCATGCCGCCCACGCCGACGACGGCCTTGGTCAGCTCGTTGTTGGGCGAGACATAGCCCTGGCCGCCCAGCAGGCGGCGGGGGACGATCATGAACGCGGCGCCGGTCATGGCCGACTTGAGCAGCGCACGGCGGGAAAGCGATGTACGCATCATGCCAGTACTCCCACTTCCTTGCTCTGTTACGCCCGGCACGCGGAGTGCCGGAAACAATGCAAGTATTGTATCAGAAGCGGTTGGGGAAGTCAACCTTGGCAACCGCCCAAATCCGGCGGCAGAACACCGATGCGCCTTCGCAGGCGCATCGGTGCTGGCAGGGAACGACCCCACCGGGCTTGTCCCGGTGGTGAAGAAGAGAGAGTGGTGAAGGCCGCATCACCACTCATGAGTTCGGCTCTCGAGCCGCACTGGAGCACCCACGATCCGCATTGATTCCCGATCGGCTTGTCGTGTATGGCGGGGCGGGCAGGGCATGCAGGGCATGCAGATACAAACTTATGAACAGAGCCCGCGCGTGCTTATTGCAGACAGCAATATTGTTCCCGCATGGTCTACATCCGAGAACTTCGAGCGCTATGACGAGCTTGGCCTGATCATGTATGGCCAGATGACCGCGGGCAGTTGAATCTGCATTGGCACCCAGGGGATCCTGCAAGGAACGTTCCAGACCCTTGCCGCACTTGCAGACGCGCATTTCGGCGGATCGCTGAAGGGGCGCTTTGTGCTTACCGGCGGGCTTGGGGGCATGGGCGGCGCCCAGCCCCTTGCCGTCACCATGAACGATGGAGTGGCCATCGTGGTCGAGGTAGACCCGCAACGGGTTGCGCGCAAGGTGGCCGAGGGGTATTGTCACCGGATGACTGGAAGCATCGACGAGGCGCTTGAGTGGATGCACGAGGCAGTCACGGCGGGCCACGCTCTTTCGATCGGAGTGGCGGGGAATACCGCCGAGGTGCTTCCGGAACTGGTGCGAAGAAACATCACCCCCGACCTGCAGCGAGGCGACCGAATGAAACCGATTATCGAATGCGTGCCCAATTTCAGCGAAGGAAGGAACCAGGACTCCATACGGCAGATTGCCGCCGAGATCACCTCCGTGGAAGGCATCCGGCTCCTGGGCGTGGATGTCGGCGTCGATACCAACAGGACAGTCGTCAGCTTTGTCGGCCCGCCTCAGGAGGTGGTTGAAGCGGCGTTCCGCGCGATAAGGAAGGCTGCACAGCTTATCGACATGGCCGTCCACAAA
>Ga0315278_10005153_pt1 | contig 11857 bp, 19 predicted proteins | sample YL17G06_0_MG_FD_203880 | JGI IMG/M metagenome (GOLD analysis project Ga0315278, IMG submission 203880) | Sediment microbial communities from Yellowstone Lake, YNP, Wyoming, USA - YL17G06_0 | ecosystem: Environmental > Aquatic > Freshwater > Lake > Sediment | place: USA: Wyoming | collected... | reverse complement strand
AGAGTGAGCATGTCACTCGAAAACTTTCTCGAAGAACATGAACGGCTCCTGAAGCTGCTCAAAAAAGGTGAAGAGTACGAGGAGCAGAAGAAAGAGCTAGAAGAAGTCAAAGCGGAAGTCGCTAGACAGGAAGCAGAGAAGAAGTCAAAGAACGCCTCGACTCTAGACATGGGTGCACTGAAGGCAAAACTTCCATTGGCTTCCAAACCTGGCTTTAAAGGAAACTTGAATGCTTATTAATCCGACAACTGCGCTGCCGCAAGAGGTCCCAAAGGCCGACGCGGGTACAGCCAAGATTCCCATGAACCTAGTTCCTGGGGCTGTTAAGCCAGGAGACCGTATCAGCCTGACTATAACAGGGGTTGACGCTGTTAGTGGAATGCTAACAGTTGTTGCTGATAGTCCTACTGAAGCCGTCCCAGAAGCACCAGTTTCACCAGATGCAGTTGGAACCGATGTTACAATGGGTCCAATCAACGACCTCAAATCTTATCTGTACAAAAAGACTATGGAGAAGGAAGCCTAACATGAAGAAAGAAACGTCTGCTGACCCTATTATGGGTCCTACTGAGAATAAAGAACCCACCCGCATGTGCATCAAACATGGCGACCTTCCTGGCCTCGATGTTGCGGCTCTTGGAGATCGAGTCAAGGTTATTGTAACAGGAAAGATTGTCTCTAATCGTGCTGAAGATAATTACGGTGACGGCAGCACAGAGATTGAAGTGGTCAATATCGAGAGTGTCGATCCAGTGAAAAAAGAAAACGCTGCGACAATGCACCTCGACAAGCTTAAGTCAAAGCTTCCAAAGAAAGAAGAAGTGGAAGAGAAAACAGAGGTTGAGGACAACGAGGAAGAGGAAGCTGACGAAAAAGAGACCGAGAACGAAAAAGAATAACAAGTCAATCGGAGGAGAGACTATGTTAGCAGGAGATTTTGCAAAGAAGCTAAAGAAGTTGAATCCAAGGCTACGCATCTGTTGCTTTGAGAACAGTGAATACGCTGCTGGATTGCACTACGTTGATCCGTACGATGGCTACATTTCAATTTGTGGCATTGACAAGAACTACGTTCCAGAACGAACCGAAGTGGACGAAGTTGGTCACATTCTAAAGAGCGGTTGGCGAAGAGTTGTGAATTTACTTCTTGCGCGAGGGTTGACAACGCGGGAGAAAGTAAAGAGAGTCTTTGGACCGTCATTCTTTGAATGTCATATTCCACCTGTTACGTTTTGTAACGACGATCCGATTCAGAAAAAGATTGTGAAGTACGAGACAGATGAAGAGAACAAGCGCGGTGTAGCAGGAATGACAGCTGACCAGATGCTTGAGGTAGCTGAAGAAGTACGGAAGAAAGACACAGAGGCTAAGAAAGAGCAAGACGACCAGCACAAGTGGGAGCTTAAAAAAGCTCTTGACGTTGACCAAAAAATCTATCTATGAGACAGTCAACTTGTCGTAGAGGACACGTAAGGAATTCCGAAACGATAAGTGGTGGTAACTGTAGACTATGCCATAGCTTTACGCAGCAAGCGTCTCGGTACAAGAAGTTATACGGCCTAACTCTAGACGATTACAATAAGTTGTTTAGCGACCAAAAAGGATGCTGCCTCATCTGTAAAAAGCATCAAAGTGACTTAGTAAAGAAATTAGGTGTGGACCACGACCACGCGACAGGTAAAATTCGTGGACTACTGTGTTCTTCATGCAATGCCGCTATCGGACTCCTAGAGGATGATATCGCGCTACTGCAAAGAGCAATCAGTTATTTAAATGGAGCTATCAAATAACATGGCACTAGCATACGTTTACCCGACAGTCGCATTTCAAGGAATGACATTTACTGCGAAAAAGTGGGGTCATTTCCCGACTATTACGTACACAGTAGGAGCAACAGCTGGACTTGAGGTTGTTACCACAGACGCGAATAACAACATTATCGTCCAAGTCGCAGACACTGTTTCTACAACGGCGCAGGTTAAGGCTGCTATAGAAGCCACCTCCCCGTCATTAAACGGTCTTTCGGCTGGCGATCTTGTCTCCATTGTGATCAACACCCCAGGAACTGTGACAGCCGCCGTATCAGGCGCAATGACAGGGGCTGTTGCACCGAATATCCTTGGGTACTGTGTAGATGACTCTATCACACCTCTTACCGCCTCTTTCGTCTATTTCCCTTTCGCTCTACGTTTCTTAACGGTTGTTGTGCACAATGACGACCCTTCTGGGACGAATCGCCTTGTGTTCAGTTGGGACGGGATTAACAATCACGGAATCCTTGATCCAGGCGAAAGTATTACGCTGGATAAAGCAAATCAAGCAGCAATCTTTATGAAGTACATCAATGGGGCTCCGGCGTACAGAGTGATTGCAAGCGGATCGTTCTAAATGAGCGATTTCGATTCTGGTGACGTTCGTATCACAGCAGACGCTTCAGCTGCTGGCCTGGAAGTAGAGGCACTCGCAGGTAACGCTATTAGCGGAATTGCTGCTAATACACCATCTACGATTGTAACCTATACTGCGCCAGTCAAGAAGCTGTTGTCTCACATCTCTGTGAGTGGTACGGTCTACGCTAAATTCCAATTGTACCTCAATACGGCACTGTTGGAAACGAGGCGTGGAGGCCCAGATCGGACACTTGTGTTTGAGTTCTTAAGGCCGCTTCGTTTACAAGCTACAGATATTCTTGACGTAAAGGTTACGCACTTTCAGACTGGCGAAACTGCTGAGTTTGAGAGTACGGTGTACGGAGGCTAACATGTCAGACCTCGGATCAATTTTACCCGTTCCTGTCCGGCCTCCTGTAGAGACAAAGACGATGAAGTTGAAGTGGCTTCAGTCGGCTAAACAGGAACGAATCTCCAAAATCGTGCATTTGAAACAGGCGATTGAGGACCTAGTGAAGGGACGTATTCCTGAGCTAGAAAGACAGATACTCCAAGCGGAGCAAGAGCTTTGCAATTTGGAGGAAACTGAAAAGTCCGTTATAGAGACCGTAGACGTTACGGCTTCATAACAAAAGGAGATTACAATGGCTGATGGATATTTTCCAACGCTAATCAGTAAAGATAAGGACCCTAACGCTGTAGCTGACCCAATTTGGGTGACGCTATCAGATGGTACTACGGCTCTTTCTGTTACTGGCAATAGCTTAAATGTAAACTTAACAAATACTTCGGTTGCGGTTACTATTGGTTCTACAGTTAATGTAGATATTCAGGATTCGTGGGCTGGACTGACAGGTAGCGGTACAGAAGCTGGTGTGCTACGTGTAACACTCGCTACTGACTCTACTGGTGTGCTTTCCGTTGACGACAACGGCAGTTCACTCACAGTTGATGCTTCTGATCTCGACATTCGGAACTTAGTATTAGCTCAGGATGCAGTTCAGATCAGTGGCAACTCGTCCGTCAATAGTGTTAGTAACCCAATCTTTGTTGCTTTGGGTGCTGGTGCTATTACTGGTGAAGTTCATTCGTATGATGCTACTTCTGTTTCCACTACAGGCAACCATGACTACACTGTTACTACGGCAATGCTCGTTAAAAGTGTGTCTTGTTCTTGTTCTGGTGGTGGGAAGTTTGACCTACTGACTGGTCCTGTTGGAACTCTTGTCTCAAAATGGACAGGGTTTGTTCCCAAGGCTGGTGGAACGGTGAACATGACGTTTGACCCTCCTATCGAAGTTCCAGTGACTTCTACTGGGACGGTGCGGATTACTCGCACAAATCGAGAGAGTCAGGCTCAGAGCATGTACACGACAATCGTTGGTATTGACGCTTAAATAAGTACCTAGTTTGGGACGTTCTAGTAATCAAAAACGTCCACAATTTACAAGGAGACCTATAATGGCTGACTTACCTCTTGACTCGAAAAAGTCAAAACTTCCTTTAGCTCCACAAGCTAAAGATCAGCAGATCACGGTAACGCATGAAAATGCAGGTATGCTAACAGTGCATTTCTTATCTCAGATTCATGGACGGCTTGGGTACATCATCAAATTGCTAGAGGAGAAGAAGTAACATGGCTGATGTATCCTTAACAGAGTCAAGCGAAGTCACTATTGCTGATTCTGCTGGAACCAACAAGTTAGCGGTCTCCGCTAGTGGGGCCGCTTCTGTCGCGTTCCCCAAATCTTCGTCTGCTACGATTACTCGTGTGGCGACAAGTACGGCGGCTACGACAATTGCAGCCGCTAATGCGAATCGTAAAAGACTGATTGTAACGACCGAATCTGGCGTAAACTACATCGCTTACGGAGCTACAGCCTCATCTACGAATTACACAGTGAACCTTGGGGCTAATGCGACATTAGACGAAGATATGTGGCTTGGTTCAGTATCGTTGACTAGATCGACAGGAACTGGAAGCGTTCAAGTCACAGAAATAGTATAAAGGGGACATAATGGCACTTTTTCAACCTACAGGCCTAACTGACACAGGAGCAGTAACAGTAACTGGTACTGTTGCTACAACGGGTACTGTAGTTACATCTGGAACTTCCACGATGGAAGGGAACCAACAGACAGGAAGCTACCCTGACGAAGCTTCCGTTCCAACGTCTAACTATGGTCCTGTGTACCTAGACCAGTTTGAAAATCTCCAAATAAGAGGGCCAGTTTTAACCGATGAGTACTCGTTAAGATCGGACTTCCCTGGTACATCGTTGCCTCAAAACATTTGGACTTCAGTTACGTCCGGTTCAGGAAGCACAGTTGCCGTGGCTAACAGTGTGGTTAGCTTAACATCTGGAACACAAGCGTCTGCCAAGTCTCAGATGAGCACACTAATAGACTATGGGCCGTTACAGATTTATTTCTACTCTAAGTTGTCACAGCGGATCGCAAATCAAACGTCGTACCTGTCTTTGCGGGATAATCTAAATTCACCAACTATCTACGCTGAGTTCCAATTTTCCGGCACTAGCAATACCCAAGTCATCTGTGAGACAGCGACTGACGCAACCGCGTCAGGGAAAGAAACAACCGCTGTTGCGTTGCCAAACGGCATGACTACTGCCACTTACCATGCGTACAATATTGAAGTGGGAAGTGACAGGGTGACATTTTTAGTGGACAACACGATGATTGCCGAGCATACGAGGCACATTCCCAATGCTTATGACTCATTCTACGGCTTCTTAGCCGTAGTCAACAGCAACACAACTGCGTCAGCAACCACGCTAGATACAGACTATGTGTTTTTTAATAACTTCGACAAGGTTGATGTTCAGGCTAACTTAGCGGGTTCTCCCCTAGGCGTAGAAATTCGAGCTAACGACCTATGCGTATCCGCAACTGGAACGGCAGGAAGTGCGGTTACTGCGACGCTTCCGGCGTTTGGGTCACTGTTCCACCATATCTCGAATGTGCACATTATCATGTACAGCACAGCGGCTAGAACTGGAACTTCTACACCTGTAGTCGTAACGAGTACCAATCTTCCTGGGAATCCGTCTTTAACGTTTCCCACGGCTGGCGCAATTGGCACAATTAGCGAACAGAACTTGCAGCTGCCAGGAACCCTTAAGGCATTAGCTGCGGGTACAAATACCACTATCGTTTGCCCTGCCACAACCAATGTGATTTGGCGCATAAACGTCGTGTACCACGTAGGAGCATAAATGCTATACATTATGACCACAGATGGAGCCGCTTTAAAGTCAGCAATGACAGCGCAAGAGTTTTTTGCGGCGACTGAACAGGCCTCGCCTTCTCCCTGGGTGTTAGTTACCACTAGCTCTCTTGGAGATGTGTATATCAATACAATGGCTATCGCGTATGTTCACGAAGTAAACGAATAAGGAGATATCAAAATGGCAACATTGCCACTCGCCGTATCAGTAGACGCTTTAAAAGAAGTCATTTCAGTTATTGGGACGATTCAGAATTGCGATAGTCCTGGGGTCATCACAATTGACAGCGAGGATATCTCCTACACTGGATGTTCAGACACGCAGTTTGTAGGATGCGTTCGGGGAGCTAATGCTACGACTCCTGCTGCTCACTACAGGTATGCTGAAGTCACTTACACACAGAACCCTGTTGTTACGCTTCCAATCGCGCAATCTGGCGTTACCCCTGTCCTTCCTGTTCCTAATGCCAACGAAAGTGTTGGAACATCTGGAAGTTTGTCATTCACGAACGTTAGTGCCGACATTGGGTTAGCTAGTGCAGCCACTAATGAGTCTACTATCCTCGTTCCGTCAGTGACTGGACTGTACCTTCTGTCTTTCTACGGTATCGCTACGTCGCCTGTTGGCGGTAGTGATGCTGCACCTAACCTTTACATGGGCTGGACAGACGAAAAAGGGACACAAAAATACTTCTACTACGCTGGGAATCTTGACCCTGTGTACTCCAACGGGGCTAATCAAGTCATATTCCCTGTGTACGCAGTAGCAGGTAAGCCTATCTGGATGGGCACAGCAGCGGGGGTCTATACCACGTCGCTACGGTTTAGTTTCTACTTCGCCGCTACAAAGATTTAACAAAGAAGAATTAGGAGATAACCTGTGGCAACTACTGGTCAAGATATTGTAGATGATGTGAGGGCTGAAGTCATTGAGCCTTCCCCTACGTTTTTCTCCAACAACAGAATGTTGGCTCTGATTAACTTAGCGCAGAAAGAGTTCGTTAGGCGTACACGTTGCCTACAGAACTTTGCATGGACTTCTACTATTCAAGGGACAGGCTCTTATCCAATGCCGTCTGATTGGCTCGGAAGTGAGTGCGTCTTTTGGAATGACGTTGTGAATGGCGTAGACAATTGGCGCAGACTCCAACCTACGAGCTTAGAAAAGATGGCACAAGAGAGCCCTAATTTCCTTTCCGCTGGCTCTGACATGCTTGGAAAGCCGCAGAAGTACTACGTTATTGGCTCTACGATGTACGTATTTCCAAAGCCTCAGAACACAGGTTCAAATGACATCTTTATGTACTACCAGTCAAGGGAAATTAAGTTACAGTCGCTGACAGAGAACTTGACAGTTGACGATTCTTTAGCCCCCGCTCTACGTGCTTACGTACTATGGAAGCTATGGAAGCAAGACCAAGAAAATGATTTAGCAGAAGAGCAGCATGAGCTTTACAAAGAAGAAATCGGGAACGGGATTAGATGGCGCAACCAGCGTCTCCTTGATCTGAAGCGCAAGATAGATATTGAGTCGTACCAGCCGTACAGCTACAGCAGCATGAACAAAAACACTGGCAATCAGACCATCAATCCGCTCAACTTGAGCTAATACACTAGGAGCTATCAAAATGGAATCACTGAAAGAAAATATTGAACTCAAAGGCAGCGTTCATGTCAAATTGATCGGGCCTGATGGGGTTGTTAAGCAGGAACACACGGATCATAACCTCGTTGTGACCGTTGGAAAGACCTACCTGGCGACTTGGCTTGCTGCTGCGTCTCAGGCGGGTAAATTTATGTCGTACGTCGCTCTGGGAACAGACCAAACTGGCCCTGCGAGTGGCGATTCATCGTTGGGTGCAGAGTCTGTGGTCGGTGGCTATTCCCGTTCCTTGGGTGTCCTTACGAGCTTGAGCAACGTATGGTCTAACACCGCTACGTTTGCTCCTGGCAATGGAACTGACGCGATTAAAGAAGCTGGACTGTTTGATGTGTCCAGTGGTGGGAACATGTTTGCGCGGCAGACGTTTGCTGTGTACAACAAACAAGCAGGAGACACGATGGTTATCCTTTGGTCCGTAACATTATCTTAAGCAAAAGTTGTACTCGGTGCGGTGTAGAGTTTGCTAAGAAACAATACGTTTCTAAAGCAACTTGGAGCAAAGCTAAATTCTGTTCAAGAAAGTGTCGTAAGAATCCGACTCGAAACTGCGCTGTTTGCGGAAAAGACGTACACCCTAAAGGTCTCAGACAGTTAAAGACACAACTTTGGTGCTCTCGCAAATGTCGATACTCTTATCCGACCGTTGACTTTACGACGCATGAGTACAGAACTCAGTCAAACATCAGAATAGGTGCCGGAAAAAGAAATGCAGCAAGTCGCAATCTAGCCTGGGAACTTGACTTAGAAACATACACACAGTTAGTATCAAATCCTTGTTTTTATTGCAGTAACCACCTTGGAAACGTTCAAACTGAGGTAGGTGCTGGACTTGATAGACTCGTAAATAGCCTTGGCTACACGAAAGAAAATGTCATCACATGCTGCGGTTCTTGTAACCGAATACGAAGTGATGTGTTCACAGTAGAAGAAACCAAAGCAGCAGTAGAAGCAATTTTACGACTCAGAAACTTTTAAGAGGAACTTAACATGGCAAATTTCCCAACGTCTGTATCGACGAACGCGAACTTATTTGTCGCCGTCAATGGCTTACAGACAACGTTAGCCTCGTCTTGCACGGATACTGACACAACTCTTACTCTCACTTCGACATCAGGTTTCCCCACAACGGGGATGGTGACGATTGACAACAATGAGGTTGTGTCGTATACAGGCATTAGCGGCTCACAGTTGACTGGTTGCACCAGAGGGGCAGACGGTACTACAGCCCTTCCGCATAATCTTGGTGTTACCGTCGGTCTAACTGTAGTGGCTGCTCATCATAATCTGTTGAAAGACGAGATTATCGCTGTCGAAAGTGCGCTAGGAGCTAGTTTTACGAAAGGGAATCTGTCAGAAGCAACAAGTTCTGTCTTAACAGTTTCTAATGGAACTGGTGCTGTCATCGGTTCTGGTACGACGATTGAAGTGAACCAAGCTTCCTCTGGACAGTCAGGATATCTCTCTAGTACCGACTGGTCTGCGTTCGACGCAAAAGAACCTGCGGTCACAAAGGGTAACCTGTCGGCTGGCTCTACAAAGATTACGATTGGTGGAACTGGAACGAACGCCCTAATCGGAACGGGTGCGTCTGTCGATCTTGGGGCTGTCACTCTTGACGATCTTTCCAATGTGACTGTTCCTTCTCCGGCTACAAACGACATTCTTACATATAACGGCTCTGCTTGGGTGAACGCTGGTGCTCCTGCTGCTTCGTTGCCTCTCGCTGGCGGTACAATGACTGGCGATATCACGATGGGCAACAATAAGGCCATCATCCTAAAAGAAACAACTGGTAACGGTACGGATTCTGTTACCATCAAAGCTCCTGCCTCTGTTACAACCTCCTACACGCTCAACCTTCCTCCGGCTCTCGGTACAGGCAATCAAACTCTTGTCGATGTGGCAGGGGATGGTGTGCTTACATGGGGTTCTAGCGGTGGGGCCACGGCACAGTACATAAACTACATTGTTGGGACCGCTTCTGGGTCCTATAGCGGCAGTTTGACGCAGTTTGACCTGCCATTCGCGTATTTGCAGGATGGTAAGACAATTGAAGTGTTCTACGATGGCGTTAAATTGACCGTAACAGACGATTACACGGAGTCTACGAGCACAAGGGTCATTACCACTACTTCCTTGACTTCGGGCCGTAAAATCCAATTTAGGGCCATCTCTAGCGCAGGTGTAGCACCTGCTGTCACCTACCTGCGAGAAAACTATGTTGTAGGGACGGCTCTGAACAACTATACAGGCAGCACCACGGTGTTCAACCTAGTCAATTCGTATACGCCTGGCGGCACGAATTTGCAAGTGTACTTGGATGGAGACCTTCAGACAGTGGGGGCTACGGTTGACTACGTTGAGACCAATCCCACCACGATCACTTTCAATAACGCATTGGTTTCTGGACAAAAAGTGACATTCTTGTTCAGCCAAACGGTTGCAGCGGCTGGAACGGTAAGCTCTGGGACAGCCTCTCAAATTGCGTACTATCCTTCAACTGGAAGTACAGTATCGAGTTCTGCGGCAGCTACAGTGGCTGCTGGCGGTAACTTGGTCGTCACAGGAACGGCTACGAATGACAGCGCAGCGGCAGGAAAAGTTGGTGAGTACATATCAAGTACGGCAGCATTTACGTCATTTCCAACGTCAACTCAGTATGGAGACTTAACAAGTGTGTCGTTAACGGCTGGCGATTGGGATGTAACTGTTGTTGCCGACTATGACCTAAATGGAGCTACTGCTACTGTATGGGGAATTGGCGTATGGGATCAGTCTGGAAACAACAGTGGAAATCAATTGACAGGTGACAACTTTTTGTGGATGCGTAGTGACTCTGTAAGCATTGGGCTTTCAGTTCCTAGTGTGCGAGTTTCTATTCCTTCAACTACTGTGCATTACTTTAAATACGTAGCTATCTACTCATCTGGAACACCCAAGCTTCGGGGACGTATTTCAGCCAGGAGGGTACGCTAACATGAAACTTTACGCATCAGACGGTTGTTCTTACGAAGGCATGTCTGCTGAGGTTGTCGTTGCTCTTCGTCTTGAGCTTGGACGAGAAACAGAATTTGTAGACCAGGCTACGTATGAAGCTTACGTTTTGGCTCATCAGCCAGTGAGGGAATAACATGGCACGTACACAGATTGATAAGTCGTTAGTAGGGTCAGTAAATAGCTCTTCATTGGTTGGCATAGCTGACGGTAGTAATGCAGCTGCTGGAAGAGTTGGAGAGTATGTCTCTTCGACATTTAACGCAGTATCAGCAGGAACAACTGATACATTTGGAGACGCGACTAGCATTGTGCTTTCCGCAGGTGACTGGATGATTGAGGCTTCTGGATGGTACAGGCCACAAAGTAGCGTTACTGGCTACGGTGTCGTAGGTTTTTCAACGCATGTTGGAAATGACTCGTCAAGTCTAGTAGCAGGAATGACTGAAGCTGCGGCATCTTGGCCAGCTGACGCTAATTTTTACTCATGGGTTGCCGTTACTGGCAGATTAAATTTAGCAGCATCAGCTACTGTGTACTGTAAGATGCTGCCTCACTACGCATCTGGAAGTGCTCCACTTTTCTACGGAGCAATACAAGCATGGAGGATACACTAATGAATAAGTTCTTCATTCTTCGTTCAGACGGAGCATACGTTTCTTTTGAGGGTATGCACCAGCAAGAAATCATTGACATGTTGGCAGCGCAAGACATGACGTGCACATTCATTTCAGAGAATGCTTATAACGCTTACATAGAAGCGAACAGGCAGGGAGCGTAACATGGCTTTTACAACGATTGATCCGTCACTGACACCGAGTGTGCAGCAGAACTTGCTGATCAATGGTGGATTCGAGATTTGGCAGAGAGGCACGTCGTTTGTTGACCTTGGCAATAACCTGTACGGTCCTGATAGGTGGAAGTCAGTACGTGACACTTTAACTACCTACACCATTTCCAAAGAAACTTCTGTGACAGACAGTGGAGCAGCGGCACTAAAGTGTGTTCTTACGAAAGGCTCTGGGACGTATTGGTACATGGAACAGTCAGTTGAAAACTACCAGGAGTACAGAGGAAAGACTTTAACTGTGTCAGCTAGAGTCAAAACAAATGTCGCTACTGGGGTTAAAATCAAATTTGGAGACGGAGTTACCGATAGCTTTTCGTCGTATCACACAGGTGATAACACATGGCAAACATTGTCAGTTACAAAGACAATGGACGCAAGTGCAACAGCTGTTATCGTTCGTATTGGATTTATTGCTTCTGACCTTCAGACTAGCACCACGTACTTTGACTCTGCCATGCTCGTCCTAGGCTCTCAGCCAGCTACATATGTCGCTAGGCCTTTTGCACAAGAGTTGGCTCTTTGCCAAAGGTACTGCGAAAAGAGTTACGATGTAGGAACTAATCCTGGTACTGCTACGAGTACTGATAATGAAGTTGTTATTGCTTCACAAAATCAGGGAACTCCCAGGATGGCTTCTGGAATCGTCAAGTTCAAAGTCACTAAGTATTCGTCTCCAACCGTTACTTTGTACTCGTGCCAAGACGGGTCTACTG
>Ga0315278_10005152_pt1 | contig 11858 bp, 12 predicted proteins | sample YL17G06_0_MG_FD_203880 | JGI IMG/M metagenome (GOLD analysis project Ga0315278, IMG submission 203880) | Sediment microbial communities from Yellowstone Lake, YNP, Wyoming, USA - YL17G06_0 | ecosystem: Environmental > Aquatic > Freshwater > Lake > Sediment | place: USA: Wyoming | collected... | reverse complement strand
GTGTTTGCGACGAGGAACCGCGCGCTGCAGCTTCGATATCTCGTTCGCCTCTACGTCAAGGAGCTGGTGCTCAGGAACTTTACGGGCGTACCACCCGAGCAGCTGCTCGAGCGGATGATCGAACTCTCCCTCTACGCCGAAGAAAAGCTCAAATCCGGCGGATGACGAACGCCGGGACAGATTCACAACCTTCGCGTCCAGGCGTCCGCCCGGCAACAACGCCCACGAGGTCCGACTGATGGACTGCCACAAGTAAGGAGGCTGACCGTGATTCCTGAACACCGCGTACCCACGCATCCCGGCGTGATTCTGAGCCAGGAGTTCCTCGCCCCGCTCGGCGTCTCCCAGGTTGCCTTCGCGGCTCATCTGGATGTGCCGGTCCAGCGCATCAACGAGCTCGTCCGCGGCAATCGCGGCATGACGCCGGCGACGGCATGGCTGCTCTCGCAGGCTCTCAACGCCACGCCGGAATTCTGGATCAACCTGCAGACCGCATTCGATTTCGCCCGGAGTCGGCCCGCCGGGCCGGTGGAGCGGCTCGCCGCAGCCAGCTAAGCGTCGCTTCACGCAGGTAACATGCGTGGAAACCAGCAGGGCACGGCACTCCGATGAAATACCTCCACACGATGGTTCGCGTCACCGACCTCGTCGGTTCGTTGCGTTTCTACTGCGATGCCCTCGGGCTGCGGGAAGTCGGCCGGCGCGAGTACCCGGCAGGCCGGTTCACGCTGGTCTTCCTGGCGGCACCGGGCGACGAGGAAGCGCAGGTCGAGCTCACCTGCAACTGGGATCCGGAGGCGTACGGCAGCGGCCGTGCATTCGGCCACCTCGCCTACGAAGTCGACGATATCTATGCCGCCTGCCGCCGCCTGGCCGATCACGGCGTGACCATCAACCGGCCGCCACGCGACGGGCGCATGGCCTTCGTGCGGTCGCCGGACGGCATCTCCGTTGAGCTGCTGCAGAAAGGCGCGGCGCTGCCGAAGGCCGAGCCGTGGGCCAGCATGGCGAACACCGGCAGCTGGTAATTCTCCGGGAACCGTTGAGCGACCATGCCGACGATCCTGATTACAGGGACGAGCCGCGGGCTGGGGCTCGAATTCGTGCGCCAGTACGCGAACGACGGCTGGCGGGTGCTCGCCTGTGCCCGGGCGCCGGAGGCGGCCGGCGAACTGCAGGAAGTGGCTGCCCGTTCGCAGCACAGAGCGACCGTGCATGCCCTCGACGTCACTGACCACGCGCAGATCGAATCGCTGGCGCGGCAGCTCGAAGGCGTGCCGATCGATGTGCTGCTCAACTCCGCCGGCGTCATGGGCCGGGAGGCGTTCGCCGACAAGGGCTTGGGCGTCCAGCGCTTCGGGGCGACCGACTATGCCGACTGGGAATACACGCTGCGGGTGAACGTCTTCGGGCCGATGAAGCTGGCCGAGGCATTCGTCGATCACGTGGCCCGCAGTTCCCAGAAGAAGATCGTGACGTTGACGAGCATGCTGGGCTCGATGGGGCAGAACACGATCGGCGGCCTGTATGCCTACCGCAGCAGCAAGGCGGCGGCAAACTCCATCATGAAGAGCATGGCGATCGACCTCCAGCGACGCGGCATCATCGCCCTGCCCCTGCATCCGGGCTGGGTACGCACGGAAATCGGTGGTCCGCGTGGCGAACTCGACGTCCCGACCAGCGTCACCGGCGTGCGCAAGGTCATCGCTTCGCTCACTCCGGGGAGTGCCGGCCGCTTCCTGCAGTGGGACGGTCGCGAACTGCCCTGGTGAACCCTATTTCCAGTTGCGGTTCCTGGGGTCGCGCAGGTACTTCGCCGCCTCCTGCAGGTTCGGCGGCAGGGACTGCGTGTATTTCGACGGCGGGTAGTTGTTCACGTAGTGCGCATAGACCGGCGCATACATCGGCCAGGAGATCTCGGGCAGCCGATGACGCGCGCGGTAAGAGGCGATCGGAATGACCGCATCGACCTCCTGTTCCGCGCCGGACGCCGCCTTGGCCATGACCTCGCCGCGAGGATCGTAGACGGCGCTGTTGCCACCGCCGGCATCCTCCCAGATGCCCTTGTTGCCGGGCGAGATCGAATTGTTGCAGATCGCGGCGTAGACCCCGTTGTACATCGCACAGGCCTGGATGTCGGCCGGCGTGAAGCCGCCCGTGGCCGTGCGCAGGAAGATCTCGCCGCCCTTGAGCGTCATCGCGCGGAACAGCTCGGGCTCGCGCTGCACCGACGACGTGCAGATGTTGCCGAGCGGCGTGCGGGTCACCGGAATGACGGCGTCCATGCCGTACATCTCGACGAAGCGGTCGAAGCAGTTGTAGATCGTCGAGGTCATGAGCTCGATCGGTTCGCGGCCCGCAGTGAACACACCCATGATGTTGCGCGCCTTCCAGTGCCTGTCGACGATGGTCCCGTCCGGTCCCAGGATCGTCGTGATCGACAGCGAGTGATTCGGCCAGTCCTTGTCGTCGCGCACGTACGAGCCGAAGACGATGTAGCAGCCATACTGCTTCGCCTTCTTTGCGAGCACCTCGGTCTCGGGTCCCGGCACCTCGATCGCCACTCGCAGCACGTCCGCCCGGTTCCACTGGAAGCGGAAGCCGGTGATCGGGAATTCATGGAAGAACAGGATGTCCTTCACCGGTCCGTAGGTCTGGGTGTTGTCGATCAGTTCGAGCATGTGCTCGAGGTTCTCGCGCCGCCCGGTCTCGGGCCTGGCGGCGTCCACCGGTCGGACTCGAGTCTGCATCACGGCTAGCGACACGCTGTCGCGCGTGAGCGGCACGACGGGATACGTGCCATCGGTGTTCATCGACGGGACGTCGGCGCCCTTGCCGGTCGCGGCGGCTGCCGGCCGGGGAGTGCCGAGGCCGAGTCCGGCCACGCCGGCCGCGGCCGCAACACGCGACATGAAAGTACGCCGGTCGAATGCGTCGGCGGCGAGTTGGCCAGGAGCAGGTCGATAGGCGCGTGGCATGGGAGTCCCCTCTCTTGGTTCGGTCAAAACGTTGCGCCCACGATGCGTGGCTCGGGTTCGAGCGTCACGCCGAAGCGCTGCTGGATGGATGCGGCGATGCGCCGCGCGAGTGACAGGATCTGCGCCCCGGTCGCGTGGCCATGGTTGACGAGCACGAGTGCGTGCTGTGCCGAGACCCCTGCGTCACCCTCGCGCGTGCCGCGCCAACCGCAGGCCTCGATCAGCCAGGCGGCCGGGAGCTTGCGGGTGATGAGGTCGACGCGATGCACCGGCAGGTCCGGGTGCTGTTCTCGCAATCGATCCGCGAGCGCGATCGGCACGATCGGGTTCTTGAAAAAGCTGCCGGCATTGCCGAGCGCGGCCGGGTCGGGCAATTTGCGCCGTCGCAGCCGGCGCACGGCCTGCGCGACGTCTGTGGCCGTCGCAGCCGTGATGCCCATGGCCGCCAGTTCATCGCGCACGCCCGCATAGTCGAGTGCGGGGGCGCGTTGCCTCGGCAGGCGCAGCTCGACGGCACAGACGATCCAGCGCTCGATGTCGTGCTTGAAGATGCTGTCACGATAGCCGAAGCGGCACTGCGCTGCGTCGAGACGCTCCATGCGACCGCTGTGCCGGTCGAACGCCTCGACGGTGCGGATGAACTCGGCGGCTTCGGTGCCATAGGCACCGATGTTCTGGATCGGCGCCGCGCCGGCGCAGCCCGGGATCAGCGCCAGGTTCTCGAGCCCGCACAACCCGCGCTGCAGGGTCCAGTCCACCAGCGCATCCCAGCGCATTGCCGCCTCGACCCGCACTAGCGCTGCGTCGCCCGCGTCCTCGACGACGTGAACGCGCTCGAAAGCCGGCCGCAGCACGGTGCCGGCAACGTCAGCCGCGAACAGGACGTTGCTGCCTTCGCCCAGCACGAGCAGCGAGCCTTCGCGGACCTGCGGCAGCGCGAGCAGCTCGTGCAGGGCGGAGACATCGCGCAGTGTTGCGAACCAGCTGGCGGTCGCCGCCACGCCGAAGGTGTTGTGGCTGCGCAGCGCGACGTCCCTGGCCAGCGAATAGGCAGCGGACATGACGTGAATACGAGCGCCTGTTCCCCGTCGCTCCGCGCTTACCTGGCGCCGCGCAGCATCTTGAGGAACGCGTCGACGGCGGCGTCGTACTCGGCCAGGAACGGCCCGCCCACCGGGTCGGCCGACACTGTCGACCACCAACGGGCCAACCTGCCACTGCCGCGCGTGGGGTCCGTTACGCCGTACGTCGGGAAGATGGTCTTCCTGAAAATCGCGAAAGAAGGCAGCAGCGTGCAGTCGGCGAGCGACAGGCCGCTGCCTGCGGCGCAAGGCCCGCTGATGAAGTGCTCGAGGTAGCCGAAGCTGGTCTCGAGCGCCTGCGTCGCAGCCGTGACCGCGGTTGCATCGCGTGTCGCGGGATTCATGTTGCGAAACAGGACCGAGGCGTGCGGCGAAACGTAGATGTCGAAGATCCGGGAGACGGTGCGCGCGCGCGCGCGCTCGAGCGGCACTCCCTCGAGCCCGCGAGTGCCGGGGTGCAGGTCCTCGAGGTACTCGCAGATCACCTCGGATTCCGGAATCATGGCGCCATCCACTTCGAGCACCGGCATCCTGCCGATCGGGTTCAGCGCGAGGAACTGCGGCGACTTGATGCCAGCCTCCGGCATCACCGGCTTGAGGTCGATGCCTTTCAGCCGGGCGAACAGGACGACGCGGGCGACGTAAGGTGAGGCGAGTCCGCCGTAGAGCAACATGTCGGCCTCCGGAATGGGCGCGGGTCAAACAGCGTCGAGCTTGCCACTTCCGGCGGCGTTCCGTCACTATTCTGCTGCCCCGCGTCCGGGGAAGCAGGCGAGCGATGACCGATCAACCGCGCAAAACGGCCGCGCCAGGCGGCGTCGACGAGGCGCGTGCCTTCCTGGCCGCCCAGCCCGATATCGAAGCCGTGCAGCTGGTGCTCACGGACGCGAGCGGCGTCGGGCGCGGGAAGAACATCGCGCGCGAGGAACTCGAGTCGCTGTTCACGACCGGGCGCAACGTGGCCGGTTCGATCCTCGGCCTGGACATCACCGGCGAGGACGTCGAGGGCACCGGCCTCGTCTGGGAAGTCGGCGACGCCGACCAGTCCTGCCGTCCCGTCGCAGGGTCGCTGCGTCGCGCACCCTGGCTCACACGGCCGACGGCGCAGGTGCTGGGCAGCCTGTACGAACTCGATGGACGGCCCGCGCTGGCGGATCCGCGTCACGTGCTCGCCCGCGCCGTCGAGCGCCTGAGCACACGCGGCTACACTCCGGTGATCGCAGTCGAACTTGAGTTCTACCTGCTGACGCGTGGCGCCGATGGGCGCCTGCAGCCGGCTCCTGGGCTGATGACAGGCACTGCAAGCCAGCGCATCGATGCCTATGGCCTCGGCAGGCTCGACGACATGTCGCCGCTCTTCGACGACCTCTACGCGGCAGCTCGCGCCCAGGGCCTGCCGGTGCGCACACTGATGTCGGAGTACGCGCCGGGACAGTTCGAGATCACGCTCGAGCACCGGGCGGACGCGCTGCGTGCGGTGGATGAGTCGATCCTCTTCAAGCGAGCCGTGCGCGGTATCGCGGCACGCCATGGTTGCATCGCCTGCTTCATGGCGAAGCCGTTCGCCGAGCGGGCCGGCTCCGGCATGCACCTGCACGCGAGCCTCGCCGACGCACAGGGTCGCAATGTCTTCGCCGCAGAGGATCCCGCCGGCACGCCGCTGCTGCGGCACGCGATCGGCGGCTTGAAGGCGACGCTGGCCGATGGCATGGCGGTGTTCGCACCGAATGCCAACTCCTACCGGCGCTTCCGTGCGCTGAGCTACGCACCCGTCGCCGCCACCTGGGGGGTCAACAATCGCTCGGTCAGCCTGCGCGTGCCGGCCGGCCCGCCGCCGAGCCGGCACGTCGAGCATCGCGTCGCGGGCGCCGATGCGAATCCGTACCTGGTGGCCGCGCTCGTGCTCGGCGCGATGCAGCACGGCATCGAGCAAGGCATCGATCCCGGGCCGCCGGTGCTGGGTAACGGGTATGCGCAGGCAACGACCGGCGAGCTGCCGACGCAGTGGCACGCTGCGCTCGAGCGGGCCGCGCAGTCGGCCTTCGTCGCCGAGGCGCTGGGACCGGAATTCCTGAGGGTTTTCCTCGCGATCAAGCGCCAGGAATGCGAAAAGTTCGGCGCGCTGGTCACGGATCGCGACTACGACTGGTATCTCGACACGGCCTGAGAACTGCGGCACACATTCCATCCGATGCGGATGGATTGCCGCGTCCGGCGCCGGGGCTGCATTAAGTCAGGTCAAATGCCGATTTTGTGAGAGTTCGGTCAACGTGGGGGTGGGGAAGCACGCGGAGAATCCCGGGTCACCAGATCGCACACGCCCGAGGCCCGACAATCGTGACCCGCCAAACTTCCTGCGCCGTTGCCCGCAGCGCCGCACTCTCGACCAGGAACTCGCCGCACGTGACCATTCACCTTCGCAAGATGTACGTTGACTGCCGGTTCGGGCAGTTGCACCTGCACACCGCCTTTCCGTCGAGCGGCGGATTCGACGAGTTGACTCCGCTCGTGTGCCTGCCGCCGGCGGCGAAGTCCGGCCGCATCTTCCGGTCGCTGCTGAGCGACCTCGGCAGCGACCGCAGCGTCTACGCGCCGGACCTGCCGGGCTGCGGCGAGTCCGAAGCCCCGCACGAGCCCGCGGGGGTTCACGACCAGGCCGCGGCCGTGGGCGACCTGCTCGATTCCCTGCGGCTGCGACAGGTCGACGTCGTCGGCTACCACGGTGGGTCGCTCGCGGCCGTCGAACTCGCACTGGCCCGCCCGGAGCAGGTGCGTCGCGTGATCCTGATCGGAGTGCCCGTCGCGGACCCGGCCTACCAGACCGGCGAACGGTTGCCGCTGGTGCGCCAGCCGGTGATGGTGCTGCGTCCGCACGACGAGTTGTGGGAAGCCACGTCACGGTCGGAAGGCCTGCTGCACGACGCGCGCCGCGTCGACATGGCGAAGTCCGGTGCAAACGCCCTCGAGGCCGATGCAGCCGAACTCGCCGGTTACGTGCGCGAGTTCCTCGATCGCTGAGACGGCCCGATGACCAGCAGCACCGCGAGCAGCGCCATCGGCGCCGCCACGGCAAGATTGAGGGACCGCCAGCCAAGCACCGCGATGGCCGGCCCGGCCAGCAGTGACGCGAGGGCCTGCGTCCCGAACACGGCGAACTCGTTCACCGCCTGCGCACGGTAGCGCTCCTCCGGCCGGTAGGTCGTCGTGAGCAGCACGGTTCCGGAGACGAACAGCAGGTTCCAGCCGGCGCCGAGCAGCACGAGTCCCCACCAGTAGTGCATCAGGTCGCGCCCGGAGGCGTCGATCACCACGCACGCGAACATCAACGCGAGCCCGGCGAACATCCCGGCGCGGCTGCCGATCCGCCCGATCAGGGCCCCGCTGAACAAGGCCGGCGCGTACATGCCGATCAGGTGACTCTGGATCACCCACGCCGTGGCGACGTCGCTGTGGCGGTCGTGAACGTGCATGCTGATCGGCGTGGCGGTCATGATGAAGCTCATGCCCGCATACGCGACCACGGCCGCCAGCACCGCCACGATGTACAGCGGCTGTCGCACGATTTCGCCGAGCGGACGGGCCACGCCGCCACCGGCGGCTTCCGTCACCGGCACGGGACGATATTGCGTGAGCACCAAGGCCGTGGCGAGACAGAGCACGGCGACGCCGATGAACGAGCCGGCATATTCATGGCCGCCCACCGAGCCTTTCAGGTGCAGCGCGACCCGGGGACCGAAGGCCGCGGCCACCAGCGTGCCGATCATTACCGTGGAGACAGCCCGGCTTACGTGCCGGGGTGCCACGCTCTCGGCAGCCGCAAAGCGATGCTGCTGCTGGAACGCGAGGTTGGAACCGAGCACCAGCGCCGCGAGGCACAGCAGGATGAAGCTCCCCTGCACGATCGCATAGCTGACGCCGAGCGCTGCCACTGCCGCCAGCAGCGCGCTGCCGACGATGCCCCCGAGCAGCGTCATGGTCATCATGCCGGAGGCGGACAGCGCCTGTGCCGTGGCCAGGACCACGACGTTGCGCACCGATGCGCTCAAGTGACCCGGTGCCAGGTCAGCGCACAGAGCACGCCGACCGCGAGGCACGCGACGAGCCATTCGACGGCCAGGACCGCCGCCACGCGCCGCGGTTCGCGCAAGCGCAGCTGCAGCATGCCGAGCGCTGGCAGGGCACCGCCCGTCCAGCACAACGCGCCGAACGCGAGTCCGATCGCGAGCCAGTGCACGTTGACGAGCGCGACGAGCCCCCAGCCCAGCCAGAAAAGGAAGCCGAGCGCTGCGCCGCAGGAAGCATAGAGCAGCGCACCGGCCACGAGGCGTGCAAGCGTCTCGCGGTGCCATTCACCCTGGTCTTTCGCGCGCAGCTTCTCGATCAGAACGGCCGATACCGTGCCGCTCCAGAGCGTGCCGACGAGTCCGCCGGCGCAACCTGCCAGCAGGCACATGAGCAGTTCGATGTGCGCCACGGGAAAATCGCTCAGAGCCTGCGCTGCATCGCGAGCAGCAGGCGGTCGATGTCGCCCGTCTCGTTGCTGCCGTGCAGGCTCACGCGCAACGCGTCGAAAACCGCGCCATGCTGGACGCGACCCACGACGACGCCGTCTTCGCGCGCCATTGCGTCCGCCAGTTCGCCATGGTCGCTCCCGTTGACGCGCAGCGCGACGATGCCCGCCCAGAGCGACGGATGGCTGGGTGTCAGCACCTCGACCTGTGGCAGCCGGGCCACCTGCAGGCGCAGGTAGGCGGCCAGTTCGCGCACGTGGGCAGCGATCCGCGCGCGGTTGACCGCTCGCTGGAATTCGAACGCGAGCGGGAGGGCGTCGAGCGCCGGGCCGCGATAGCGCGCGAACTGCCCGAACTTGGCTTGCGCCGCCGGGATCGCGCCGACGGTCGTAACCGGTGCCGCATTCCCGAAGCGGTCCGTGACGTCCCAGCCGGCTGGGCCATCCGCCGCCATCGGCCACACGCTCGGCTGGGCCTCGCTCCTGAGGAACAGCGCGCCGCTGCTGGACGGCCCGTTCAGCCACTTGTGAAAGCAGGTGGCATACGCGTCGCAGCCGAGCGCGCGCAGGTTCAGCTCCAGCAGACCGGCGGCCAGGGCTCCGTCCACGACGCTGAAAATCCCGTTGCCGCGCGCCAGTGCGCAGATCTCCCGCACCGGCATGACCGTGCCGTCCGTGTAGCGGACGTGGGAGCAGGCGATCACACGGGTCTTCGGCGTGATCGCGGCAGCGAATTGACCGGTGATGGCCTCGGGAGCCACCGGCGTCCCGGTCTGCGGCAGCTGCACGACCTTGATACCCCGCCGCTTCGCCTGCACGAGCCAGGGGTAGACCGCCGCCGGGTGGTCGTGCGTGGTCGTCAACACTTCATCGCCCGGCTGCAGGTCCAGCCCCTGCGCGACGATCCCGAGCCCTTCGGCGGCCCCGCCGGTCAGGACGAGGTCGGCAGGATCCGCGCCGATAAACTCGCCGATGGCCTCGAGCGGGGCGCGGATCGATTCCGCGCCGAAGGTGGCCGCCTGGTAGCGCGGAAAGTCGCGGCTCTGGCGCTCGCTGCTGCGGAATTCACGGGCCAGGACGGCACGCAGCGTCGGGCCGAAGCGAGCCGTGTCCAGCCAGGCGAGGCCGGGCTCGAGCACGAGCTGCGAGCGCATCCACTGCCACAGCTCCCGCGAGACGACCGGCACCCGGTCCGGCGAGAAGGCCTCGCCCGCCGCGAGCGAGGGGGCGACGGAGCCGGCGCTGAGCACGCCGAGGAAGTCGCGGCGCGAGAGGAAGTCTGCCATGGCTTGCGGGAAATATCGGCCCGGGTCGGAGCGGCGATGCCGCGCGGTGGCACGAAGTATGGAAGAATTCCGCCATGCAAGAAAGCTACATCGAACGCATCCTCAAGGCGCGCGTCTACGACGTCGCTATCGAGTCCCCGCTGGAGCCTGCCCCCCGCCTGTCGAGGCGGCTCGGCAACTCCATCCTCTTCAAGCGCGAGGACCTGCAGCCGGTCTTTTCGTTCAAGCTGCGCGGGGCCTACAACAAGATCTCGCACCTGTCGGAGACGGTTGCGCAACGCGGCGTGATCTGCGCCTCGGCAGGCAATCACGCGCAGGGCGTTGCGCTGGCGGCGCGACGGCGCGGGATCGCCGCCGTGATCGTGATGCCGCAGACGACGCCGAGCATCAAGGTACAGGCCGTCATCGACCTCGGCGGCGACGTGGTGCTGCACGGCGACGACTTCGACCACGCTTACGAGCGCGCGGTCGAGCTCGCACGCGAGCGGGGCCTCACGTTCGTCCATCCGTTCGACGATCCTGACGTGATCGCGGGGCAGGGCACGATCGGCGTGGAGATCCTGCGCCAGCTTTCCGGTGCGCCGGACGCGATCTTCGTGCCGATCGGCGGCGGCGGCCTGATCGCGGGCATCGCTGCGTACGTGAAGTCGCTGTACCCGCAGGTCCGCATCGTCGGCGTCGAGCCCGAAGACGCCGCCAGCATGCATGACTCGCTGCGTGAGGGACGGCGCGTGACGCTCGAGCGGGTCGGCATCTTCGCCGACGGCGTCGCGGTGCGGCGCGTCGGCGAGGAGACCTTCCGGCTGGCGCAGCAATACGTCGATGAGGTCGTGCTCGTCAGCACCGACGAGATCTGCGCCGCGATCCAGGATATTTTCGAGGACAACCGCACGATTGCGGAACCCGCAGGTGCGCTCGCCGTGGCTGGCGTCAAGAAGTACGTGGGGCGCGAGGGCTGCACGCATCGCACGTTCGTCACGCTCAATAGCGGCGCCAACATCAATTTCGACCGGCTGCGCCACGTGGCGGAACGGGCCGACATCGGCGCACAGCGCGAAGCGCTGCTCGCGGTGGAGATCCCGGAGGAGCCCGGCAGCTTCCTGCAATTCTGCCGACTACTCGGGCGACGGTCGGTCACCGAGTTCAACTACCGTTACGACGACCAGGTCTCGGCGCGTATCTTCGTCGGTCTCGGACTTCACGACGGTCGCCGGGAGAAGGAGGCCCTGCTGGAAACCCTGGCCGGCGCCGGTTACCGCGTCTTCGACATGAGCGACGACGAGATGGCGAAGCTGCACGTGCGCTACATGGTGGGCGGCCATGCCCACGGACTGCGTCACGAGCGCCTGTTCCGCTTCGAGTTCCCCGAACGGCCGGGTGCGCTGCTCAGGTTCCTGGACGCGATCGGTACCCAGTGGAACATCAGCCTGTTCCACTACCGCAACCACGGATCGGATCACGGACGCGTGCTGGCCGGGGTGCAGGTGGCTCCCGAGGATGCGCAGGAATTCGCACGCCACCTTCACGAACTGCAGTATCCGTATACCGAGGAGACGGACAATCCGGCGTACCGGCTGTTCCTCGGGGAGTGAGCGCGCGAAATCAGGCCGGAGTATCGGGAATCTGCAAGCGACCGCTCCCGGTCCGGGTGATTTCGCGGACAATGCAGGCGCATGACCACGGCGTACCTTCCACGGCGACCACCCACGGCCGATGAGCGCAGCGTGCGCGGCCTGCGCACGCATCTGACGCGATGGCACGCGGAGAACGTCCAGCCGATCGTGCTGCTGCACGGCTTCATGGACAGCGGCGATACTTTCCAGTTCCTCGTGGACGAATTGCCGGGCGCGCGCAGCTTCGTGGCGCCGGACTGGAGGGGCTTCGGCCGCAGCGAGTGGGCGACGGGCGGTTACTGGTTCCCCGACTATTACGCCGATCTCGACGAACTGCTCGATACGCTGGGCCTGCCCGAGCCCGTCGTGCTGGTCGGGCACAGCATGGG
>Ga0315278_10005151_pt1 | contig 11859 bp, 10 predicted proteins | sample YL17G06_0_MG_FD_203880 | JGI IMG/M metagenome (GOLD analysis project Ga0315278, IMG submission 203880) | Sediment microbial communities from Yellowstone Lake, YNP, Wyoming, USA - YL17G06_0 | ecosystem: Environmental > Aquatic > Freshwater > Lake > Sediment | place: USA: Wyoming | collected... | reverse complement strand
CTCGTCGAGGATTCGATCGTGCGCGGCACCACGTTGCTGAAGCTGGTCGGACTGATCCGCCAGGCGGGAGCGTCCGAGGTGCACGTGCGCGTGTCGTCGCCGCCGAACATCGGCCCCTGCCACTACGGGATCGACACGCCGACGCGCGAGGAGCTGATCGCGCACCGCCACTCGGTCGAGGAGATCCGTCAGATCCTGGGTGCCGACACGCTCGGCTACCTCTCGATCGACGGCCTGCGCGGCGCTGCACGCAGCTTGAAGCACGGCATCTGCGATGCCTGCTTCTCGGACGACTACCCGATTCCTGTCGACGCGGAGGCCGAGCCGCCGCAGCTCTCGTTGTTCCGGCCGGTCGAGCCGGACGACGAGCCGGCGTTGGGCTCTTGAGTTCAGTGCGCGAGCGCGGCCGACTCGACCTCGCCGAACTCGCCCGCGAGGTCGAGGCCGGGCGCATCGAGACGATCGTGACGGCGCTTCCGGATCTCTACGGTCGCCTGGTCGGCAAGCGCATCCAGGCGGCGTTCTTCCTCGAGGAGATCGTCGGCCACGGCATGCACGTCTGCGACTACCTGCTCGCCTGCGACATGGAGATGAATCCGACGCCCGGCTACGCGTTCACCAACTGGGCATCGGGTTACGGCGACCTGCACGCGGTGCCCGACCTGGGCACGCTACGCGTTGCCGCGTGGCTCGAGCGCAGCGCGGTGGTGCTCTGCGATGCGAGCGACGCCGAGAGCGGCGCACCCATCGAGGTTGCGCCGCGCAGCATCTTGAAGCGCCAACTCGAGCGGCTCGCCACAGCGGGCTTCACCGCGAAGATGGCCAGCGAACTCGAGTTCTTCCTGTTCCGCGACACGTACCGCGAAGCGCGCGCGCGCGGCTATCGCGAACTGCGCACGGCGGGCGACTACGTCGAGGACTATCACATCCTCTCGAGCAGCTTCGCCGAGCCGGTGATCGGCGCGATCCGCCGCGACGTCGACGCGTCCGCGATCCCCGTCGAGTTCTCGAAGGGGGAGTGGGGTCCCGGCCAGCATGAGATCAATCTGCGCTACGCGGAAGCACTCGAGATGGCCGACCGCCACGTGCTCTACAAGACGGCGGCCAAGGAGATCGCGGCGGCGCAGGGTCATTCGCTGACCTTCATGGCCAAGTGGCACGAGCGCCACGCGGGCTCTTCTTGTCACGTACACATGAGCCTCTGGGACGCCGGGGGGCAGCCGGTCTTCTCGAGCGGTCGCGAGGCGTCGCCCGCGTTCCGCCACTTCCTCGGCGGTCTGCTTGCCCACGCGCGCGAGCTGGCGTGGTTCTTCGCGCCGACGGTCAATTCGTACAAGCGCTACAGCGAGGGCACCTTCGCGCCCACGCGCATCACCTGGAGCGTCGACAACCGCACGGCGGGATTCCGCATCGTGGGCGCGGGACCGTCGTTGCGCGTCGAGTGCCGCATCCCCGGCGCCGACGCGAATCCGTATCTCACGTATGCGGCGCTGCTCGCGGCGGGCCTCGACGGGATCGAGCGCAAACTCGATCCGGGCGAACCCTTTGCGGGCGACGCCTATCGCAGCGCCGAACTGCCGCGCGTGCCGCACACGCTGGCCGATGCGATCCGCGAGCTGGAGGGCAGTAGCTTCGCCCGCGCCGCCTTCGGCGACGCCGTCGTGGATCACCTGCTCCACTTCGCGCGCACGGAGCTCGCCAGCTACGAAGCGGTAGTGACCGACTTCGAGCGCGCGCGCTACTTCGAACGCATCTGAGCCGCCACGCGATGCGCCGTCCGCTGATCGGAATCACCTGTTATCACCGCGAAGGCGTCGCGCGCCCGCGCTTCGGAGTGCCGGCGTCGTACGTCGATGCCGTGCGCGCGGGCGGCGGACGACCCGTGCTGTTGCCGGCGGGCGACGACGACCCGGCGGCGCTGCTCGACGCTGTGGACGGCGTCGTGCTCTGCGGCGGCGGCGACATCGACCCGTCGCGCTTCGGCGGAGCTGCGCGTCACGATGCAATCTACGCGACCTGTTCTGAACGCGATGGCTTCGAACTCGCGCTGGTGCAGAAGTGTCTGCGGCGCGGCACGCCGACGCTCGCGATCTGTCGCGGCTTGCAGGTGCTGAATGTCGCGCTTGGCGGCGATCTGCACGTGCATCTTCCCGATGTGGTGGGAGAGTCGGTGGCGCACCGGGTGTCTCGTGAACATCACACGCGCCACCTCGTGCGCATCGATTCCAGCTCGCGGCTCGCCGCAGTGCTCGGCGCAGCTGAGGTGATGGTCGCCTCCTGGCATCACCAGGCGATCGATCGCCTGGGCGCCGGACTGCGCGCGGTGGCGTGGGCGGAGGACGGGACGGTCGAGGCCGTCGAGGTGGAGAGCAGTCCCGCGATGCTCGCGATCCAGTGGCACCCCGAGCTGCAATTCCACGAGCCCGACCGCCGCCAGCTTCGGCTCTTCGAGGAGCTGATGGCGCTTGCGCGGCGAGGGGCGTGAGCCGCAGCCCCGGGTCCATCTGTCCGGTAAGGGTCGGCGCTCGTCGGGCCGATACGCCCCCTGGAGGACCATGTCCGGCAGCCAAGAAGAATCCTTCGCCGCAGTGCCGTCGCCTGCGCGCCGCCTGCATCTCGCCTTCGACGACCCGAAGGCGTTCCAGCAGGAGTACGCCCGCAATCTGGAGCGCGGCGGCGCCTTCGTCGCGACGAGCGATGCATTCGAGCTGCGCGAAGTGGTGGAGGTGCTGGTCGAAGCGGGTTTTGGTGGCGAGAAGCTGGTGCTGGCCGCCGAGGTCGTGCATGCCGGTGGTGGCGGCGTTGCGGTGCAGTTCCTCGACTCGGCGCCGGATCTGCGCAGCCGACTCGAGTCGCTCGTCGAGGCCGCGGATCACGCGATCGCGGAAGCGGCGGCGGTGGCGCCCGATGACGACATCGTCGTGGGGCCCGCCGACGACGAGTTTGGCGACGTCGACCTCGACGACCACTCGTTCGACCTCGATGGCGCAGTTGCGGAAGCCTCGGTTGACTTCGCGGCCGCTGCACAGCCCGGCGCTGAGGATGACCCCAACGAACGAACCTTCACCGCCCGCGCCGAGCGCTCGCCCATGCGCGTCGCCGTGCGGGTCAAGGCGCCGACCGGGAAAGCGCTCACGGCACGCACGCGCGATCTCTCGCCCACCGGGCTGCTCGTGTCGGTGGACGGCGAGGAGCTGCCGATCGGCCGCGAGGTGCGCGTCGAGCTGACGCACCCGACGAGCGGCGAGAAGCTCGACATCCCCGCCAAGGTGGTGCGTCACGTCGAGGGCGAAGGCGTGGTGCCGGCGGTCGCGCTGGCGCTCCAACCCGGAGCGATGCGCGCCGACGTCGAGCGCTTCGTTGCCGACCTGAAGAAGGCCGACGCCGAACAGCAGCGCGGCGGCATTCGCGGTCCGCTCGAAGAGCTCGGCGGCCCGAGCATGCTCCAGATGTTCGCGGCGCTCTCGAAGCAGGGCACGCTCACGGTGAGCCACGGCGCCGAGGAAGGCGTCGTCGCGTTCGAGAACGGCATGCTCTTGGTCGCGCAGGTCGGCTCGGTCATGGGGGTGAAGGCGCTCGCCCGCATTCTCTCCTGGCGCGACGGCTTCTTCGAGTTCCGCTCCCACGTCGATCCGCTGGGCGACGGGCAGTCCAAGATTCCGATGGAAGCCGCGATCCTCGATGCGTTGCGCGTACTCGACGAGAACAATCGTCTATCGAGTCCGCAGCTCCCCGCGAGCGCGCGACTCGAAGTCGCGCGCGAACGACTCGGCGCGCTCGGTCAGCCGATCGGCAAGACCGAACAAGCCATCCTCGAACTCGCCGCCGCCGGCTTCACCGTCCGCCGCATCCTCGACGTCATCCCCGAAAACGACGCCGCCATCCGCAGCGCCGTCACCGCCCTCCTCGACCGCGGCATCATCCGCCTCGTCTGAGGAGAAAGGGGACGGTCCTCGCCCAGGACGGGGTGAGGAGAAAGGGGACACACCTCACTCGAAGTGTGTCCCTCGAGTCCACGCCCAGTCCACGTCGAGGACCGTCCCCTTTCTCCTCGCTACCTTGCGGCGTGCGGCGGAGGGGGTGGGTGTGGGAAGCGAACGATTCGAGCTGTGGATCGATGGCCGCGCGACGGCGGCCGAGAATGACGTGATCGCGGACGTGGTGGAGCCCGCGACCGGCGATCTGCTGGCGCAGGTGGCGCGCGCGACGGTCGCGGACGCGCAGCGCGCGGCGGCCGCGGCGCAGCGCGCGTTCCGCAACGGTCCTTGGCCGCGCGCTCGCGCGGTGGAACGCGCAAAGGCGCTGCGCGCCCTGGCGGCGCGCATCCGCGAGCAGGCAAAGCCGCTGGCGATGCTCGAAGCGCGCAACGCGGGCAAGCCGATCGCCGACGCAGAGTGGGAGGTCGAGGCCGCCGCGCAGTGCTTCGAGTTCTTCGCGGGCGCCGCAACGACGCTGTCGGGCCGCGTCCCTCCCGTCGACGGCAGCGGCCTCTCCGTGGTGCTGCGCCAGCCGATCGGTCCGTGCGCGCTGATCGTCCCGTGGAACTTCCCGTTCCTGATCGCCGCCTGGAAGGTTGCGCCGGCCCTGGCGGCCGGAAACACCGTAGTGTTGAAGCCCGCGAGCGCGACGCCTTGCAGCGCGCTGCGCCTTGGCGCACTCGCGAGCGCAGCGGGGATTCCCGACGGTGTCCTCAACGTGATCGCCGGCCCGGGCGCCTCGGTCGGCGCCGCTCTCGTCAGCGACCCCGCCATCCGCAAGATCTCCTTCACCGGCGACTCGGAGAACGGCGCTGCGATCCTGCGTCTCGCCGCGCCCGAGATCAAACGCGTATCGCTCGAACTCGGCGGCAAGTCGGCGAACGTGGTGTTCGCAGATGCCGACCTCGACGCCTGTGTCGAGAAGTCGCTGCTTGCGGTGTTCGGCAACGCGGGCCAGGACTGCTGCGCGCGCAGTCGCATCCTGGTCGAAGCGTCGGCGCACGACGCATTGGTCGCGAAGTTCAGCGCCGCCACGCGACAGCTGCGCGTCGGCGATCCGGTCGATCCGGCGACACAGGTGGGTTCGCTGATCTCGCGCGCTCACCGCGAACGCGTCTGCGGCTACATCGAGGTGGGGAAGGGAGAAGGCGCGCGCCTGCTGTGCGGCGGCGAGGTGCCGAGCACTGGACCGCTCGCGCGCGGCTCGTTCCTCACGCCGGCGGTCTTCGACGACGTGACGCCGTCGATGCGTATCGCGCGCGAGGAGATCTTTGGGCCGGTCGTCGCGGTGCTGCCGTTCCGCGACGAGGCGGAGGCGATCGCGCTTGCCAACGATTCGATCTACGGCCTCTCGGGTTCACTCTGGACGCGCGACGCAAAGCGCGCGATGCGCGTCGCGCGCGCCATCGAGACGGGCGTGATCTCGGTGAACTCCAGCCGCAGCGTCTTCCTCGAGGCCCCTTTCGGTGGCGTCAAGCGCAGCGGCGTCGGGCGCGAACTCGGCATCGAGGCGCTCGAGGGCTACACGGAGCAGAAGTCGATCTATTTCGAGACGGAGGAGAGCTGATCGTGACGGGAAGACTCTCGGGCAAGGTCGCGCTGATCACGGGCGGCGCGAGCGGGATCGGGCGCGAGTCGGCGCTGCTCTTCGCAGCCGAAGGCGCCCGCGTGCTGGTGGCGGACATCGATGTCGCCGCAGGCGACGCGACCGCAGCGGCGATCGCGAAGGCCGGTGGCGAGGCGCGCGCGATCCGCTGCGACGTGGCGCGCGGCGCCGATCTCGAAGCGGCCGTCGCGGCGGCCGAGCGTCACTTCGGCGCGCTGCATGTGCTCTTCAACAACGCCGGCATCTTCCCGGCTCGCGACGCTTCACCCGTCGACACGCCCGACGACGTCTTCGATCAGGTCATCGCCGTGAACCTCAAGGGCGTCTTCCTCGGCTGCAAGTACGGCATCCCGGCGCTGTTGCGCGCGGGGGGCGGCTCGATCATCAACACGGCGTCCTTCGTCGCGGTGATGGGTGCCGCCACCTCGCAGATCGCGTACACGGCGAGCAAGGGCGGCGTGCTCGCGATGACCCGTGAAGTCGCCGTCGAGTACGCGCGGCAGGGGATTCGCGCGAACGCGCTGTGCCCGGGTCCCGTCAACACGCCGCTGCTCGCCGAATTCCTCGCAGCGCCCGAAGCGCGCGCGCGGCGCTTCGTCCACATCCCGATCGGACGCCTCGCCGAGGCGGCCGAGATCGCGCGCGCCGCGCTCTTCCTCGCGTCGGACGAGTCGAGCTACGTGACCGGCTCGACGTTCCTGGTGGACGGCGGGATCACGTCGGCGTATGTGACGCCGGAGTAGTCAGCGCCGCGTCCCGATCGGTGCTCCCGCGACGACGCGCTTGCGCACGAGCGTGTCGACGCCGTAGCGAGCGTCGTCGGTCTCCTTGTGATCGAGATTGAAGTGCAGGCCGCGGCTCTCCTTGCGCCACGTTGCACACTCGATCACCAGTTCGGCCATCAGCGTGAGGTTGCGCAGTTCGATCAGGTCGGGCGTCACGCGGAAGTTCCAGTAGTACTCGTCGATTTCCTCGAGCAGCAGGCCGATGCGGTGGCGGGCGCGTTCGAGGCGCTTGTCGCTGCGCACGATGCCGACGTAGTTCCACATGAAGCGGCGCACTTCTTCCCAGTTCTGCGTGATCATGACCGCTTCGTCGCTGTCTCGGACCCACTGCGCCTGCCAGGCAGGGACTTCCGCGGCGGGCCGGGTGTCGCCAAGTCGCTTCAGGCTTTCTCCGGCCGCAGCGTCGGCGAAGACGGCGCATTCGAGCAGGGAGTTCGAGGCCAACCGGTTCGCGCCGTGCAGGCCGGTGCAGGCGACCTCGCCGGCGGCGAACAGGTTCGGGAGGTCGGTCTCGCCGCGCAGATCCGTGCGCACACCGCCGCAGGTGTAGTGGGCCGCGGGAACCACCGGGATCGGCTGCCGCGTGATGTCGATGCCGAACGAGAGACAGCGCTCGTGGATGTTCGGGAAGCGCGCGCGCACGAAGGCGGGATCCCTGTGCGTGATGTCGAGCACGACGCAGTCGTTGCCGGAACGCTTGAGTTCCGAGTCGATCGCGCGCGCAACGACGTCGCGGGGGGCGAGGTCCGCCATCGCGTGGTAACGCGGCATGAAGGCGTCGCCGCCGAGCGTCTTCAGGATGCCACCCTCGCCGCGCACTGCTTCGGTGATCAGGAACGATTTGGCCTGCGGATGGAACAGGCAGGTTGGATGGAACTGCATGAACTCGAGGTTCGCGATGGTGGCGCCCGCCCGATACGCCATCGCGACGCCGTCACCCGACGCCACGTCCGGATTCGAGGTGTAGAGGTAGACCTTGCCGCCGCCGCCGGTGGCGAGCAGCGTGATCGGCGCGAGGAATCGGTGCACGAGGTTGATCTTCGCGTCGAGCACGTAGGCGCCGAGACAACGATCGGGTCCGGCGATGTCGGAGTGCCGCGTCGTCACGAGGTCGACACCGAGGTGTTGCTCGAAGAAGGCGATGTTCGGGTGTGCGCGCGCGCGTTCGACCAGCGCGCGTTCGATTTCGCGACCGGTGGCGTCGCGGTGGTGGAGAATCCGGCGCCGGGTGTGGCCGCCTTCGCGGCCGAGCGCGAAGCCGCTGCCGGCCGAAGCGCCAGCTTCCGCCGGGTCGAAATGCACGCCGAGCTTCACGAGCGACTCGATGACGCCGGGCGCACGCTCGACCACGTATTGCACGACATCCTCGTGACAGAGACCTGCGCCCGCCGTGAGCGTGTCGCGCTGGTGGTCGTCGAAGGAGTCGTCGTCGGCAAAGACGGCGGCGATTCCGCCCTGCGCCCAGCTCGTGGCGGAATCTTCGGTGGCACGCTTGGTGACGATCGCCACGCGGCCGTGCTCGGCGACCCGCAGCGCGTAGAACAGGCCGGCAAGCCCGCTGCCGAGGACCAGGAACTCGAAATCGCGCTGCTCCGCCATCGGGGCGCAATCTAGCTTGCGCAGAGCTCTCTGGATCGGAAATGAGGAGCCATCGGGTCGAACAGCCTGCTAAGGCCGGTCCCGAGATGGACCGATGAGACCCGAGCCAGACGACCCAACGGCCGGCCCCTAGGGGGCCATGAGGGACCGGCTCCGAGGACGTGGAGGCGTCGGATTGTCGAAGGCGAGGACCGCGCAGCTCATCATCGCGTTCTGGGCAGGCCTAACCGCGTGTGTCACCGAGGCGCAGGCGGAAGAGGTCTATCGATGGATCGACTCCCGCGGCGTCGTGCACCTCACGAACGTGCCCGCGGATCGTCATTTCGAGAAATATCTGGTGGGCAGCGCGGGCGGAACCGGCAAGGGCATTCTGATCATCGCCCGCCGCGAGTCCGCGCGACGCCGTCCCTTCACGTTCAAGAGCCACTACGGCCGCGACGCGAAGAGCGCGGCCGACTTCGACCGCCTGATCGCGCGTGCCGCGCATCGCCACGGGCTACCGCCGGCGCTCGTGAAGGCGGTCGTCCGGGCCGAATCGAACTTCCAGCCCCACGCCCTTTCGAACAAGGGCGCCCAGGGACTGATGCAGCTCATGCCCGAGACCGCGGAGGACCTCGGTGTCGACGATCCGTTCCGCGCCGAGGACAACGTCTTCGGCGGCACCCGCTACCTCCGCGCCATGCACGACCGCTTTGGCGACTGGCAGCTCGCACTGGCCGCCTACAACGCGGGCCCTGGGGCAGTCGACCGCTTCGGAGGCGTTCCGCCGTACGCCGAGACCAGGGAGTACGTCGAGCGCGTTCTCCATTACTATCGCCGCTACGATGGCGACTTCTCCCGCTGAGGCCGCGCCGCGAGCTGCTTCGCTGCCGGTCGAGCGACTCTGGAATCTCCCCAACACGATCACCATGCTGCGCACGCTGGCGGTGCCGGTGCTGCTGCTCTTTCCGGCGCTGGCGGCCTCGCGTCGCGGCTCGGAGGCGATGGCCTGGATCTTCATCGTCGCCGCGGTGACCGACCTGCTCGACGGCTGGCTCGCCCGCCGCGGTCAGCAGGTGACCAAGATTGGCAAGCTGCTCGACCCGTTGTGCGACAAGTTGCTGGTCGCGACGGCGCTGATCGTGCTGCTGGCGGGCCATCGCATCCCGGAATGGGGTACCCCGATGGTCGTGGTGATCATCGGGCGCGAGATTGCCGTTACGGGGCTGCGTGGCTTCGCCTCTGCGCAGGGTGAGATCATGGCGGCAGCCTGGCCCGGGAAGATCAAGACGCTGCTCCAGAACATCGCCATCGGGGCGCTGCTATTTCCGAACCCTCAGTGGGGGTTGCCGGCACATACGGTGGGCCTGGCGTTCCTGATCGCGGCGACGGCGCTCACGCTCTGGTCCGGTTATGGCTATTTCGCGAGCTTCTTCGCGCAGGAAGGCGCCCGCCGGGCGTCCGAGGAGAGCACATGACGAGGCTGCGGGAACTGGGCGCGCGCATCGAAGCCCGCCAGTCGCGGATTGGGGTGATGGGACTCGGCTATGTCGGGCTGCCGCTCGCCGTCGAGTTCGCGAAGGCCGGCTTTGCCGTAACCGGCTTCGACCTCGACGCCGAGAAGGTGCGTGCGATCACGGCAGGTCGCTCGTACATCGAGGACGTTCCGCAAGCCGAAGTCGTGAAACAGCGCGACGCCGGCAAGCTGCACGCCACTACCGACTTCAACGAGCTGGCCGGCTGCGACATCATCAACGTCTGCGTGCCGACGCCGCTCACCAAGACCAAGGATCCCGACTTCTCGTTCATGGTCGCCGCGGTCGAAGAGATCCGGAAACGACTGCGCGCGGGTCAGCTCGTGATCCTCGGCTCGACCACCTATCCCGGCACCACACACGAACTCTTCCTGCCGCTGCTCGAGGCGTCGGGGCTGCGCGTGGGCGAGGACTTCGCGCTGGCGTTCGCGCCCGAGCGCATCGATCCCGCCAACAAGAGCTTCAAGGTGCGCGACGTGCCGAAGGTGGTCGGCGGCGAGACGGCGCTCTGCACCCAGCTCGCCGTGAAATCCTTCGAGCCGGTCTTCGACACGGTGATCGCGGTGTCATCGACGCAGGCCGCCGAGATGGTGAAGCTGCTCGAGAACACCTTCCGCGCCATCAACATCGGCCTCGCGAACGAAGTGGCGCTGATGTGCGACCGCCTCGGCCTCGACGTCTGGGAAGTGATCGAAGCCGCCGCCACCAAGCCCTACGGCTTCATGAAGTTCCTGCCCGGCCCGGGCCTCGGCGGCCACTGCATCCCGATCGACCCGACCTATCTCTCGTGGAAGATGAAGTCGCTGAACTTTCCGGCCCGCTTCATCGAACTCGCCACCGAGATCAACTCGCAGATGCCGTTCCACGTGGTGCGCAAGCTCGGCGACATCCTGAACGAAGACCGCCTCGCCGTGAACGGTTCGCGCATCCTGGTGCTGGGCGTCGCCTACAAGGCCAACGTGTCCGACATGCGCGAGTCGCCGGCGATCGAGATCAGCGAGCTGCTGATCCAGAAGGGCGCCCAGGTCGACTATCACGACCCGCACGTGCCCGAGTTCCACGTTGGCAATCACGTGCTGAAGAGCGTAGATCTCTCGGACGAGGCGCTCGCGAACGCCGATCTCACGATCATCATCACCGACCACGCTGCGACCGACTACGAGCACGTCGTCGAGAAGTCGCAGCGTGTGCTCGACACGCGCAACGCCACCAAGCGCGTCGCGAACCACCGCGAGAAGATCCGCAAGCTGTGAACTCGCCGCGCGCTTCTGCTCTGCATCCCCGCCGCTAAGATCCGCGCCCTGATGGCGATCCCCGAGTTGTCGCGTCGCGTGTTCCTGCGCCGGTCGCTGCACGCGGGGGGCGCGCTCGCGCTGCTGCCGGGCCTTGCGGTTGGCTGCGCGCCCGGCGACGTCGCGCGCGCACCCACGGATCTGCGCGTGCTCGATCCCGGCGAATGGGCGTTGCTGGATGTCGTCGCAGATACCTTGATCCCGCGTGGCGGCGCGTTCGAACTCGGCGCGCGCGACGTGGACCTGGCGCGCCGCATCGACACTTTCCTCGTCGACGAGAGTGCCGGCGTGTTGCGCGGGCTTTCCGCTGCACTGCTGCTGGTCGAGTGGGGCAGCCCGCTCGTGAGCGGTCGCGTGGCGCGCTTCTCCCGACTCGGTCCGGACGAACGCGCCGCCTGCATCGACGCGCTCTGCCACAGCCGCATCGGCGTGCTGCGCGAGGTCTACGCCGGCCTCAAGCAGCTCTGCTGCTTCACCTTCTACGCGATCGACGCGGTCTGGCCGGCGGTCGGCTACGACGGACCCTGGTTGGGCCGAAAGAAGGAGAACGGTTGATCGTCGAGGGACACGAACTGCACGCGCCTGTCGCGTTGCGCACGCACACGCTGGTGATCGGCTCCGGTGCGGGCGGCGCGGTCGTCGCGCACGGGCTCGCGATGGCGGGCGTCGAGACCATCGTGGTGGAAGAGGGTGGCTACTTCCGGGCGCACGACATGACCCAGCGCGACGACCAGATGCTGCCCGCGCTCTACCGCGAGCGCGGCCAGCAGCTCAGCAGCGATGGCATGATCAACGTGCTGCAGGGCTCGTGCTTCGGCGGCTCGACGGTGATCAACACGGCGGATTGCGAAGCCACACCCGAGCCCGTCTATCAACACTGGCGGCGCCGCTACGAACTCGACCTCGACGCGCGCGAGCTTGCCGACGCGCAGGCGCGCGTCTTCGAGATGCTCGACGTGCGCCCAATCGACGCGAGCCAGGTGAACCGCAACAACGCCGTCGTGCTCGAGGGCGCGCGCAAGCTCGGCTGGAAGGCAGGCACCTTCCTGAACAACCGCAGCGCCTGCATCGGCAGCGGCTATTGCC
>Ga0315278_10005146_pt1 | contig 11868 bp, 2 predicted proteins | sample YL17G06_0_MG_FD_203880 | JGI IMG/M metagenome (GOLD analysis project Ga0315278, IMG submission 203880) | Sediment microbial communities from Yellowstone Lake, YNP, Wyoming, USA - YL17G06_0 | ecosystem: Environmental > Aquatic > Freshwater > Lake > Sediment | place: USA: Wyoming | collected... | reverse complement strand
GTACTTCGAGTTCTTGCACAACCGGAGGTTCAATCTCACCTCCATCCCATCGACTATCCCAGTGGGTGCGTTCTCTGTCCTTCCTCAGACCGAGCCGCTCTACTATGTGGTGACTGCGATCTTCTTCGATTCGATCACCCAGGTCGAATACGAATCGACCTTCTCTCAGGAGATCGTGGCGAACCCGATCGATGTTCGCGTCTCGACGCAGAGCATTCCGGCGGTCAGCCGCCAGCAGATCCTCCAGAACTCGGTCGCCTCGATCTACCGCAAGGACAAGGACATCGCGGTTCAGCCCGGCTCAGTCGTCCGGGACACCGTCCTCGATCCGTTCTCGACAGAAGCCGAGCGCATCAGGTTCTTGCTCGACTTCATCTACCGGGCATCCAGCTTCGACACGCTCCTGGCGATTGATGATCCAACAGGCAGTGGTGTTTCGATCCCGCCAGCTTCGTCCAGCTACAAGATTGCGCTCTCGAAGGCGCTCTACCTGACGAACCCATCTCTCGTTCAGACGGTCATCAATGGAGCCTTTGACAAGCTCGCAGCCAACTTCGGTGTGACCCGCATCCCAGGTCAACGTGCCATTGGTGAAGTCAGATTCTTCACGGGTACGACACCTACGGTCACGCTCCAAGTGCAGCTTGGGACTGTCCTCTCGGCAGGTGGTGTGTCGTTCAGGACATCCCGCATTGCGGAGATCCCCGTCAATCAACTGGCATCCTTCTACAATCCATCGACAGGCCAGTACTCGATCACAGTTCCGGCTCAGGCTGTGACTCCAGGTGCGGCGGGGAATGTCGGCCCAAGGCAGATCTCGTCGGGGGCTCCGTTCGGGCTCTCCGTCACCAACGACAACGTGTTCTTCGGTGGGACCAACGCCCAAAGCAACTCTGAGCTTGCCGCCGTCGCACGGGGCGCACTCTCCTCGGTTGATACAGGCACGACGCAGGGCTACTACCAGGTGGCTGCCTCGGTGCCTGGTCTGATTCAGGCTCAGGTCGTAGAGGCAGGGAACCCGCTCATGCAGCGGGACTACGACCCCACCACTGAGACGCACATCGGCGGCAAGGTTGACGTGTGGGAGCAGGGGCAACGGCTCGCCACAGTCACAGATGTGTTCGCGTTTACCTTCATCCGCAAGCGGGACGTGCAGTTCGTGGTGATTGGAGATCCTGGCGCGTACCAGTTCCAGGCGCTCGACCCTGACCTCTCCCCGACGAACCCACTCACGGAGATGCTCAACTACCCGTTGATTGGGCTTGGGCTCAGGAACGCAACCTCAGGGCTCGACTACAATCTCGCGGGCGTTACCTACCTCAACTACAACACGATCAAGCTCTCGCTCGACGTGCCGCAGCCGTTCGAGCTACCGACCCTGACCGACGTGATCCTCGGGGACTACCGATACAGGACTGGGGAGAAGTTCGTCCTCCCCAGGCAGCCTGTCGATAGCATCACCTCGGTCGTTGGGGAGGCTTCAGGGACGCTCAACCCCACGACCTACACCCTCTTCCATCCGAACTCGCCGTTGTCGCTGGGGCGGTCCACGAAGGCTGGGGACTACCTTCAGATCACGGGGAGTGCAGACCCGACGCTCTCGATTCCGACAGGAGCAATCCTCGCCGTCACGAACGAGCCTCACGTCATCGTCGGAGAGTACGTCGAGTTCGTTCTTCGACTCGGAGCAGACTCGCTGACGGTGGTGGTCACGAACTCGACGGGCACTGTCACCTATGCGAGTCCGTTCGTCTCATCGACGCCAGACTACACGATCATCGAGGGCAGTCAGACGACTCCGCTGGGGATCAAGCGCACCTCTACGAGCGCCATCACAGACGGCCAGAACATCCTCATTAGCTACAACTACGATGAGAACTTCACGGTCACCTACCAGACCAATCTGATCACGACGGCTCTTCAGCAGGCCATCGACAAGACCAAGCACGCCACGGCAGATGTTCTTGGGAAGAGCGCAGTCGCGGTCGCCGTGGACATCACGGCGACGATCATCCTGCGGCGTGGGTTCCAACAGAGCACGGTGGACACCAGGATCCGAACGAACCTCGGGCTGCTCATCGCTGGGCTCCGCATGGGCACGCCTCTTCGCCGGTCGGACGTGGTGAACGTCTTGGACTCGGCAACAGGGGTCTCCTACGTCGTGCTGCCGCTGACGAAGATGGTCAGGGCGTTCGGCTCACAGGTCGCGAAGGACGACATCAACTCCAGCCAGATTGGAGACGCCTTCCGCGTCGATCTGTGGTCAGACGCAATCAACTCGGTCTGGCTCCTGACCGACGAACTGACAGCAGCTACCTCGACCGGCGGCGGACCCGTAGGGAACTTCCGTGGCGTCGCTCAAGACGACGCGCAGATGATTCTTCAGACCAGCCTTCCAGAGTCGCTTCGCGAGGGGAATGGTCGGGCCTACATCATCGGCAACGAGGGCGCTGTCATCCCCAACTACAGCGACGACTCGACGCTCTACTCCCAGGGGTACATCACCCCGACCGACATCGAGAACCGGCGCGTGGCGATCACTCAGAACCGGGTGATGATCTCGCTCGCGATTGGGGATTCCCCGTCCAATCACACCTACTGGGCGACCTACACGGTGGCGTTCGAGACGGGCGAGCGGGACATTGACCCCTCCGGCGCTGAATATTTGACCCCCGGCATCTTCACGTTCACCTTTGCCGAGGACAGGTCCTAGAACTAGACCTCTCGGACGATGAGATTGAATGCGCTGCCGGTTCCTACTCTCTTGCGGTAGAGAGTAGAGAGCATGGCCGAGGATCCCACACCAAAGTCTCGTGCGACGGGCGGCCTGATCACCGTCCTCCCGGCGTCCGTGGTTGGGCCTACCGTCCAGAACCCGGCCCCCTTCGACCAAGAGGGTCAGGTTGACGAGTCTCGTGTCCGGGCTGTCGCGGACCAGATCACGACGGTCTTCCTCAACTCGTTGCCGTCGAACTACGTCGCGCAGACGAAGGGGCCGTACTACGCCCAGCAATTCCAGGCGATTGCCGAAGAACTTGCCCGCATCCAGGTCACTGGCGAGGACGCCTACGAGGACGCGGACTACAACTTCACGCGCCCTGAAGTCCTCTTCCAGTTCCTCGCGGACCTGATCTTCCCGACCTCCGCCGAGACGGGCTTGCCGGACATCGACGGCGACCTCACCTACCGGGCGTTCCTTCAGAAGATGGTCGTGCTGCTGCTCAAGGGCAGCAAGACGGTCACCCTCCTCGAAGGTGTCGAGGCGCTCACCGACGCTGAAGTCTCAATCCTTGAGAAGTTCGCCTTCATCGGACTGCCTGGTGTCGGTTGGGGCATCGCTGACCGGTTCACGTTCGAGATCAACGTCTCGAACCACCACAGGACCACCTCTGGTAGCAGCGTCGATCCCCACTACCACACGGTCAAGATCAACGCGGCGGGCGAGGGCGTCACCACCGGCATCATCTGGGCGGACGGCTCCGGGCCGGAGCACATCCACACGATCTCTGGGTTCCTGGTTGCTGATTCCACGGCGATCGTCGGTCCGCCCTCACTCCCGGCGCACACGCACGATCTGCTCTCGGACTTCGCCAATCTACCGATCATCCTCGCTAGGAACGTCCAGATCGTCATGCGGGCGCTTCGCCCCGCCCACACGATCTACGAGTACCGCAATCTCTTCCGCGAGACCTACCGCCACGTCTTCACCGACGACTACCAGAAGCTCGAACTCGACTCGTACTACTACGACGACTTCCGCAAGTACTGCACTGGCGTCAAGGAGATCAGTTCCTCCACAGGGACCATCTTCGCTGACAGGTACACGCTCAACGACGTAGTGAGCTTCCGGTCGGTTCGGGTCGGGGCACCGCTGGTGATTGCCTCCGGGCCAAACGCGGGTCGCTACCTCGTCCGTGAGGTGCTCTCGTTTCCCTTCGGGGATGACCCGGTAGCCAGGGCGTACACGACCTCACCCACCGGGCTGAGCGGCACGGCCAGCGTCGTGGATGGGGCGTTCGTTGACCCGCTCCAGAACTGGGCTCTCGCAGCACCTGGTGAGATCCTCACCTTCGCGGTCGGACCCAACGCAGGTCGATACGTCCTGGAGACGGTCCTCGGCCCGAACGGTGGCGCTCTTGGCGAGGCTGCTGGCCCCGCGACTGAGATTCGCCCTGCGGTCTGTTGGCTGCGGGTCGGTCCCAGGTTCCCCCTCGCAACCAGCGGTGTGGTCTACACGGTCGAGGTGGACCGCCTCGGCATTCGGTCTTCGATTGAGGTCACGAACGAGGACGTGGCGAGTCAGTTCTTCGCCCCTCCCGCTGGAGGCCAGGCAAACTTCTTCACCTTCCGTGGCCCACTCGTCAGGCGCTACGGGGATGCAACTCCAGCGACCCGCTCGGATGTGACCGTCCTCTACGACGGGCTTCCTGTCGCAGTCTCCGACGTGAACCCGTACACGGGGGAGATCACGCTCGCGGCACCGATTCCCAGGTTCATCCCTGGGGCGCACACGGTCACGATCTCATACCGATGGTTCCCCGCCCCGCTCATGGGCTTCGCGGGACTCAACACGAAGGGCGTCACCCTCAATCGGTGGAGCCTGGCGAACGGTCGGAACACGACCTCACCCACCTCTGGCGGGTACTGGGGCGGCTTCAGGACTTCCAGGTTCCCGCTGTCGCTTGGGTTGGGGCGGTTCCCTACGAGGAAGCCACCGCTCCGGATCGCCCACAGGTACATCGCCTTCGAGCGGGCGTACACGTCGGCCATCAACAGCCCGACGACGCTGCTGCTCAATCAAGCTCCGGGTCGGATCTCAGTCCCCTACGCTGAAGCCGACATTGAGTCTACGACGGTCCAGTACGAGGGGACCGCCATCCCTGAGGCTCCTTGGGTTTCCAAGGGCTCAGTCACGGGAGTCTCCGACGGCGACCGCTACACGATCACTGACTCCAGCCTGACTGAGGTCGGCTACTGGTCGCGGGACTTTGAGCTTCCTGTCTCCTCGGTGGTTGGGACAGCGGCTCGGTTCAAGATTGAGAGCTACACACTCGACGGGGTGTTCACGGGCGTCGGGTTCGGCATCCACAACGACAGGCGGCTCTACCTCGCAGGAGCCCTGGTTGTAAACGGGCTCAAGCACATTGGTCTGCTGGCTCGGCCCGGTGAACTCAGTGCGTTGAGTTCGTGGATCGTCGGGCCTCTCGCCAACAGCACGATCTTGGCCGCCAAGATCGTCACATGCACGCTCGCTCAAGCACCCAAGCTGCTGGCGTCCGGGCAGAAGTTTCAGATCCTCTCTGGCAACCAGGCAGGCGTCTACACGGTCGATCAGGTCTTCATCGATCGCAGGCGCAGCCTCGTCACCATCACCATCATCGAGTCGTTCCCAGGCAATCCAGTCCTCTTCGGGAACAAGTTCGTGGACCTCGTCTTCGAGACGATGTGGGACGCGGACCAGTCCACATGGCGTCTCTACGCCAGCACCCGCAACGACTCGGTGCAGCTTGTGTTCGGCGGAGCTACTGGAGGCACGCTCGCCACTGTCTCAGGCGGCCCAGTTCTAGCCTCCCCGGCGTACCTCGGGCCAGACGTTCTTCCGCAGGGCTCTGGTCGGTACCTGTGGGGCTCGTTCGACCGCAAGGCCACGAACACGACGACGTGGGACTTCGTTCGGTACCTCTCGACGCCTGACGGTGGAACTCGGTTCTCGCGTGGCACCATCGTAGACACGCAGATGACGGGCGACCCGGAGGATGCCGAGTGGTTCCTCACGACGCCCTACGGGGACTCTGCGACCTCTGGTGGGCTTCTTCGGATCACCGCAACTCCTGCTGAAGCCAACCTCGACACTTCGTATGGGTACGGGCTGATCGACCCGTTCTTGAACGGTCGTCGTGTCTCCGCCTTCGACGCCAAGCTCAACATCGACCGAGACACCTCGGGAGCCGGTGGTGCCGCCCTCACGATGAAGGACACCCACCGTGAAGCGCGGCTCGGGAACATCCTCTACCAAGACAACGGCGGGCTCGGGAAGGCCATCCTCCCTCAGCCATCGGTCTCTCTCGTGGGGGCCACAGGCTATTCGACGCAGGGGTGGGCACCCTTCACTGACCCTGGGTTCGGGGCTCCGATCACATTCCCCAACGGCCCAGAGACGTTGATGGAGGGATCAGGACTCACTTCCTGGCTCTTGGTTCAATCGCTCCCGGTCCCGTCCATTAGTAACGGACGCACTTGCGAGTTCAGACTCGCGATGAGCGACTTCACGCTGAGCGGGACACTGGCCACGGGCCTGAACTTCTTGGCAAGCGTCAGTAACAGGATCGTCGCCATCACGTTCACTGGTCCAGATGTCGTCAATCTGGTTGACGTGACGGGTCCAGTCTTGGCGAGCGCCGCTGTTCCGTGGAGCGATGGCGCACGACGCACCTATCGCTTGGAGGTGATCCCGTCCTCCAACCTGGTCGAACTCTACGTCGATGATGTGTTTGCCACGTCCACGACGTTCCTGCCGTTCCCAATCTTCCCGGTCACGGCAGACGGCCTCTCGTTCGGGTACCTGACAGAGACCGGAGCTTCGTTCGCAGCTTCTTTGAGCAGCCTCTGTCTCATGGAGCGGCTCGACGGGGTAGCCAACGTCCATCGGACGTTCGGCATCTGGAAGGGCGGCGAGTTCGGGAACATCAACAACTGGGAGATCCCCCGGTCGGACGGCCTGAGTGTCCCCAACTCTGACCCCGCTTCCACCATCGTGGAGATGGACTGGCGCATCGAGTGCTGGGTCCGCCTGTTCGTGGACCCGACCTTCGGTGCGGTCTTCATCCGGCCAGATCTACCCCCGCCTCCTGGGTACACAGGCAACTTCGCCACGCAATCACTTGACCCCACGGCTTCTTGGGCGACGGTCGAGTACGCCAGGCTTCCTCGGGCTGAGAGCGACACCAGGTTCGGGTCGGTCTACTTCGGTGCTCTCAATCCGGCGGCCTCAACGCTCCAGTTCTGGAACGAGGTCCGGTACCGGGTCTTCACCCACACTTCCGTGGACTACCGCGCCCCTCAGCGGATGGCGCTCAATCAGTGGAACGTCATCACGAGCGGTGACTACCTCAAGGACCGGACCCCTGAGCAGGTCATCGTAGGGTCGCTCTCCCCCACGAGAGTCTCGCTCCGCCCGGCGCACATCTTCGCGAACAGGGTCTTCCAAGTCATCGTTGAGGGCATCCCCCTTCCGCAATCTACCTGGCGCTTCAACGCGGACAGCCAGGAGATCACCCTCTTCAACGAGCTACCCTCGACGGGCTACCCGGTCACGGTCGTCTTCGCGGTCGGCAAGCCGGTCACGACCACCTACCTCCAGACTCAACCTCTCCCTGAATCGCAAACGATACTCAATGAGGGCACTCCTGTCGTCCCGATGGGACAGGTTGGTCAGGCGACAGTCTCTACCGTCTCTGGTGACGGCGGGCCGACTCCGGCATTCCCTCCGGCGGTTCCGGCGAACCCGGCGTACTTCCTTCGGGACCAGTACCTCGTCCGGAAGTTCGTGGACGATCCCGATCTGCTGTACGAGCAGATGCAGTTCTTCCAACTGGAAGACGACGGCGTTCGCGGGAAGATCTCGTCCTTCTGCGACGGCCCAGGCAACGGGACAGGTCTTCGAGAACTCGGCCTCGACGGGTCGAGCTTCACGGAAAATCTCTCCCCGGTCACGTCCCCGTATGCCTCCAACTTCGGTCGAGGTGCCGGAAGATTTGGGCCGATTCTTCATGCGTCCGGTGGGCGTGCTGGGATCATGGGCCTCCTCGGACCGGCCATCTACGTCACGCCCTTCTCTGGACCCAATCCAGCCCCCACAGGGTTGGTGGCTGCGATCCTCTACCCGACCGGACCCTCGGCAGGGGTGGTTCCCGGCTCGGGTACCGGAGCCATCAACCGCGAGATCTTCTGGGTGCTCAGGCTGGGTTCCAGCCCAGGCTCGGTCCTGGCGAACGCCATCCCGCCGATCGACACCCCGCTGATCGAGGGGACGATCCTCCTCCCAATCGTCCCGGTCACGGCGGACCAGAACTACGCCTCGGCTGGCCCGGCTCCAATCTCACCGTCTATCGCTGGCCCAGTCACAGGCGCTGCCTGGTACCAGATGGCTGCGGCGGCCATGTTCCCAAGATTGGGTCCTTGGGCTGGCCTGGCGGCCCTGACCCCGAACTCTCTCCTGTACGGAGCGTCGGCACTTCAGCCTTCGGGCATCCCGCTCTCAGGACAAGGTATGGTTCTTCAGGGCGGCCTCCCCCTGCCCGGAGCCCCTCTGCCTGTGTCTGGGGTGCTCTGAGCCCCTTGGGCTCGCTACGTCGCCTATCTTCCGCGAAGGGAGCGGCCTCACCCTGAGTAGGATTGATGAGACAAAAGGATTCAATGCCTAGGCCGAAGCAAGGCTTCAAGATGGGAGCAGCCATTCGCTACAACGACGCAATCCTGGGCGCGAAGGGCAAGTTCCTCATCGAGCTTCGGGATTCCCGCACGGGCGACCTTCTCTACTACGAGGAGAGGGACAACATCATCACGCTCGACGGGGGCGTGTTGGCAGCGATGCTGTTCGCTGCCGGAGCCACCATGACCTCGGGCATCACCATGCTTGCGGTCGGCACAGGGGCAACCGGACCTCTCCTCAATCCGGACGCTCCTGACCCACGACAGAGGCACCTCAACGCCGAGATTGCGCGCAAGCCATTCTCCAGCGTGACGTTCCGAAACTCGGCGGGCGCTGTGTCCTCAGTGCCTACGAACGTCGTGGACTTCACCACGATCTTCGGTGAGGGTGAGGCGGTCGGTCCGCTCAATGAGATGGGCCTCATGCGGACGATCTCGATGAACCCGCTGGTGCTGAATCCGGTCCCCTCGGTGTTCCCCGCATACGATCCCACTGTCGATCTGACCCTGTTCGATGTGGAGGTCAACTACCTCACATTTTCTGTCGTCTCAAAGCCAAGTACGTCCGTGCTGACAATCACCTGGCGCTTGACCTTCTGACCGGGAAGCCCGATGCCCGACTTCAAGCGTTACTACAACGACCCGGCCTATCCGACCTCGGTATCACGGGATGTCCCTCCCGGCGAGTACTCGTGGGATTCGGTGATCTATCAGTCGGGCCGTCCCGTACTCGACGCTGAACTGAACCTCTCGGCTGGTGCGGCTGAGTACGCGAAGCTGCTTCAGGACTCAAAGACGCTGCCCTCGGGCTTCATTCGGGCGCAGTCGAGCCGTGATTCGTTCTCTGCCTTCAGCTTCCCCGCTGCGGTTGCTGGCAACGAGAACAAGTTCTTCCTCTCGAAGCTCATGGCCTTCGTCGCCGGGATGCCGGTGGTGGTCGAGTACACAGGTACGGCGACTCCGGGCACGAACGAGCTTGTTCTTCCGGTCCCCCCTCCGACGGTCGGTCCGCCTGACGTGAAGCGCACGGACTTCGTGTTCCTCGAAGTCTGGCGCACGCTCGTGGCTCCGAGTCCTCGGGCTATGGGCTCCGTGGAGATCGTAGATCCGGTTCTCACAATCTCCCCCGGCGACACGGTCACGATCGACGCGACAGCGGTGGCTGGACCCGTGGTGGTCTTCACGGCCAACGGCGGCGGCCCCACAGGCTTCGCAATCGGCGGCTCGGGCGCGACGACGGCCTCGGCACTCGCAGCAGCGATCAACAACCCACTCAACCTCCTGTATCCGAACTTTGTCGCCGCGAACACGAGCGGGACGAACTTCGTCACTGTCTCGGCTACGTTCGGCGGCCTGACAGGCAACCTGATCACTCTGGCTCGCGTCGAAGGTGTTCTTGGCTCAATCGTACTCTCGGGTGCGACCCTCCTTGGTGGAGCAAACCGCCCAAACAAGCCTTCTCAGGGCACTGTCTACCGTCATGGCAACGTGGGCAGCCCACTGGCTGTGGCCCTGCCGGATGAACTCGTTGATCCTGTGATCAACGCTGAGACGGCCCAACGAGTTCAGATCCAGTACCGGCTTCGGACCTACTCGAACATCCCGCCGCTGGGGATCAACCCCAAGACGCAGCCGGACGGGTTCTCCAATCTCTCGATCGTCGCTCAGGGCGCACAGGCAGCCCCGGTGGCGACCTATCCGTTTGTCCCGGCTGACAACACCTCGATCTCTGGAAACTCCGACGCAACCCTGTACGGTATCGAAGACGGCGGCCTTTACATCGCTGGAGATGGCTCGCAGGCAGCAGCCTTTGCCCTCGGGACGGTGGATGGGTTCGTGTACGCGATCCCCGTCTGCTTCGCGTTCAGGCGCAGCGATGCCACGCTCACGAGCGGGTTCAATCCAGCAGCTTCAGCCAACAGTGCGCTCCCGGTTGCTCACGCGGCTGGGTTCCCGAACGGGAACCTCAATCCTTCAGGTCCGTACTTGATTGCAGCAGGCAAGTCAGACCGACCTGACGGCCTTTTCGCGGACATCATCGTTCCGACCGACCTACTGGATCTGCGGCGTCACGTCACTCCTCCGGGCTACGACTTCGGCTCGGAGATGAAGTACCAGCTTCAGAGCCTCCTCGACAAGAAGACTGCTACTTGGCAGGTAGACGGCTCTGACTGGGCAATCATCGGCAACGGCTCAGGGGATCAATCCACCTACCCGTTGTTCTGCGATGAGGTTGGTCGTGAGACTGCGAATGGCGGCGTGCCTCCGGCCTCTGGAAACGCTACTGGTCGTGGCAACACGATCCGCAACTACGACCACATCTCTCGCAGGTTTGGATCCCAGTCAGTAGTCGAGCGTGTCGTGTTCGAGGTGCCTTCTGTGGGGGTGCTCCCGACTGGCATCACGGTCGTGAAGGTGCCTCCCAGCGTGAACACCTGGGGTGAGGGAGACTCGATCACCATCGCCTTCGGCGGGGCGGCGGCATTGAACCCCTCGACGGTCCAGCTTTGGACTGGTCCTGGTGACGTTCCTGGTGCGACGGTCGCTGGCTTCTGGCCGGTCGGCACGAAGGTCACTGATCTGATCTCCGTCTTCCACGACGACGGCCACAACGTCACACCCATCGATCAGCACGTCCAACTTACGACGGTCGTTGGTATTGGCACTGAGGTCGTCACACTCACCCTCGATGCGAACCCATCCATTGTGAACGATGGCGGGCTGGGTCCGGACCACCCGGTCATCGGCACCGCACTCGACAATGGTTCGACACGCCGGATCTTCATCGAGTTGGAGATCACCTACCCGACGGGATTCGGTCTGACTCAGACTCCTGATGTCAATGTCGTCCCGGATCTTGCGTCTGGGTACGCGGGCTACGATGCTGGTCCCATCATCGAGAACGCTCCGATTCAGCGGCCTCCTGAGATGAGGGCTGATTGGATCCCACAGCCCAAGTTCCGGTCTGGCTACCGTGAGGTCAAGCTCGAACAGAAGACGATGGCGGGAGGCACTTGGGTCATGGATAACCTCGTCACGCGCACTGGCGCGACGGTGTACCCACCCAGGAGATTCTTCGCGGACAATCTCTTCGCTGCCGCTGCGGTTCCTTTGGCAACCTCGACCTACGGTAGTTCCGAACGCCGCATCGATCTGGCAGTCCCTGTCGCAAACCAGACGGACCTTCTGGTGCTCTACTACACCCAAGATCCGATCCCGAACGCGGGTGCGGTCGGCTACCAGACTGCCGTCTACTACCGCACGAACGCCCCTCAGACAGCAGGCACTCAAGCGGGCGTGTTGCCCCCGACTCTGCTGCCCACCGAACTGACTGTGGAGCCGGTGAGCGTTTCTTCGGAGGTCTGGACCGGGCAGACTGGCAAAGGCTCAGTGGACCTCGGGTTCCCCTACGAGTCCCCCCTCGATCAGATCGCGGTC
>Ga0315278_10005145_pt1 | contig 11876 bp, 12 predicted proteins | sample YL17G06_0_MG_FD_203880 | JGI IMG/M metagenome (GOLD analysis project Ga0315278, IMG submission 203880) | Sediment microbial communities from Yellowstone Lake, YNP, Wyoming, USA - YL17G06_0 | ecosystem: Environmental > Aquatic > Freshwater > Lake > Sediment | place: USA: Wyoming | collected... | reverse complement strand
GCGAGCTGGCCTGCCCCGCGGCCGCGGCCGCCTTCGGCTTCCGGCCGCTGCCGGAGGGTCTCGCGAGCGGGAAGGGGCTGGTCGGGTTCGGCATCGTCGCCGACCCCGGCACCGGCCGCACGATGTTCGAGGGGATGCCGCATCTCGAGCCCGGACGCATCGCGGCCATCGCGGCCGCGCCGTTGGCCGCGGCTCGCGCTGCCCCCGACGTGATCGTGGTCGAGGGCCGGCCCGAGGCGCTGATGTGGCTCGTGCTGGCCGACCTGAACCTGGCGGGCGGCGCGCGCCGCGTCGCCGACACGGCGGTGCTCCAGGCCACGTGCGTGGACGCGACCGTGGTCCCCTTCCTCGACGGACGCCTCAACTTCTCCCTCGGGTGCTACGGGTGCCGCGAGGCCACGGACCTCGGACCGGACGAGTCGGTGCTCGGCTTCCCGGCCGCGCGCCTCGACGCGCTCCTCGGCGCGCTCGAGCACCTGGCCGACAAGGCCGTCGCGCGCTCGCGGGCGAAGATCGCCTTCGGGAACCTGCAACGCGGGGAGCCGGCCCGTGAATGAGTCCGAGCCCACGCCGATGGGCGCACTGCGCGCGGCCGGAGGGCCGGGTAGGGCCGCGGCGGGGCCGAAGACGCGATGGCGAAGCTGACGACCCAGGCCCGCTTCGAGGTCGCCGGCGAGTTCGGGGAGAAGCGCTTCCTGGTCCAGATGGAGGACCTGATCCGGGATCGGCCGTACGACTTCGTCCGGCTGCGCCTGGAAGTGCCGACGGTCAAGGGCGCCCTGGAGAAGGCCCCGTCGCTCCTGACGTTCGAGGTCACCTCCACGAGCCAGGAGGACATCCAGGAGTTCCTGCCGGCGGTGCGCGACCTGATCCGCGCCAACGGCCTGGTGCTGGTGACCGAAGCCAAACTCTGACCGCAAGGAGACACAGATGACGACGCCATTCGTTCCGCCTCCGTGGGCGTTCGAGTTCCACGGGCACCGCTGCCCCTTCATGCCGATCGGCTACCGGATGGGCCGGTTGGCGATGCTGGAACTCGGGGTCGAGCGGGAGCAGGACCACGGGTTCCACATCTTCCCCGAACTGGGTGAAGGCCATCCGCAGACCTGCATGATGGACGGCCTCCAAGTCGCCACGGGGGCGACCTACGGCAAGGTGCTGATGGCCAAGACCTTCTACGGCAAGCTGGCGGCCACCTTCCACCATCCCGCGAAGGGCGCCGTGCGCTTCGCCCTCAAGCCGGAGTTCGTAGACGCGATGGGGAAGTTCGAGTTCTTCGCCTACCGCAAGCGCGGCGTCGAGCCCTCGGCAATCCCCGCGGCCGTGGTGGACGAGGTCATCGCCTGGGTGGCCGCCCAGCCGGACGAGGCGGTCTTCAAGGTGGAGTTGAAGCCGGACTTCCGGTACACGCCGGTGAAGGGCTCCTTCGCCAAGACCCGGTGCGGCGTCTGCGGCGAGTACGTCTTCGACCGCTACGTCCGGATGAAGGACGGGGCGCCCGTCTGCATCCCGTGCTCCGGGTACGCCGGCGCGGCCCCGGCGGGGAGCTGACGGAGGTGGCGTTCCTGGCCGGGATCATCACCTTCGGGTTCACCGCCCTGCTGACCATCGCCGGCGTGGGTGCGGCCTTCATCCTCATCCCCGTGTTCCTGGCGTTGGGGATCGAAGTCCACACGGCGATGGCGACCGCGCTGCTGCTCAACGCCGTGGGGATGTCGGTGGCCTCGGTGAACTTCATCCGGCGCAAGCTGGTCGTGTGGCGGGTCGCCGTGCCGATCCTCATCGTTGCGGTCGTGCTCGCCCCGCTCGGCGTGGTGGTGAGCCGGGGGCTCGACCGCACGGTGCTCCTGTGGCTGTTCGTCGCGTTCCTAGTCTTCGCCGCGGCGATGATGCTCTTCTACACGCCGAGGGCGAGGGAGACGACGGTCGGGAAAGGGGGACTGCTCGGCATCGGGATGGGCGTCGGTGGCGCAGCGGGGTTCCTGGGCGGCCTGCTCGGGGTCGGTGGCGGCAACTTCGTTGTTCCCGCTCTCGTGGCCCTCGGCTTCGATCCCAAGAAGGCGTCCGCCACGACCTCGTTCGTCGTCATCTTCGCGTCCCTCTCGGGCTTCCTGGGCCACGCGTCGCTGGCCGGGATGAACTACGCCTTGCTCGGCTGGACCGCGCTCGGCTCCGCCGGCGGGGCGGCCCTCGGCTCGTGGCTGATGTCGGACCGGCTGAAAGGGCGGCAGGTCAAGCTCATCATCGGGATCGTCCTGATCGGCATCGCGCTCAAGATGGCGTGGGGCCTGTTGTGACCGTGCGCGTGCCGGGCGGGTGGCGGCCGGCCTTGGGCTTCCTCGCCGCGCTGCTGCTCGCGACGCCCGCGCCAGGCATCGCGCAGGCCGCCAGCCGCGAAGAGCGGACATATCTCGACGTCGAGTACACGGTGCTGCGGCGGGGCGCTCTGGCGCTCCGGCCGTTCGCGCGGGCGGAGAGCCGCTTCCGGAGCACCGGCCTCGTGTACGAGCAGTGGAACGCCGGGCTCCGGCTCCGGGTCCTGCCGTGGCTCTCCGTCGCGGCGTACTACACTCCGCGCGAACAGCTGTACCCCGGCAAGCCGACCGCCTTCAAGCACGTCGTGGGAGCGGACCTGGTCCTACAGCCGTCGCTGGGCCGGTTCCGGCTGCTCAACCGCGAGACCGAGGAGTGGTTCGCGACGGACGGGTTCCATCGCTACCGGAACCTTGTGGAGGTCGCGTACCCACTACCGGGGGCGCGGCTGTCGCCGTATGTCTATGACGAGTTTCGGTTCGATTCGGACCAGAGACGGGTCAACATGAACGACGTCGGGGTGGGGGTCCAGTTCAACGCGACCCCAGTGCTCACCCTGCGCCTCGCCTATGACATCGAAGCGAACCGCCGCCTGCTGCCGACATGGCAGTACACCCACTTCGTCGGGCTTGCGGTGGCGGCGCACCTCTGAGGCGGGAAGGAGACGATGATTCGCGCGCTCCGTTACTGGTCGACACTGGCGCTGCTGCTCGTTCCGCCGGCGGCGTGGGGGCAGGCCGCGCCTTCGGCGCCCGCGGCTCCGCCGTCGGCCGTCGTCTACGCGGTGCTCTTCTACTCCCCCACCTGTCCGCACTGCCACAAGGTGATGACCGAGGACCTGCCCCCCCTCGTCCAACGGTACGGGTCGCAGCTCCGGATCGCCTCGGTCAACGTCGCGACCCCCGGCGGGCAGGCACTCTACCAGGCCACGGTCGCGCACTTCGCGCTGCCCGACGATCGGCTGGGTGTCCCCACGCTGGTCGTCGGCAGGCGGGTGCTCGTCGGCGACCGGGAGATCCCTGGCGAGTTGCCCGGAATCGTGGACCGCGGCCTCGCGGCGGGAGGGATCGGGTGGCCGGACGTGCCGGAGATCCGCCAGGCCGTGGCGCAGACCGAGGCGGCCGCGCGCCGGGAAGCCGCGCGCCAGCAGATCGTCGCCGCTGAGTCGGCGCGCGTGGCCGGCGACACCGCTCCGCGGCCGGCCGCAGCCGCGGCTCGCGCGGATGCGCCCGCGACCAATCCCGCGCCTGCCGCAGCCGCAGCTCGAGCCGACACGTCCGTGGCCGGCCCGCGGGACACGGCGGCGGACCGTCAGCGTGCCCGTGAAGCCGCAGGCCGACAGGCCGGCGGTGCGGCCGCTCCTTCGGCGACCGCGCCCCCTGCGGCGACCACGCCTCCGGAGGCCAGAGGCGGCGCGCCGACTCCCGGCGACACTGGCCGGGCGATCGCGGCGATCACCTCCCTTTCCGGGGGTCTCACGGAAGGTCCGACGGCTCCGTTGGGGGCGTGGGAGCGGTTCCTCCTCGACCCCGTGGGAAACAGCGCGGCGCTGGCCGTGCTCCTGGCGATGGTGGCGGCGCTCGTGGTCGTCGTGCTGCACATCCTCGGGCGTGGTGTGCCACTTCCCGCAGCGCCCTCATGGGCCGTCCCCGTGCTGTGCGTGGCCGGCCTCGGCGTCGCGGCGTACCTCTCCTTCGTGGAGGTCACGGGTGCGCGCGCCGTCTGCGGCCCCGTGGGCGACTGCAATACCGTCCAGCAGAGCGACTACGCGCGCCTCTTCGGCGTGCTCCCCGTGGGTGTCCTCGGCATGGCGGGGTATGTCGGGATGATCGGGTCGTGGCTGCTCGGCAGGCTTGGGCGAGGGGGCGCCGCGCGCGTGGGACGGCTGGGCGCGTGGAGCATGGCGCTCATCGCGACGACGTTCTCGGTCTACCTCACCTTCCTCGAGCCCTTCGTCATCGGCGCCACCTGCGCCTGGTGCCTGTCGTCGGCGGTGATCGCCACGCTGTTGCTGCTGATCCTGACGCCGGCGGCGCGGCGGGATCTCCCGGCCCTCGGGTCCCACGAAGGACACGGAGCGCCGGTCAGACCGCATCCGGGCTGACGAGGTTCGTGCGGGCGCCGAGCCGCACCAGCGCCGTGCCGACGACCATGCCGACCAGGTAGCCGTACGGAAGCCCGACCGCCATGAGCCCCACGAGCGCGGCGATCGGGAGGTCCAGACGCGAATGCGCGGTGTCGCGGATGAGCCAGACGAGCGCGAGGGCCTCGAAGAGCAGCAGCACCCCGAGGATCGGCAGCGGAAACGCCCGCACGATCTGATCGAACCCCGGCCCGAAGAAGAGCCCCAGGGTCACGAAGACCGTGCCATAGATGATGACCGAACCGCCGGTACGGCCGCCGAACGCATAGTGCCCCGCCATGCCACCCGAGCCGTGGCACGTCGGGATGCCGCCCAGCCACGGACTGATGAGGTTCATCGCCGCGTAGGTGAGGCCGATCTTCCGGATGCTGATCGTGCGCTCGGGAAAGAGGTCGCTGGCCAGCTGGCGGGTCGCGAGGACGGAGTTGGCCAGCGACAGGGGGAGCTGCGGGAGCGCGAGGAGCACGAAGCCGGCGGCGACGTCGGCGAGTCGCGGCGCCTGCGGCGTCGGCAGGTGCAGCCCCACGCTCGCGGCCAGGGCGCCGGCGTCCAGCCGGAATGCCGCGACGGCCACGCCGAGCGCCACGACGGGCAAGGCCGCCGGGAGCCGGCGATTGCCGAGGAGCAGCACCACCAGCACGAAGGCGATGCCGGCCAGCACATAGCCTTGGGCACCCTCCGCCCGCACGTAGTTCCCCAGCGCGATCGATGCCAGCTGCAGGCCGAGGCCGAACTGGATGCCGCGCACCACGCTCTTGGGAATGACGCGCCCCAGCCAGGTCAGTCCGCCCGTCAGAGCGAGCAGCAGCATGAGGACGCCGATGGCGAGTCCCGCCCCGTACAGCACCGGCGCCGCGGTCTGCTGGGCGATGACGATGGCGGCCATCGCCTTGAGCGGCTGGACGGGCATGGGCATGCGGTAGGCGAGGCCCGTGAGGACCTGCATGACGCCGAACATGATCAACACGCTGGCGCCGTCCAGATGCGAGGCAAGGGCCACGCCGATGAGGAGCGGCACGTCGGTGCCCATGTCGCCGAACGCGCCAGCGAGTTCGTGGCGATCGAAGCGGATCGCGGGTGTGGAGCTGGCGGACGCCGGTTCGGGCAAGTGGGTCCTCGAGTGGTGTTTGAACTCAGTCGTACGCCCGGCGGACCTCCTCCGTCGCCATCAGGTCCGCGTGCTGTGCGAGGGACGGCCAGGACGGGAGGTCCCGGTGCACCAGGCAGTACTTCTCGGGCGCCGGATGCGTGCCGACCACGACGGGCACGCCGTAGCGCCGTTCCACGAACGCGCGGAAGTCGTCGATGTACGGGCAAGGCGGATAGCCGACCACGAGCCCGGTCGCGAGGTGGATGGCCTCGGCGCCGTTCTTGATCATCTCCTCCGGCACGTACTCCACGTTGCCACCCGGGCAGCCGGCGCAGGTGGAGAACCCTACGAGCTCGAGCGGCTCGTCGGCCGGATACCGGCTGAACGCGCCCGCCCGCTCGCGCACCGCGCGGAAGCACTTGCCGCCCCCGCAAGTCCGGTAGCGGTCACAGATGATGATGCCGATCTTCATCGGTCCTCCCGATGCGGTCCAGTGTCTGTTCCCCCGCTCCAACCCGCACGTTCCGGGATTGCCTCGCCATCAGGCCGGCGGCGGCGCGGCCCCCGCGTCAGCGTCCGCCGTGATGGTGGGGGCCTCCGTGCCCGTGCTGCCCGCACGCCAGGCCGGGCGCCATCACCGGAAGCGTGCCGGCCACCAGGGCGTCCACCGTCTCCCGGACCGTCGCATACCGTGCCAGGTGGACCGGGATGCCGGCCACCGCCAGCTTGCCCATCGCGCCCGCGCCGATGCCTCCCACGACGATCGCGTCGATGCGCTCACCCCGCAATGCCGCGAGGGGGGCGCACATCCCGTGGCCGTGGTGCTGATTCGTGTTCGCGACCGCGCGGCAGACCCCGCTGTCGCTGTCCACGACGAGGAACACGGGCGCGGAGCCGAAGTGCTCGCACACCGTGCTGTCGAGCCCCTCGTCCTTCTCGATCGGAATGCAGATGTTCACGTGGCTGTCCTTTCCGTGGTGGTTCCGGCGCCCGTGTGGCCGGCTCCGGTCCGTGTCTGTGGTTGCCCAGCCGTCTCGTCTCGCGTGTCGTGCAGCCGGCAGCACCGATGGCCGGCCACGTGCACGGGCCCTCCCTCGATCCGCAGTGCCTTCCCGTGGACGATGGCGTCGGCCAGCTTGCGATGGGCCGCGGCGGTGATGCGGCTGAAGGTGGGCCGGGATACCCCCATCTGCTTGGCGGCTGATTCCTGGTAGAGGCCGTCGAGATCGGCGAGGCGGATCGCCTCGAACTCGTCCAGCGTCATCACGACCTCGTCGAGCATCCGCACCGGGATGCCGATCGGCTTGAAGATCGAGGCGGCCGGTTGTCCGGCGACGCGACGGCAGCAGTACGGTCTGGGCACCCGACCTCACGCGAGCCTGGTTATGGACATATGTTCACCATTCACGGCGGGGCTGTCAAGGGGCACGGGGCTCGCAGGCCGGGCGCTGTCCCTCGCCTCGATGCTGGTACTGCGGCACAGCCGAGGTGGCGAAGGCGCTCGGGCTGGGGTACACGGTCATCAGCGTGAAGGACCTGCTGCGCCAGGGCGTTGGTGCCTCCGGAACAGCGATCGGGCTTCTTCACGGAGCCTCCCGGCGAGCACGTCGTTCCAGCCGCTCTTGGCGTTGGCCACCACCTCCTTTTCGAGAGCGGTCAGGTCCCGCAGCAGCGCGAAGCGCCCCTCGACGGCTGTGAGGACATGCTCAGGCTCGACACGCTCGTCCGCGCGGAGCAGTCGCCGCAGGTCATCCCAATCGTAGCGATTGCTGCGAAGTCCGGAGAAGAACGCCTCGGCGTCGAATGGGTCGCGCACCTGCCACAGCTTGAGAACCACGAGGCGACGCAGGAGCTCCCCGTCAAAGGGTGTGGGCGCGAAGCGGTACAGATCGTAGAGGTCCCGCACTTTGGCGCGCTGATACGACGCCCGCACCTTCTCCGCGATGACCTCGATTGGCACCAGCGCGCGCACGGCAAACGGCTCGAACTCGAGTTGCGCGAAGTAGCCCTGCGGCTGGAAAGGCTGCGCCGCTGGCGGCAGCGTCGGCCGTTCGCGCAGGCTCACCTGAAGCCGAAAGCGCCCGCCGTCGTTCCAGTCGTGGCGGTAGAGGACGTCGCCGCCGAAGGAGGTGTCGTCCTCGGTCTTGTAGTACTCGCCGAGAGTGAAGGCGACGCCGTGGTGCACTCGGTTGAACACCTCCACTAGGCGCACGAGAACGTCGTCCTCGGATAGCTCGCTGGCGATGGTGAAGTCGAGATCTTCGGAGAAGCGTCCGGACGAACCGAAGAAGATCTTCCGCAGGCACGTGCCGCCCTTGAACGCGAGATGGTCCATCATGCCCTCGTCGAGGAGAGCACGGAGGGCGTACGTCAGCACGACGTCCCGCTCGGCAATCAGCTTGTCGCGGAGCCCGGCGTTGCGCGCGTAGAGGTCCACGAACTTGGGAGCGATCAACGTCCACCTCCGTCTCCGAGCTTCAGCGGCCGGAGTGGTCCGGCGTCCCGTCCGGCCAGCACGTCGTGGGGAACGTTCTCGATCACGTTCCAGTGTCGCGCAAGCGGGCCGTGCCGCCCCCACTTCGCCCGCGGGCCCAGCGCGATCTTGCTCGCCGGCTTGATGAGGCCACGCAGGGCGGTGATCGTCTGAGGCCCGATGTCCGCGCCGTGGAACTCCAGGAGATAGCCCAGCCTTTGGGCCAAGGCGGGTTCGCGGAACAGGCGCAGCAGTTCCAGCAGTGCGTCCCACGACAGCCGCCGGATTGCCCGCGCAACGATGTGTGACACCTCGCCGATGCCGCCTGCATAGCGGGGGCGATCGACCGCATCGAGGACGGCCCGCTCGACCGTAGCCATCCGCACGGGGGCACCGAGGACCTTGACCTCGGAGAAGCCGACGAATGCGCTCTCACGCACCGTCACGAACATGTACCGCTTCCCTCGCACGATCCGGGGCCGCAGCCGCGACAACGTCGCCACGTACACCTCGGAGAAGACCTGCTCGGTTAGTCCATGGTGCGTGCATGCCGTCCCGAAGGAGTAGAAGTACGGCGCCACCAGGAGGGCTCCCGCCGCAAGCGGGTTGGTGTCGGCCACGCCCTCCCTGCCGCGCTCCGCGGGCACGAGCTGGTAGAGGCCAGGCCGCAGCCGCTCGAGCCAGCCTTTGTGGACGAGCCGGTGCGCCACGTACCGGGCGTACGCTGGTGAGCACCCCAGCGCCGCCTCGATCTCGGCGAGCCGCACGGTCGCCTGGTTTCGCCACTCGAGGTCGAGGACCACCTTGGCTTCGTTACTGGATAGACTGCGCTCCATGGTTGCACCTTGCGCGAAGTGTTAGCATAATACAAATGTCGCGTGCCAGTCGCAACCACGGGTCCAGCGACGATCGCAGCCCTGCGATTGCGGCGACGTCCGGGTGCGGCCGGGCAGCGACGCGACTGCGGGCCCGTCGCTGTTCGACGGCGTGGACGCGGTCGTCATCGGCCCGGACCCAACCGACCCCGTGCGCGCGGGTCTTCCGCTTCACCTCGGCACGGGCGAAGATAGAGCAATGCCAAGGGGAGCCAATGACCATCGAAGGTGAGTCGATCCTGATTCTGCTCTTGGAGGACGAACCGGCGCACGTCGAGGCGTTCGTGCGCGCGTTCCAGGCCGAGGGCCGGAACGAGGTGGTGAAGGTGGTGGGCACGCTGCGGGAGTACCGCGGCCTGGTGGCCGCCCGGCCGCCGGACATCGCCGTCGTGGACATGGTTCTATCGGACGGCCGTGGCGTGGACGTGCTGGTCTCTCCTCCGGAAGCGGGTCTGTTCCCGGTGGTCGTGATGACCAGCTTCGGCAACGAGCGGACCGCCGTGGAGGCGATGAGGGCGGGGGCCCTGGACTACGTCGTCAAGTCGCCCACCGCCTTTGCCGAGATGCCGCACACCGTGGCGCGCGTCCTCCGCGAGTGGGATCTTCTGCGGGAGGGTCAGCGGACGCAGGCGGCGCTGCGGGCGAGCGAGGCGCGGTTCCGCGGGATGGCCGAGCAGTTGGCCGACGTGCTCTACACCACGGACGCTCAGGGGGTCATCACCTTCGTCTCCCCATCCGCGCGTGCCGTGTTCGGCTGGGATCCCGAGGAGATGACGGGCCGGCACTTCCAGGAGTTCCTGGTGGAGGATCAGGTCCCCAAGGTCCTCGCGGCATTCGGCGCCGCAGTGGAGTCCGGGGCAAGGCTTCCGGATCTGGAGTTGACCATCGAGCGCAAGGACGGGAGCGTCTTCTTCGGGGAACTCACCGGCGCGCCGATCGTCACGGGAACAGGCCAGAGGGGATCCCTCGGCATCATCCGCGATGTCACCGAGCGCAAGCGGGCGGAGAAGGAGTTGCTCGAAGCGGTCGCCCACGCGCAGGCGGCGAACGTCGCCAAGAGCCAGTTTCTGGCCACGATGAGCCACGAGATCCGCACGCCGATGAACGGCGTCATCGGGTTCACCGGCCTGCTGCTCGAAACGGCGCTCAGCGAGGACCAGCGGCAATATGCCGAGATCGTGCGGTCCAGCGGCCAGGCGCTGCTCGACCTGATCAACGACATCCTCGACTACTCCAAGGTCGAGGCCGGGCGGCTGGAGCTGGAGGAGCTGGACTTCGACCTGCGGACCACCCTCGACGACTTCTCGGACCTGCTCGCCCTGCGCGCCCAGGAGAAGGGCCTCGAGTTCGCCTGCGGCATCGCGCCGGATGTCCCCACACTGCTGAAGGGCGATCCGGGCCGCCTGCGCCAGATCCTCGTCAATCTGGCCGGCAACGCCGTCAAGTTCACCGCAAGCGGCGGAGTCTCCGTGCGGGTCTCCCTGGAGAGCGAGACGGAGGATAGTGCGACCCTGCGATTCCAGGTGCGCGACACCGGCATCGGCATCCCCAAGGACAAGCTCGGCCTGCTGTTCGGCGCCTTCCAGCAGGTGGACTCCTCGACGAGCCGCAACTACGGTGGCACGGGGCTGGGCCTGGCCATCGCGCGGCGCCTCGCCGAGCTGATGGGCGGCGCGGCCGGCGTCGAGAGCGCGGAGGGCGAGGGTACGACCTTCTGGTTCACGGCGGTCCTCGGCAGGCAGGACGCATCGGCGCGGGCCCCTCAGGCGCCCCCGACGACCGACCTGCGCGGCCATCGGGTGCTGATCGTGGACGACAACGCAGAACTCCGCGACATCGTGTGCCTGATGCTCGCGGGGTGGGGCGTCCGTGCCACCGAGGCGGCATCCGGCGAGGCGGCCTTGGCCCTGCTGCGCGAGGCCTCCACCGCCCGCGACCCGTTTCGCCTCGCGATCCTCGACATGAGGATGCCGGAGATGGGCGGGGAAGATCTGGCGCGCGCGATCGCAGCCAGCCCGGAGCTGCGCGAAACCCGCTTGGTCCTGATGACCACCCTGGCCCGGCGCGGCGACGCGTCCCGGATGAAGGACGCCGGATTCAGCGCCTACCTGCCGAAGCCCATCAAGCAGTCCGAACTGCGCGACTGTCTGTCGGCCGTTTTCGGCGCCGGCGCGGAATGGGAGGAGGATGCGCCACCGCTCGATGCGCGGCATTCCGAGAGGCAAAGCCAGCGCGCCCGCTTCCGCATTCTCCTGGCCGAAGACAACGTCACCAACCAGAAGGTGGCGCTCGGCATACTCGGGAAGCTGGGCTTCCGCGCCGACGCCGTGGCCAACGGCCGGGAAGTCGTCGAGGCGCTGGGGACGCTCCCGTACGACCTGGTGTTCATGGACGTGCAGATGCCCGTGCTGGACGGTTTCGAGGCGACCCGGCTCATTCGCTCCGGAGAGTCGCAGGCGCTGAATCCGAACGTCCCCGTAATCGCGATGACGGCACTCGCCGACCAAGACGACCGTGCGCGCTGCCTCGACGCGGGAATGAACGACTGCCTCTCCAAGCCGATCTCGGCACAGGCCGTGGCGGCGGTCATCGAGAGGTGGTTGGGCCTCGGTGAGTAGTCCTATCGCACAGGACCCGGCCCGGTTGCGGCTCGTGATCCGCATCTGCGCCGCGTACGTCGCCGGCACCGGGCTCATCGCGCTCCTCCTGTGGTTCCTCGGCAGTTCGTTCGTCACCGCCCCCGGGTCGAACACGGTCCCCCCGCCCAGCGCGGCGGTGTTTCTAGTGCTGTACGCCATCGCGCTCTTCCTCCGCGGTGACTTTCCCGCGCACCGCGGGGCTCGCTGGATCGGGGCCTCGATCAACGCCGCTGGAGCGGTACTCGCGCCCCTCCTCTTCGTGCTTCAATCCCAGGGCGTCTTCGCGGGGATCGAACGCGCCGGCATCGCGACAATTCACTCGCCGGGTGCCTCTTACACCGGG
>Ga0315278_10005141_pt1 | contig 11880 bp, 10 predicted proteins | sample YL17G06_0_MG_FD_203880 | JGI IMG/M metagenome (GOLD analysis project Ga0315278, IMG submission 203880) | Sediment microbial communities from Yellowstone Lake, YNP, Wyoming, USA - YL17G06_0 | ecosystem: Environmental > Aquatic > Freshwater > Lake > Sediment | place: USA: Wyoming | collected... | reverse complement strand
TGCTCAGAAAAAATGGAGAAAAAATGGAGAAAAAATGGACACAATAGAAAGTTATCTTAGTGCCTGTGACCCGAAAGACTGTGAAACTAAAAACCTGAAATTGATAATGAAAGTTTTAAGAATACCATATTATGAAAACGGAAAGACTGGCAAAAGATGGAAACTTGATAAAAATGATAATTGGATTGAGATAGCGTCAAGAATAGGCGCTAAAATGCTCAGGTAATGGTAACCACCACTCCTGAGCTTTTAAATGTATCCTGGAGCATCTAATGACCCCAGAAATAGGTTTTAAGATGACTTTTTAATCCATACTGGCCACTTTAAATTGAACTTATATTTCAGAACGTCTTTTATACCAATCAAAATTGAAACTAGTGCACCTGCATAAAGTTCTGGACTAATGTACTGTGCAACATATTTATACGTCAATGTGCTGATTACTGTTGCAAGCACTGGCACTATTGCCATTTTCTGTGCTGTTTGTATTTTGCTGTAATTGGGATTCATTTGTTTCCTCCAGTTTTTTGAAATGATTTAGGTTCCACCACTGATCGTGAATTTTGATTATACGTCCGTCGATTTCTTCTGCTTCATAAATTTGTCCTTGTTTGATACTTGCAATGTTTTCAATTGCTTGTACGTTCAAAGAAGCCTCCTTTAAACTTATCGATGAATTAAAGCTCTTTTGATTTCCTTTACGTCTGAAGACATATCATCTAATTTCTGAATGACACGTGTCTGATCAATGTCTATCTTGTTAAATCTTACATCATTACCATCTTGTGTGGTTTTTGCATCTCCTTTCTTTACGAATTCTGTGCTAAGTACTTTTATTGTTGCTCCTAAAATTACAGACAATGCGATGATGATCGCTGCCACTTTAGACAACTTTGAGAACATAGTGTCTCCATTTCTGCGGTTATATTCTTGCATTTTTATATTGTCGTTTTGATCAATGTAAAATTTTGTCATTCAACATATACATACATTACTGCTTCAACGATACATTCAAAAGGTGGATTGGGATCATAAGTAATTTTAGTTGCCATGCATCTTACTTCAATGCCTTCATTTATATTTGGCAAAGACAAATCAAAAACTTGACACAATTCCCAATCTTTGACCATATTGTAATGTAATGGAATTGTCACAAATTTATTACCTTGCCAAGACAACCAGTCCAATAGTCTTCTTTCGGCAATATCTCTGCCTGTTGTTCCAGTGCCATCAGCCCATTTTAGATCTGTTAATGATGACGGTGCTTCATTGAGCTGTCTACATTTCAACCACAATGCATGAGCTAAATCCCATATTTCTTCTGCTACTGCATTTGAAGAACAACCAGTAACATAACCAGTTACATATGAGATTGCAGAACTATTAGTAACTGCAATTTGTTCGCGATATTCTTTAGATGCATAATCATAACCATATTTCATTACAGGTTCACAAAATATTTCATTGGGCATCAAATCTTTAACATCAATCTTAGCACGATCAGTAATGTCGAATAATGTTATTGTTGTTGTTGGATTAGAAATCGGTTTTACTAATCTGATAAAACATTCATTACCATCTTGATCTGTGAAATTTGCACATGAAATTTCTCTACATAATTCTAATTTCAAAGAGTCTGTACTGGAATCACTAACAGATGTGATTTGTCTGGCCAGGCATAATGAATCTATTTGCTGCATTTCTACTGGATCATCATCAAAGCCGCCAATACCAGAAGTTCTTATCAATGGAAAGTCTGCATAATAAGAACCCCAGCCATTTGTAGGAACTTTGCTTGTATCTGGATATGCTTGCAATCTGCAAATCATTTCCATTACATCTCTTGGATGAGTTAAAAGATCTGATGCAACCATTCCTCTTCCCCAAGCATCATTTCTTGTTCTGCCGCCAAGTTGAGAATAAAGGTTATCAAAATTAAGGCTTTTATAGAATAAGATTGCAAGTTCTCTCATTTTAAAATTTCTAGTACTTACTCCACTTCCTGACCAACCTAAACTGGCATACCAAAAAAACAACAATTGTTCATAATTATTATAATCGGTTTTATCTATTTCCCATGTGGAGTAACCAGAACTAATTCCAGTAACATAATAATTAAAATCTGTTGTTGGTGTTACGTTTGTGGCATACCATGTCGGTACATTCTTAAACCAATTATGTCTGGATGGATCATCAGGTGGAATGCCAGTAGGTGTTTTTAGAATTTCATCTGACATATACGGTATTATCCGTCTTGCTTTAATATGTGCTTCTGTTGCTCCACCATAGGCCTCACCTCCTGCATCAGCCTCTTCGTCCATAATCACATAAATATTGTCTGGGTCTATACCGACAGGTATTGATGGAAGAGTGAAAGTAAATCCTTGAACAATAATTCTTTCTGCTCCAGCATTATTTTTAACAGTTACATCGACTTCAAATTGTGTACTTGCATTCTTATCAGTAACTGCAGCATAGTTTTCTCCATGCCCATCCCAAGCCTGAGTAACTAATTCACCTTGATAATAATATCCATAATATGGGTAATCATAATAAAAAAAAGTATTATTGCCCCACCATTTATATATTGCATCAGCTCCTGCGAGTGGTTGTAAATTTGAAACTGGTTTTATTTGTTGTGACGCCATTAATGCACCTTCATAAAATTCTGCATTAACAGTCACTATTGCATTTGTTGCATCTACACTATAGGCTGATGTTTGAATTTCATTGTATATATTGTCATAAACATAAGCAAGTCCATCTACGGGTTGGCCGATCAATAAAGGCCAAGAATCAAATTTAAAAGTCCTAACAGGATCTGCAATCATTATTCTATCGCCAAACTCAACCCAGCTTGCGCGTGGAGTAAATGTTCCAGAAAAATATTTATCTACAACGAAAGTGTAAACATAATAAGTTCCGGCTTCATAGGGAGTTGCAGTTATTGTGCCCGAAGATACAAACCGATATTGACCATTGAGACCTGAATTCTTTGCATCCAATACATAGATATAATGCCCAACCATGGCAGTTTCATAATAAGCCCAGTTGTTATTATCTGAAATAAATTTTATTGTAGTTCCAGTTGTTCCTGGCCATACTTCAAAGACTGTTCCACCAAAACCACCAACATAATTTCTACTATAAATGTCATATGTGTGAACACTGTCTTCTATCATAATTGCTGCGGCTTTATCTAATGTACCAATTGTCACTGGCATATCAAGTAATGTTGCTGCATCACTAACTTGAGCAATGCTATTACTTAAATATGAAATACGTTTATTTTTATCAGTTTTTGCACTAATAGAATAAATTGTAGAAGTCCAATTAATAGATTCGATCTTCATTCTTGCACGAACTGTAAAACCAGAAGTAGCATCCCATTCAAGCAATTCTATCATCAAACCAGACAGTTCTATGCCTTTAGTCTGTAACCATTGTTGAAATTGGTTTGTATTGTCTATTTGAATAGTGACATTACCTGCTAATTCTGTTGCACCACCATCTCTAACTTCAAGTTCTTTTGTCCATGCACCAATACCACCTTCAACAAATATGCCTGTTCTATATGCAGTTACAGTTGGTGATGTATTACCTTGAGCCCATCTTAATTCACTACCTGCAACAATGACAGCATTAGCAGAAGCATAATTATGTGTCAGCGCAGTTGCTATATGCAATGTATTGCCTTCAACCATACTGATTGTAAGTATTTCTCCTGTAGGAAATGCATCATCATAAATTCTAATTATGTCACTTGATTTTAATAATTCTGCATTATTAACTGCAATAAGGGTTTCACCAATTAAAACATCTGAAACTAATGTTGTTGAACGATTATATAATCCAACAGTAACGTCTTGAGGAATTTGTTCTCCTCTGCGGTAGTCATCAATTGTAGTTCTAGTACAAAAAATTTGTCTCATTATTTTTTACCCAATGTCAGATTTATGTTGAAGATATTGAATTGTTCATGAGTAATTTCTATATTGCCACTTAGCAATTGAACAGTTTGTGTTACATTGCCTGCTCTTAAACCAAATGGATAAGCATTTGCAGGTGCTAAAATAGAAAAAGTGTTATCTCTAACTGATGTCAAATATTGCAGAATTCTTGCACATTTTGGAGCTTTGCTTCTAAGAACAAAATTAGTTTCTTTTGCATCAGATGATGAACCCATATTTCTATATTGCACTCTGCCACCTGGCAAATTCACTGTTGACATTCCAAATGCAACAGAGGGTTCAAACCATAAATCTGGAAATCTACAATAAGTAATTGTGCCAAATCTAAAATGGCCTTCGTTCTGTGCAGCAGGAAAAATATACTCAGGATATGTATTGTTTATACATGTCAGTTCAACAGATATTTTAAACCAGCGTAATGGCACCATGCCAGTAACAGGATCATTCAGCGGAACTAGCGAAACGTTAAATATTCCTGCATCACCTTTGTCTGCACCAAATGGAAAGAAACCAGAATTAGTTGCTAATTCCATTGTCCATGTTCTTGTTCTGCCTTCAGCATCAACTGCACAAGCAGCCATTAAAGCAGTAGCATCTGCATAACTTAGAATGAAATCACAAATACATTTTCTAATATCATAATCTTGAGTACCGCCACCAAAATCATATGAACCATAGAATGCACCATCTTGTTTCTGATAATCAATGGGCATTATAATTGTAGTCTTCCAGCCAAAAATAGGATGACGAATAGAAAATGTATGTGTTTCGCTATCATCATCAACATAACTGAATGTGCAATAAGTTTGTGTGGCCATTGATTGCGTCGCTTTCTAATAGCTTCGTTTAAATATTGATTGTTTGTGTAGTGAATCTACAGATAATTTTAATTGTTTTACTTCATAACTCGTATCATTCATCTTGTCTTCAAGCTTATCCAAGCGTTTAGTAGAAACGCAAGAAACAAATAAAAGCATGAGTATGAGTAAAAGGGCAACCCTGATGTTTCTCGTCAGCCTCATTTATTCCTTTGCCGGGACGGCAGGCTTAATTGACGCTTCCGCAATGTAGCCCTTCACGTCTTCGATATGCAGGCACTCTTTGAGATCCGGGCAAGGGTCGCCGGGGCGGACAGGCGCAATGTTGCCATTGCAGTTATCGTTTCCGGCTTTGGCATTGTACAAAATGCCGATGACCGGCGCACCGTAGGAGGGTGACAGTAAAACCATGTCCCCGTTTTTCGCCTCTCTTCCGTTTTTGTAATGCATTTGCTTCTCCTTTTTTAGTTTTTGTATTGCGCGCACTCTTGTAACTTAACCATTTGCTAATGCTGCTTTCAAATTATAACTACGATTGAAGTGACCATCTTTTGCAAGCTCATCTAATTTTCTAACAATTTGCTGTGCAGATGCATTATTGATTTGAGCACCTGCATGTATATTCAATGTAACGCCATTGTTGTTATTGTTTGTAACGCTAGGTCTTCCTATTTGTTCTCCACCATGAGCATATATCGGAACCATTTGATTTGGTCCACCTGGTACAGTTCTGGTTTGACCAGGCATTGTTTGAAATGAACCAACTCCAGCTTTAGCAGATTCAAATGCAGCAGTTGTTAAAGCGATCTGTGCCCACACTGCAGGATTCCACCAACCACTTGCGAGTTGAGCAGCTTCCATCGTAATGATATATTTTTCTGCAAAACTAAGTGCAGTGTTCAATACTGCTTTCATTGATTCTTTAAGACCTTCGGATCCTTTGCCAATACCAGCAGCCATTGCTCCACCCATTTGAGTCCAGATATCAGTCATTTGATCTGCATATCTTTGATTTTTTTCTATAGCTTCTTTTTCGATTTCTTGGTTGTGTTTAATATGTTCTTCTATCATTTTCCAATATTTTTCGTCTTCTTTGGCACCTTCTTCGTCAAATTTTGCTTTATTATCAAGATATTGTTTTCTAGAACGTCCGACTGCTTCATTCCATGCTCTATTATTTTTTAATGATTCTGCAAATTCTTTTTCTTCTGCTCTTTGTGCTTCTGCTGCTTTTCTTTTTCTTTCTGCAGCTTTATCACCAATGGTATCACCTTTGCCCTCACCTGCAGCTTTAATGCCTTCTATTTTTGCAACTTCTGCAAGATGGTTTTTGATAACATCTAATTCATGTTTGTCAGCAGTTATTCTATCTGTTAAATAATCTTGCATGTGTTCATCTAGTCTGGTTTTCATCTTTGCGTAGTTGACTTTTAATCGATCGTCTATTTCAGTTGCACGTGCATTTAACCAATCTACAGATTTACCTGCAGTAATCCTTTTGTCTGGATTGTTAGCAAGATCCATCATAACAGCTAGATTAGCGAACGAAGTGCTGACTTTATTAATAGCTCCACCCCAAGCAGAAGATTGAGTAATTGCTTCACCAACAGTTTCCATGAAATTACTTAAATTATTCTTCATAAGCACTAAAGGACCTGTTCCGACTTTAGCCATTGCTTCTGCTTGGTCTGCATATTTACCATTTAACCTGTCAATCACTTGAGTTAAGCGTTCGTTCTTAGAAGAACTATCGTCAATTTCAATGCCCTCTCTTTTCAAAGCATTCATATGAGTGCCAATAGTTCTACCAACTTTTTCAAAAGCAGAATTCAAATCAGAACCGGTTGCAGCAGCGTAGTCTAAAATAGCGGGTGTTACCTTCAGAATTTGTTTTTCAGTCAATCCCTGCATTGCTAACAATGACTGTGCTTTAGCAATTGCATCATCATCAAATCTTGTCTTTTGCATCAATGCATTTTGCTGTTCTAACAATGCCTGTGATGTATAACCCAGAGCAGTTTTTAATTGTGTCTGAGCTAAAATAGCATCGTCATATGCAGATATAGAATCACCAAGAAATCCGACTAGTTTACTAAACACCTTTTGCATTGCATCTGCTGCTACTTGACCAGTTGCAAAAGCTACAGCAGTATCTAAAATAGATGTTTTTACATTACTTAATGGTTTAGATACTTCGTCTTTAAGTTTGTATGTTACTGATATTTCTTTTTCACTAGCCATTTTGTTTCTCCGGTAAGCTTTGTCTGCGACGCGTCTTTTCCGCTATGATAAACTTTTTCCGCCGTGACTTAGACTATTCAAACTCAAAGCGTGTTCATAGATATTGGTGGCTGTTAGATATCGATTTGTCTGGTCTCTAAAATCTTTTGCAGTAGCAGGATATTTTTGTACGTAACTATATTCTAAAAACCATTCTGAAATGTTATCAGTAATAAACTTTGCAGGGCAAACATAATATTCTGTTTCTGTTGTATTATCCACCCATTGTAGATCTTTGCCACCTTCACAACCATGTTCTATTCGCTGTTCCGCTGTGCAATTAGAACAACTCGCAGGTAATACGCCTGTTCGTATTGCTGCTAAGACCCTAAACCCAAAGTTTCTACTTTTCTTAGACCAGAGACAAACGAAAGATGTGCGAAAATTTCTGATCGATCGACTTGAGAAATTCGACCGAATAAGTTTTCATCACAGCCGCTCTTGTCACCTTTAAACTCGATCATTTCTAATGAGCCAATGTCAAGTACATTTCTCCATCCCATCACTACTTTTCTAGTAATCTCAAATAATTTCTTTCCAGTGTTGACATCATCGTTAAGGGCTGCGATAACTGAATCTTGTTCTGCTTTCGTAAATACCCTGAGTGAAAAGACTGGTCTAAAATCTGATTTTACTCCGCGCTTTTCATAAGTTGACGGAGTAAATTCAAAAGTAACCTCTGCACTGAAAGGTGCGAGACCCATCAGTTGCTTCTTCGTTTCTTCATCAAGATAGACTTTTTCTGCCATCTTTCTTCCTCCAATTTAAGGTTTATTTTGTCTGCGACGCAGTCTATGCCAATGAACCCTGAATAATTCTAAAGAGACAAGCTACATCTGCACCATTGATCATCTTTGCACCTTCATACCCGTTTCTCATGCATTTGAAATCAAGTTCCCAATTAATTCTTCCTTCACGCTCACCTTCTTTTGGCAATAACATTTGAGCATTGGGTACTTGGATTAGCAATGGATATGTAGGTCCAGTCAACGTAATATTAATTGTTTCATTAGCAACTGCAGATGCTAATGCATAAGCATCATAAACAGACTTTGCCTGTTTCAATGGATTGATTGAAAGTTTAGGTTGTCTATTTGTAATAGTGAAATAATCAAATGACGTAGCATCTGCGCTATTGATAAGTGGAGAAACTGTGTTGCCACATGATAATTTGAACTTACTGCATTTGAAAGTATTGCTAATAGAAGCAACCGGTGCATTTAGAAAGATATAAGCAGGGGTAGAATCAGGTGTAGTCATTGTTGCTAAAATAAGCATGTTTCCTGCAGTCAAATCTTCTGCCACAACATTTTTTCCAGTCAATTTAACTGTTCCAATAATAGGTTTACCAGCACCTGCAGCTTCAATGTCAAGATCTGCAACACAACCTGCAAGCTTATGAACTATGCCGACAGGTGTACCACCGCTAGCAACATCCATCATCCATGCAGTATAAGTCTGTTCATCACCTGTAGGAAGGTTATTCCAAATATAACCTGTGGCACCAACTGTTTCACCGACAAGACCTGCCATCTTCAATGCTTTGTCAATATGAGCAGCAGCATTGACATCTGTTCCAGGACAGAATTTGAATGATGCAGAAATTTCTCCAGCCTGTGCACCAGGAACATCCTCATATTCGCCATAATCAGGAGTTGCTACCTTTTTTGAGGTATCAAATTCTAATTTGGGTGTATATTTCGGTTCCTCAAAACGAATGTTGTAATCAGTTGCAGCTAAAGTCTCTGCAACTCCTGGCGCTGCTTCAGCCTTGATAATCAAGACTCTTTTCTTTGTTAAAAAAGACATGTGACTCCTTTGAGTTCCGAAGAACTCGTTTGTGAGCTCGAAAGCTCGTTTGTGAACTCCGAAGAGTTCGGTTATGGACTAAGGTGCTGTTACTGTAGGATTCAATCTGCTCTGAACATATGTGACTTGCCAAGTGGAAACTAATTTTCCAGGCCTGAAAATATCACTTGCTTTAGTCATTTTACGTTCTGATTTTACATAATCAATTAATTCAATTCCAGTATTTGTTGATAAGTACCAATTAGTTCCAAACAATTTCTTTAAATCATCTAGCATCTTATCCATGCAAAGTTTGTAGACATCTTGTGATTTACTTGGCACTCCTGTTTGACCTTGTAAAGTAATTTCTGCTGCTGTCATTTTAGTGTAAGCAGAAAGTGTAACCATTACTTTGTTCGAATAACTATTTGTATCTGATGCAAACTCTGCTCTATCTTGAGTTTCTAATGGATCAAATTCAAAGATCGCAGCAGGGAAAGTTGCTTTTGCTAAATCTTTTTGTGATGCAGACAGCCAATTGTAATTGTAGCCACCTGCAGTTGTCATACTTAAGACCCATGTTTCTATAGAATCTTTTATCATTGTCAATTTTGGCTTTGTAGACTTTGTCTGTACTTTTAAAATGTTAGAATATGCTACGCTTTGTCCTGATCCATTGCGAGCATATGCTACATAATAATAATCTGTTGCTGGAGTCAAACTTAACACAGTCCAATTCATTGTGTTTGCAGTAGACAATAGAACTTGATTGCCACCTGCGCTATCACAAGAATAGAAATCATAGCCAGTTGCACTTGGCACAAATGCTGCTAACAAATAGATTGATGTGTCAGACAGTGCCCATCCAGTTAGAACTGGAGCAGCAGGCACTGGACCATCATATCCAATGTCGAAAGAATCTGCGAAGTCATCATTCCAACCACCAGGCATATTAGTTACCTAAAGTTAAGGATAGAAAGAGGGATACCAGGAGGAACAGGATGAGAATAGTAAATATACCCAACACCCACACAAGCATAAACTTTTGTTCCATCTGATGAACAACAAATACCCATCCAATATTTACTCAAATTACTTTGTGCCCAATCAACTCCTGAATTAGTTGAATAATAAATATAACCATCAAAAGTGCCTGCATAGACTTTAGTTCCGTCAGAAGAACTAGAAACATAACGCCATTGAGCAGCTATAGAATTGCTTTGAGTCCAATCAACTCCCGAATTTGTAGAATAATAAATATAACCATCTACAGGCACTGAACTCCAAGCTGCATAAACTTTTGTTCCGTCAGAAGAACAGCAAATATTTTTCCAGATTGCAGCTATAGAATTGCTTTTAGTCCAATTAACTCCTGAATTCGTAGAATAATAAATGTAATTGCCAGCACAGGCATAGACTTTAGTTCCATCAGATGAACAAGAAATACCGTTCCAATTATCCTGCGCAGCATCGCTTCGGGTCCAATCAACTCCAGAATTTGTAGAATAATAAATATAATCAGAATTTGCATAGACTTTAGTTCCGTCAGAAGAACAAGAAATATTTTTCCAGTATGGTGTTAGAGAATTGCTTACAGTCCAATCAACTCCTGAATTTGTAGAATAGTAAATGTAACCATAAAAAGTGCCTGCATAAACTTTAGTTCCATCAGAAGAACAACAAATACAAGTCCATTTTGCATTTATAGAATTACTTATAGTCCAATCAACTCCCGAATTTGTGCTATAATAAATTTTATCAACAGTCTGCTCAGGATTAACAGTTGCATAGACTTTAGTTCCGTCAGATGAACAGGCAACACCGGTCCAGTCTGCGCTTATAGAATTGCTTTGTATAAAATTCATATTTATTACCTAGTGTCCAAAGAAAAAGAAATTATGAAATAAAGTCTGTTTTTGTATAATTATAGGATTTCCAAAATATACGTAATCCATTGTTGTTAGTTGCCATAGGTTAGTGAAACATGAAAAAACTAGGAATATCATTTGAATAATAAATAAAGGCTGCTGTTGCATAAACTTTTGTTCCATCTGATGAACAGCAAATATATTGCCAACTCTTTGCTAATGAACTTTTAGTCCAGTCAACACCTGAATTAGTAGAATAATAAATATTAATAAAATAAGTTATTGCATAAACTTTTGTTCCATCTGATGAACAGCTAAGACAATTCTGCCATACGTCCCAATTTGAATTACTTTGAGTCCAATCAACTCCCGAATTTGTAGAATAATAAATAAAGTCTGAGTTTGCTGCTGCATAAACTTTTGTTCCATCTGATGAACAGCTAAGACCACACCACTGGCCCGTTGTTGAATTGCTTACAGTCCAATCAACTCCTGAATTAGTAGAATAATAAATTTTTTCACTGGTTACTGCTGCATAAACTTTTGTTCCATCTGATGAACAGCAAATACTCCATATCCAACTCTTTGTTGGTGAATTGCTTACAGTCCAGTCAACTCCTGAGTTAGTAGAATAATAAATTTTGTCGTTGCCTACTGCATAAACTTTTGTTCCATCTGATGAACAAGACATTGAGTGCCAATACTTTTTTAATGAATTACTTTTATTCCAGTTAACTCCTGAATTAGTTGAATAATAAATCTCGCTATCACCGTTGTAAGATTCTCCTGCATAAACTTTTGTTCCATCTGATGAACAGCAAATACATTGCCAATACTTTGCTAATGAATCACTTTTAGTCCAGTCAACACCTGAATTAGTAGAATAATAAATATAATCATTAGAGGATGCTAATGCGTGGACTTTAGTTCCATCTGATGAACAACAAATCCCAGACCAACCATGTGGTTCGAAGACTTGTTTCCAATTAACACCTGAGTTAGTAGAATAATTAATTTTGGCATTGGCTAATGCATAAACTTTTGTTCCATCTGATGAACAGCTAAGACCACTCTGCCATACGTCCCAATTTGAATTACTTTGAGTCCAATCAACTCCCGAATTTGTAGAATAATAAATAAAGTCTGAGTATGCTG
>Ga0315278_10005139_pt1 | contig 11884 bp, 8 predicted proteins | sample YL17G06_0_MG_FD_203880 | JGI IMG/M metagenome (GOLD analysis project Ga0315278, IMG submission 203880) | Sediment microbial communities from Yellowstone Lake, YNP, Wyoming, USA - YL17G06_0 | ecosystem: Environmental > Aquatic > Freshwater > Lake > Sediment | place: USA: Wyoming | collected... | reverse complement strand
AGGTAGGCGCGTCCACGGGCACAAGCCCGTAGCTGTGGAGTAGCTAGGCTGTCCAGCCGGTCATCCGTGTCCAGGTGGGTGATTCTGCCATTTTCGACTTGGGCGATGAGCAGGCAGCGTCCGCCGCAATTGTGTGCCGGACAGCCAACCCGGATTCGGGAAACTTTTCGTATCGCAAAGTCTGTCTCAGGTTGCCTGAGCGATGATGAGTTGCCTTCTTTTGGACGGAATAATTTCATAGCACCATTATAAAGTATCTGGCAGGATGAGAAAAGTGACAGAGGTCACGCCCATAAAAAAACACGCGGGAAGGCTCCTTTAAATGGTTTTATGTCCAAAAGCGGGTTGTATATGTGATTAATATAGGGACGAGAGGGTTACAGAGAGTCTTGATAAGCTTTAATTGCCCGCCGGGTTATATACCAGTTTCTCCCTCTTTTGGTGGCTTCGATGCGACCCAGGCGCGCCAACAAGCTGAGATACTCCTGGCTGTAAGGAGTCCCAACACAAGCATCCCGTAATGGAATCCATTCGTTCTCGGGTTCGGGGGATTTCGCCCTGGGTGTACAGGCGTCCAGGTAGAGATTAAGACTATTCTCCACAGTGCGCCCGACAAAATTGACCAATGCCTCTGGTTTTCCGGAATCAGCCTGTGCAAGAACGGAGTAGTATTGCCTGCGGTTTGTACGCAGTATGACGGTGGGTGGATAAGCTCTTCGCATGAGCAACAGGTTCATCACGAGCCGGGCGGTACGGCCATTACCGTCGATGAATGGATGGATTGCGACCAGTCGGTGGTGGGCTTGTGCGGCGAGGGCAACAGGGTGAATGGATCCTTCTGCTCCTGTGACCCAATCGCTCCATTCGATCATCAGATTAGTGATTTGCCAGGATTCCGGAGGAATAATTGGTTCGCCAGCAATGCGAACTTGTGTCTTTCGATAACTACCGGCATTCGCGCCGTCAATGTTCGTCAGAATTAGCCTGTGGATTTGACGGACGTGAAAGGCAGTAATAGGCTCAGCGTTCCGTACCAAGTCTTCAACATACTGGATGGCGTCTTTGTGGTTGATTACCTCGAAATGTTCGCGCAAAGATTTCCCGCCAACGGTTAAACCGGTTTCAAGAATCAGGCGAGTTTCCTGAAGCGTGATTGTGCTTCCTTCGATCGCATTTGAGTTATAAATCCATTCGATGAGAATTTCATCCCTCAAGCGGTTGACAGCCGCAGCCGGGAGGGGACGAAGATCATCCAACCGAGCTTTCTTTAAATCCAAACGTTTGAGTAGTCGCGCTTCAATCATTTTATTCTCTATCGGTATCGGATAGGCCGTATTATACCATATCCGATATCAATGGATTTGTAGTCTTCTTAAAACGATACTCCCCGGATAATTTCCGGGGAGTATCCTCTCACGTTCATCTTATCCTTATAAACAGTAGCCCCAAGGGAGTACCGTACGTTATCGTGTCTTATTTGCGAAAGGGTACACTGACAGAGATGATCCACTTCCGCTATTCGGTCGGCGATTACCATCAGGGATTGCTTGACCCGACGGATCTCTAATTTGTAATAAATTTATAAGTTGACTTTAATAATTACTTGAGTTAAAATAAAGTCACCTTGTCTTTAACGGAGGTGACCTGTGGAATCTACGCTCTACAAACGCGATGTGATCGATGAAATCACCAGTTATCTGAACACAGATGACATCATTGTCATTCATGGCGCGCGACAAGTGGGAAAAACATCTATTCTGACGTACTTACAACGTCAATTGAGTGAACAGGCAGAACAAACCCTGTACATTGACCTGGAAGACAGCCGCTTCGTGGCTTTGCTAGATCGTGGCGTGGATGAGTTTCTAAATTACTTGCGTGGGGAAGGCTTTGATTTGGTTGCGTATGCCCAAGCCGGAAAAAAGCTTTTTGTGCTTGTGGATGAAATTCAATATCTATCTGCACCGTCTTCTTTTCTAAAACTGATCGCTGATCACCACCGCTATCTGAAATTAGTTGTTTCAGGCTCATCCAGCTTTGAGATGAAAAGCAAATTCAAGGACTCTTTGGTTGGCCGGACCGTGAATTTTGAGATTTATCCTCTTTCTTTTCGAGAACTGCTGACATTTAAGGATATCGCATTCATTCCAGGAATTCCTCCAACTGAGATTAAAACACGCGAACTGCAAGCACTCTATCTGGAATATGCCTTATACGGCGGCTATCCCAAGATCGTGTTAACCCCCGAATTGGACCGGAAGGAGAAATACCTCCAGCAAATCATCGATACTTACATTCGCAAAGATATCCGCGACCTGGCCGAAATCAAGGAGGTAAGTCGGTTCAATCGTATATTGGAAGTATTGGCCTCGCAAAGCAGCAATCAGCTTAATATTACTGAACTTAGTAACACCTGTGACCTGGCGCGGCAAACGGTTGAACGTTATCTTTTCTTGCTAGAGCAAACCTATATCCTGCGCCTGGTGAGGCCCTTTAGCCGCAATCTGCGCTCCGAAATCACCAAAACCCCCAAGGTTTTCTTCTATGACACGGGGCTGATGCAGATGCTCTGGCTGAAGCGCCTGCAAACCGAATTGCTCGGCCCCGTGTTCGAAACCAGCCTGTTCGCTGAACTGGTGAAACAAACGCGCGTAGATGATGTAACTTACTGGCGCACAACGGGTAAGAAGGAAATCGATTTTGTGCTCAGGCGTCCCGAAGGCCCGCTCCCGGTGGAAGTAAAAAGCCATTTTCCCCGTATCGTCCCGCCCGTGTTCAAGAGCTTCTGGCAAACGGAAGCGCCGGGTGCAGAGACACCTTTCTTTGTTGTTGGCCTGTATGGTGAATCGACAGCGCCGCAAATGATCTTTCCCTGGCAGTTGTATCGCTAATCAGTTCACAAGGGAGACGCTTTTAGAGTTCTATCTGCTCATGCCTGGCCCGGCGCGGATCGAATTTGCTCATCCCTTCGGTCTCTTTGATATATTCTCCCACTGATTTTCTCAGCACCAGCCAGGTTGTGCCGATTTTCTCCCCTTTGAGGTCCCCTTCGCGCAGCTGCCCGTATGCTCAACATGAAAGTTGAGCATGCGGGCAGCATCTTCTGTGGTTATAAAATCTCTCAAATCTGGCATATCCTTACCCTATTGTATTGCACAATAGGTTCAGCCTTGATATAAGGGTACTGATTTACGATGACGATAAATCTATACCCTCTTATGAATCAGACACGTTAACTTAAGGTGCCCCCAACGAGGTTCGAACTCGTGTTTCGGCCTTGAGAGGGCCGCGTCCTGGGCCACTAGACAATGGGGGCCGAGAGCGACGGAATTTTACCATCACCCTGAGGCTTCGTCAATTATAAGTCTTTTGGATAAAGCTATTCCAGGTCTTGTAGTTTTGTTGAAACTTCCCGTTGATTAAGCCTATCCTATTCCATTGCACGGCAAGCGGGTTGCCGCCAATACACCCATAATGCGAATACCAACAAGATCATCGCACTGATGACCACCGTGAGTGATTCTCCGATGCTGTCAGCCGCCCAACCGGAGATCAGCGAGCCCAGCGGCATGGCCCCGAAAAAGAAAAATGTGAATACTCCCATCACCCGGCCGCGCATCTCATCTGCGATGCGAATTTGCACCATTGAATTGGAAAGGTTGACAATCATCATGAACGTAAAACCCATGGCCGCCATAGCTAATAGCGAAGGCACCAACCATCGCATATAGGCAAATATGATCATCGCAATTGGCAGGAGCAGGCTGTTAATCGTCCAAATCTTTCCCCGGAAACGAATGTGCCCCAGTGCAGCAAGCGTTAGGGCGCCGATTAATGAACCTAAGCCACGCGCGGCCATCAAAAAACCATTTGTGGCTGCACCACCACCTAAAACTTCCACTGCCCAGGCAGGGATGAGCGTAGCGATACCTAAGCCAAATAAGGTGATGATAAACAGATTGGATATCAACATCCTCACAGACGGATGATTGGCGACATATTTTAGTCCCTCCTTAACATCGCCCAATGCGCTTCGATCGGTTTTAACCGGGACAAATGGCTTTAATTTCATGAGGAGTAAAGCAATGATGACTGCAATAAATGAAATTGCATTAATTGTGAAACACCAGCCTGGTCCAACCCATGCATAGATTAAGCCACCCAGGGCAGGGCCTACAACGACAGCCAGGTTGAACATGGTCGAATTTAAGGCGATGGCGTTGGTCATATCCTCCCGGTCGACCATTTCCAGCACAAATGCCTGTCGGGCAGGGGCGTCGAAGGCATTGCAAACTCCCATCAGAAACGACAGGATAAGGATTTGCCACCATTGGATTAAATTGGTGAAGGTTAAAATTGCCAGGATTATTGCCACCACCATCATGCCGCTTTGGGTGATGACCATGAGCGTCCGTCTGGATACCCGGTCAGCAATTGCCCCTGCATACAACGTGAATATCCAGGTAGGTAAACCACCCGCAAAGCTGACATATCCAAGATAAGCAGGCGATTTAGTCAGCTGGTAGATCAAATATCCCAGGGCAGCTGATTGCGCCCAGGTACCTACCAGGGAGACCAGCTGTCCGATGAACCATAACCGATAATTTGGATACTTCAGCGAGGTAAAAGTGCCCTGTAGGCTGAATTTGCCCGGTATTCCAGCCTCGCGCAACAAACTATTCCTCCTCGTCAGAAATAGCCAGCCATTGAGTGATAGATGGCAAGTTGAGCAGCATCAATAAGGTGATGATTACCGCCGAAGACAGGCACCAGATACAAACAGCATGGATGACAAACAGCTCGAGGTAGGTTAAGTAGATTGAAAATAGTGTGCCAAAGAGAGCCATTCCAAACATAGCCGGGCCAGCAATCCTGGCAAGCGAGTCAGTGCGAAAGCGACGCCATATCCAGGCAAATAATATACCAATGTATCCAATCGCTCCAACCAGGCCAATCGGCACTACCCCGAATAATTTAGCATATGGGCTGCTTTGAACTGCATTGCAGTCGCCCACAGGGCCACACAATGCGCGCACATGGGTAAATTCAACATAGGTGAGGTAAATTGCTGCTCCCAAGCCGATCAATGAAATGATTGGGATAGCAATATCCAGCCATTGATTAGTTTTACGGATTGGTTTGCCTTGAAATGCACGCAGGATCATCACAATTGCCAGGATCACTGCACAGACCATGAAGACCAAAATTCCCCAAGCCAAAGCCATGCCAGTCGCCTTTGTTCCTGTTGATGTTTGAGAGACAAGCAGCATGCTGGGGTCAAAGGAGGTAAAAGCCAGGCCCTTGGGAAGCATCTGACTCAACAGGGGTAGATTCGGGTATTCAAGCCCACCTGTGGAGAGATATTTTTCTATTAAATCAGGCAGTTTGTCACGGATCTCATTTGCACCGATTAACGCTTTGTGGTCGATAAGGAGAAATGGTACGGAAATCTGTTCCTTTGAAAGCCCTAAAGTTGAACCCAAAGTGTATAAGTTGTCTACATCTTCTGCAGTCACCAGTTCAATGAGCAAAATGCTCAAGCGAGAATTATATCTATCCTGCATTGTTGGTAGCACATTGGTTAATACCTGCGAGCAATATGAGCAACCGTTTGACCAAAACAAGATGGTATGGACCACAGGTTGTTCGCTGCGTAGCGGTGCTGCTCTTGCACTGACCGGTAAAGCAAGGACTAAGAAGAGAATAAAAAGGGTAACAATGGTTTTTCGCATTTTATATTCCCAGTTTGGCAAATATATCCCCCCCGGGTGAGACGAATTTGCTTCCGAGGGGCAGTTTATAAAATTATAATGCTTTTGGAAACGAGATGAATTATAAAGTATTAATCTTCCATGATCTAAGGATTTGAAGAAACTACCACTTGGAGGAAAAGCGGGTCGCCGAAGGGCTGTCCCTGTGGGTCGTAAGCTTGCCAGGTACTCTCATAGGTACCCGGTTCGGTTGGTGCGGTAAACAATATCCGGATCGTTGCGTCAGATCCGCTCCGTGCTGGATAAAGAGCCTGTTCCAAGGGGGCACTTAAATCTGCTCCAGACCTGAATTTTAGCCGATAATATTCGTCCCAATTACAAGTTCCACTATTCTCTACCAACCAACGCTTATCCAGGCGCTCTCCGGGTTTGACCACCGTCCCGTCTGGCAGCGAAAGGTCTTCCAGATATCCCAGGTTATTAATGCATGTTTGGGTGGAAATTGGGATTGGTGTTTCGACGAGTTGCGTTGGAGCGGTCGGTGTTGTGGAAGCCTGCACAAGTCTGGAAGCCTGGGCAACAATGGTGGGTGGACGGTAAGGGGTGGGCTGTTCACTACAACCAGCCGTAAAAAGCCAGAGAAGCGTCAGGAATAAAACAATACGCGGGGTTCTCCATAATTTACGATACGCAATATTGGCTTCATATTGCGTATCGATAGTACAAAGTGTGACAAAATCTCTAACCAATCGCTTACTGTTCACAAATCTCCATCGTCTGAGCTGCTTTCGTCTGCTGCAATACCGAAGCCCATGGCAGCCTCTCCGCTGGCAGCCCGCTCACGTACAGCTATTTCAATCTCTGACGACAATTCTTTATGTGCGCGTAGGTAATCCTTGGCATTTTCGCGCCCCTGGCCAAGGCGAAGCTCACCATAATTAAAGAAAGAACCCCTTTTACTGATAATTTCCATTGCGGCTGCCAGGTCGAGCAAGTCACCGGCTTTGGAGATGCCTTCGTTATACATAATGTCGAATTCGGCCGTACGGAATGGAGGCGCAACCTTGTTTTTCACCACTCTCACTCGGGTGCGGTTGCCGATGATTTCAGCCCCAAGCTTGATGGATTGTATCCGACGTACATCAAGACGCACAGAAGCATAAAACTTAAGTGCCATACCCCCCGAGGTAGTCTCAGGGTTACCAAACATGACCCCAATTTTCTGACGCAGCTGGTTTGTGAAGATCACGGAGGTATTGGTTTGCTTTATGGCACCTGAGAGTTTACGTAAAGCCTGAGACATCAAGCGCGCTTGCATGCCCATGGTGGCATCTCCCATATCCCCTTCAATTTCTGCTCTGGGGACAAGTGCCGCAACCGAATCGATCACGATGACATCAATCGCGCCAGACCGAACAAGTGTTTCTGTAATTTCCAATGCTTGCTCACCCATATCCGGTTGCGAAATAAGAAGATTTTCTATATCCACCCCACAGCGGGCGGCATATTTGGGGTCAAGAGCATGCTCCATATCGATATAGGCGGCTGTTCCGCCTAATTTTTGTGCCTCAGCGACGATATGCTGGCAAATGGTCGTCTTGCCCGATGACTCGGGGCCATATATCTCGGTGATACGTCCGCGTGGTACCCCGCCTACACCCAAGGCAATGTCCAATGATAGCGCTCCAGTAGGAATGACTTCAACAAGTAGTTGATGGGCTTCTCCCATCCGCATGATGGAACCATCGCCATATCGCTTGGTGATGTCTCCTACCGCTTTATCCAATGCTGCCTGACGAGCTTCATCCATTTCGGGTTGTCGGGAAACTGCCTTTTTAGCCATGTGAGACGCTCCTAATTAATTCGAATAGTGATTATAGTTTAGCACATATGTTCGACATGTCAAGGGGCGGGCGTTTCAAACGGCGATGGTGTGAACTCAGCACCAGGTGGTTGTGGAGTCTGGGTCGAAATGCCGTCGAATCCGTTGAAGGTGAAATAATTGACTATCCCTGGGAGCACATCGATTTCAGCAGTGAAGTTAACACCCCCAAAGGCAATTCGGATCTTATATTTCCCGGCTGGTATGTCACCTATAACTAAATTCTCCTGATAGTATTGGTCACTGTTAACGGAGCTTTTTCCATAGGACCAGGCGTGCCAATTTTGCTCCTTCTGAGGATCGGTAATAATGATCATTTGGTCGTTTAATGGTTGACCACCTGAATTCATCAATCGCCCAGCAATGACCCCCCAACCGATGGGAGGCACCAGCCACAATTCCGGATTTCGAGTATTGAAAAAATTATTTTCACCGATACGCACCTCAAAGTGCAGGTGAGGACCGGTGACCATACCCGTCTCTCCCACCAATCCAAGTTGATCACCAGCATCCACGTGTTGACCCTCGACCACATCTATTTGATCCAAATGCCCGTAGATGGTAAAGAGCATCTGATTTTGGTAACCAAAATCATGCCGGATGGTGACCGCCTGGCCATATGGATCTGAGGGGTCAAAACCTCCCCGGTACACTCCATACCCTGCCCATATAACGGTTCCTGCTCCACCAGCTAAAACAGGAGTTCCTTTGGGGGCAGGAATATCCACACCAGTGTGCACCACATTCTGGAAAAACACCCCTCCATATCGATAATCTGCCACAGGGATATTCACCTCATTTGCTGCAATGGGACTGGCGAAGTAAAAATGGTCGTAAGGGGTGGGTGCCCAGGGGGTAGGGTAGAGCGGCGGTCTCCATTCAGTGCTGATTACCGATCCTTGAGTAGAATATACAAATCGTAATGGGTCAGGTACAACCGTTTTGATGGAGGTCGGTGATAACGCTGGAGAAGCTGTAATTTTAGGTGTCAGGCTTCCTCCAATGGTGGGAGTAGCGTGTTTGGATACGCTAACGGTATCCTTTGGGTTAATGGTGGAGGTTGAAAAAATAGTTAGGGGGGTGGGGGTTGTCTTTGATGGCTGGCAGGCAGTAAGAAATGCGATCAGAAACATTGTTTGGAGCAGATGGATTACGCGTTTAAACCAACTAGAATATCTCCAAATGGTCTTTGCAGCAGAAGATGGCTTAGGAAATGGTAAAGTTGACTCCTGCTTATCCAGGTCAGCCTCCGGGAGTTGGGGTGATGGTTTGGAGCGGGGTAGGAGATACAGGAGGGTTGGTAGGCGTCATTTGGACTGGGGTAAAGGTTGGGCGAGGAGTCGAGGTGGATGTTGGTGTGGGTGATATATACCAGCGTGGTGTGGGTGTAAGCGTGTGCACGGATGGTAGAACAGGTGAGGGTGTGATCATTGTTTCAGGAGGATACAACTCCAGCATTGCGGTTTGCCAATCCAAACCGTCTGTTTTGGCAAATTCGTTGAAACGAGCTGCCGGATAGGAAGCTCTCCAGGTGGTAAGGGCAGGCAGGCGTTCCCATCCATAGGAACGCGCCAACTCTGTGAAATCTATCCAGTAACCCAGCGGTATAGATGCTTGAACTGAGCCTCCTTGCTCGTAAGTGGTGGTATCACCGTTATAGCGGGAATTGAAATCCCAAGGTTGATCATGCAAAGGTGTGCCTGCCGATCCATCCTGATAAAGCGACCGGATGTACACCCGCCAGTAGGTTTCTGCTCCAAAATCCTCCCGTATGACTACCAACCAACCCGCGTTTATGGGCAAAGTGTTGAGAGCAATAGCGCGCCCAGTGTATAACCAATCGTAGCCCATTCCCGGGTCCAGGGGAGAGGTCAGGGGAACATAGGCGTTTTCAAGGGTGGACAGGAAATCCCAACCTGTCTCATTGGTAACCTGTGTACGTTGAGCTGTAAAGCTCTCATCAATCATATCGTGTAGATAAGGCTGAGGCGCCTCTACACCGACCAATTGTGAGAGCTGGTAACGTCCACCGTTATCATTTGGTTGGGTTGTCAGAACAGGGAAGTATAAGGGAGTGGGTGTAAGCTGAGCAGCCTGTTGGTATATCACTTGCAGGGGTAAGGTTGCTCCGACCCTTCCCCAGCTCAACCCAGCCACCGAACCAGGCAGCTCAATGGCCGGAAGCGCCAAGCCGGGGTAGTGAGCACGATAGGCAGTCAGATAAACTCGGTTGGGTGCCAGTAGACTGGTCAGGATTATCTCACCATCGGTGCTCCAAACTGGCCAATCACCACTTCCAAGGTTTTGCTTGTTTACTGCAATCGGGGTAATGTTTGTCTCACCCGTCGATGACAGTTCCATAAAATTAAGTTGGTGCATGCTATCCTGCTCACCAACATAGACTAAGGAATTGCCATCCGGGGACCAGGCCGGATGGGTATCTTCGCTGCTGGGATTTTGGCTTACATCCTGGAAGCGCAGTTCTTCGCTTTTATCCAAATCGGCTAGCCAGATCTCGTCCTCACCACTGCGGTTGGAAACAAAAACGATCCTTCTGCCATCGGGTGACCAGGCCGGGCTAAAATCAGCGGACGGGTCTTTGGTCAGCTGGATGGTGTCTTCAGGGGTAACAACAGATTGAATCCTGATCTCCAGGTTATCTTTAACATATGCCTCATAAACCAGCCATTTATTGTCGGGTGACCAGGCTGGTGCTGCCTCGTATTCAAGCGTATCAGTCAGGCGCGTGATACCACCACTGTACAGATCCAGCAGGTAGATATCCCAATAACCATTGCGATTGGAGGAAAAAGCCACGGTCTGCCCGTCGGGGCTAATGGCGGGGGTAATATCATCCCAAGGGCCATAAGTTAACCTGGTCAGTGGAAGAGGTTGTCCTGCGCCAGTTTCTTCAGGCTGGTAGGCGAATAAGCGAGTATTTCCCCCCTCCTCCAACGCCAGGATGATCAAACCCTGGTTAAGGGTCAGGGTGGCGACGGGTTGAGGGCTGGCTGTGATGGGATTTGGTGTGGATGTGTCTGTCGATTGGGCAGTTGGAGAGGTAGTTGGTTGACTGGTAGAGGTAATTTCGGTAGGAATACTGGACACAGTTGCTATCATGGGAGTGTCTGATGGTTTGTTATAATTTGGCTGACCAGGAAAGAAAGATAACTTCATCAATCGGCTTATTCCATATGCAAGCCCGCCCAGGATGATCAGATTGATTATTACCAGTAGCAGTACACCTGCAGGGGTAATGCGTATTGTCCACCCCACCCGTCGGCGCTGAGCGCGAGAGGAGCGAGATGAGCTGGGGGGTTCAGATTGATTGGTCATATAAGATCACTAATTCTATTTTACCCGATGCAAGAAATGTGCACAGGCGAAACGCTCCACACTCAATAAACCGGTAGTATTGCTGGAAATTGATGAAAGCATTGGCAAGTAGCTCGCTGTGTGTGCCTTGCTCGACGATTATCTATGCTGGTCTGGATGATTTTACTTCTTGGCATACGGCATAATTTCAAAATCGGCAAGAATATTTTCATTTTACACCATTAATAAAAAAAGATTTGCATTAACCCATAACGTTTTGGCCTTAATACCGTCTTAATAATTAGGTGTCGTTGAATTAAATGCAAAGAATGCGGACTTTGCCAACTAGAAACAGTACATTTCCATCCAATCTCACTTTCATGTTTAGGAGGAAAGATTATGAAGAAAAAAGTGTTTCTATTATTGCTGCCCGTGCTAGCGGGTTTGTTTATCACAGCAGTAATGGTGGTAATTCCAGCAAAAGCCAACCAGCAACAAAGCATGATCTTGCATCACCACGAGACAAATCAAGTATATGGTATGGTCGAGAGTTTTCCCGACCAACTAGTGGGCGAGTGGACCGTAAACGGTACCTCATACACCGCGGATGACCAGACAGTATTTAAAGAAGAACACGGACCATTCTCAGTCGGGGCTTGCGTTGAAGTCGAATATATTGAGGATAATCATGGTGGGGGATATCAAGCGCTCAAGATTGAGACCGAATACCCATTTAAATGCGGATCTCCCTCCGATCCTTTGAGCGAAGTTAGTGGAGTCGTTATTAGTTTCCCTGAAAACCGTGTGGGAACCTGGTTGGTTGATTCGACAACCTATACAGCAACTGCCGACACCCGCTTTGAGCAGGAGCACGGGCTTTTTTTTGTAGGCGGTTGCGTTGAAGTGAAATATGTATCCGCAACAAATGAGGCTATCGAAATTGCAACCACTGATGCTGAGGAATGTGGTGGAGAAG
>Ga0315278_10005138_pt1 | contig 11884 bp, 19 predicted proteins | sample YL17G06_0_MG_FD_203880 | JGI IMG/M metagenome (GOLD analysis project Ga0315278, IMG submission 203880) | Sediment microbial communities from Yellowstone Lake, YNP, Wyoming, USA - YL17G06_0 | ecosystem: Environmental > Aquatic > Freshwater > Lake > Sediment | place: USA: Wyoming | collected... | reverse complement strand
ACTGGTCTGAAAGGAGTCCATTTATATTTTTCCGTACCTGGCGACATCAACGAACGCGCCCGTGATTCCAGTCGCACCAGCATCCAGGTCAAAAAGTTGCACGCCACCATCGTCAGCGGCGAGCCTCGGGACTTCTCCGGTGAGCTCCTTGACGGGGAAGTTGACACTGAGGTTGCCTACGCCGCCATTCGCCGCATAGGTGCCCCAGATGTAGTCGACGAAGCGATTGGGGGTCAGGATGACGTTACCGAGAGAGTCGAGATCCAAGTCGTTGGTCCCCTGGAAGATGAAGCGCATGTTTGCCGGAGCCCCCAGAGACGGCAGGCGCAACGACATCTCGATGCGAGTCGGCTCCGAGACGCTGATGATTGCCGCGCCGGCCTGAGAAATAGGCAGCGGCCCTCGAGCGGCCTGTGTCCAGGGGAAGCGCAGGGGCCAATTTTTGGGGGCGTTGGCAGGCAGTGGCAGCCCGACAATCTGCATGCGCTGCCGATGGAAAAGCACTTCGGCATTTCCTGGCCAGGCTGCATCGGCATCAGGCGACGGGAAGACGTACAGCGTGGCGACGCCGCCGCCCAGCCAGCCGAACGGAATCCCCCAGTTGAGGCCGGAGAAGTTTCCGCTTCCCTCTCCAGGCTTTCCGTGAGGCCGGTAGATTTGCCCTGGGCGAAGGATGACGGCCTGGGGAGAAGCCCCTTGCCCGCCAACGGTCGGCTGAACGGCGATGGGACACTGCGAGCTGGGATGCAGGCCGAAGCAGTAGCCGGCAACGTTCGACTTCTGGAGCGTGGAGCCGACGATCGGCTCGTTCTGCGACTGAATCAGAATCGCGTTCTGGAGCAGCGCGTCGTCGTAGTAGCTCTGGTATTTGAACAACTGGGTGATGCTGACACCTGGCGAAGTCGTGTCAGGAAGAATGGTATGTCGCTGAGGAACGCCCAACTCGCCGCGGGCAAGCTTGCTGAAGTTGGCAAATGCAGGCGCAGTCATGGCTCTCCCAAAAACTGAGAAAAACCAACGAGAACATCTCGGACAGCGCCGCCTTCGAACCTACCCGAAACACGGGCTCAGAGGAAGCGATTGATGAGATCCAGGATGCCCCCAGCGGCAACGCGAGCCTGGTTTATCGGCTGCACGTAGTTGTTGAAGCACTGCTGGCAGATGAGCGCCTGAAGGGGGCCGAGCTCGACCGGGATGGCAGCGTTCGGCCCCGCGCAGACCAGGCAACGCTTACTTGGGCTTGCTCGGAGCTCGGCAACAGGAACCCTTCCCGACGCGCCCTGAGGCTGGCTTCGCGAAGCGGGAGGCGTAACGCGAACGAGGCCGGGGACGAACGGAGCCTTCATCTTCACCTTCTTCATCCTCGCCACCTTTGCCGTCTCCCGTGTTGAAGACATGCAGCGCTGCTACTCCGAAATGCCCAAGAGCCTCGAGAAAATGGAGCCCAGAAGCGGGGGCGGCGGGAGCACCGAGGGCCTGCTGCGGCTGGCCCTGGAACAGCGGGACGTGGGGGTTGTTGGCCATGGCGCGCAGGCTATCAAACCCAGAACGAGAACGTCTACTTCTTCAAAAAGAAGTACGCACCGCCCGCTACTGCGGCGATACCTGCAAAAAGAAGCCAGTTGGTCGGCTTCTTTTCCATCGCCATCACCGTGGTGCCATCGGGCATCGGCACCGGAATGGCCTCCTGAGGGTCTCTCTGGTCCCACGCTACGAGGGGGACATCTCCGCCTGACCCGGTGGTGTCATTCCAGTTGACGATGGGATCCGACGAGCCGCCAATGGCCTTGCCATCAGCAGTTATTACCGCGACATCGTTTGATGCTTGCCGCTGATCAAACGCCGCCTGCAACTGATCCTGAGCGGCTTGCGCATCAGCGGTAGCCTTCAAAACCTGGGCTCCGAGGACGCTGGCCTTCTCAGCGTGGGCATCGGCTGCGGCCTGGGCGTTGTTTGCCCTCTCGATTGCAGCTGCGGCGGCAGTCTGAGTTCCAATGCTGGGGGCCACTGAAGCCGTCTCTACGGCTTTATGTGCCAGCAGAGTCGCGGTATCCGCCTTCTGGGCGGCAAGAGTAGCGGCAGCAGCTGCCTGGTCCGCCTGGTGAGTAGCTACCCTGGCAACGAGCGCCGCCTGAGAAGCATTGGTGGTGAAGATGGGCGAAACCGGAGCCGGAGGCGGAAGAAAAGTTCTGCGCTGTGGGCGCGTTGGAGTCGTGTTGAGGGGGGTCGCCGACGAAGGCGCGAACGAAACCATAGTCCTTGGGCCAAACCCAGCCGGGACGATGCCCTTCTTGACTGGAGCGCCTAGCAGCTCATCGACGCTGGCATGCGGTGGAAACACTGCTGGTGCAGAAGCAACCATCGCCGGAGGAGCCGGCAACGAAGCCGGAGGCGCAAGTACGGCTTGCCTGATGATCGGAACGGTCGCGGGAGAAGCCGGGCGCATCAGCAGATCCCGACCGTAGGCGTAGAATTGGCTCATTTCTTCTTCCTCCGCAGTTTCCTCGAGATGACCCCGATCGCTACCACGCCTGCGACTGGAATCAGAATCCAGACCCAGAGCGGGGTGCCAGAGGTAGCAACTGGAGCCATCCCAGGAGCTCCGGCTTGAGACCCGGGCTTGACGACACGACCGAAGATGTCGAGCACCGCCCCAACGAGGCTGCCGGCAGCCGCTCCGGTGGTCTGCTCGGGCGTACCGACCTGAGCGTCAGCGCCGTACACTACATCCCCGTATCTCATCGCCGACTCCGACGCTTCCCACGCTTCTTGTAGCCCGACATGGAGCGCTTGGATGACTTCATCAGAAGCAGCCCGACGACACCGACGACAGCGACTCCGCCGATGACCCACGGGAGCATCGAGGGCGCAGCAGCAACAGGCACAGGTTGCCTGGGAGCCCCAGTGCCGCTGCCAGAGATTCCTCGGACGATGCCTGTGAAGAGCCCGCTCCAATCGAAGCCGCCTGACGAAGGCGCCGGAGGCCCTGGCTGAGCGACAGGCGTGCCGTTGATGTCGACCATGCCGACGCCTGGCGTGTAGTCACCGTGTGCCGGGAGCCCAGGCGGAGGTACGTCAGCAGCCAGGTAGTACGGGACGGGGCTCGTCGTGCCTGTGGTCGGGTCCACCATGTTGACCTGGCTGGTGTTGCCAGGCTGATCCCAGTTTGCGACCCACTCATCTGCTCCGAATCCTCGGCTCATCGTCGGCTCCTTGATTTGCGGTAACCCTCGAGCCGAATCTCCGGCTCAAATTCGTATCTGCCCATGCCACGCGATCTCGATGATGAGTACTTCGTGGCGCAAGTTGGTCGGCCGCCTACCTTCACGCAGAGTTTGCCAGGGCCACACGGCGGACTGCAGCTCGAGTGAGAGCCCAGTTTCTTGCAGCCAGAGCCCCCACGGAAGGCGCCCAGCGCCTGGCTCATGTTGTGGAGTCGTGGGCGTGTGTCGTCGTCTGGCTCGGGATACTCAGAGACGTCGAGCACGCGCTTCTTGCCGCTGTAGTTCTTCCAGATGAAGTACAGCGCGATGGCGCCGGCTCCCAGACCGATGAGCGTCAGCATCGACATGCCCTGAGGAGGGACTCCGCCAGCGGCCAGAATTTGGTTGTACTTCACGGGATCCGACGACTTCAAAGCAACTTCAGCGGCAGCAACGTCGCCGTCTGAGGCTGTGGCAGGAACGACTCCGGTGTTGACGAAGGCCTGCTTCAACAGCACTGTACGATCTGTCAGATTCATCGACGCCTCCGGTAGCCTGCAGTTGCCCGACGCTGCTTCTTCGGGGCGAACCATTTCAAAAGTGAAAGCGCCGGGGACAACTGTCCCAGGATGATGACCACCAGAAGCCCGCCGCCTCCGAGCTTCACCCAGAGCGGGATCTTGTCGAAGATGCTGCCGACATCTTCACCCAGAGCACTCCCAGTAGGCTCGACGATGTTCTCCGCTCTCTCAGTGAGCGAGAGCACAGTGAGTTGGGGCCTGACGATGTTCGCTGACCAATCGAGGAGGCTGGAATTGTCGATCCCGAATTGGCCCCGAAGATCAATGAGATTGTCGATCGTTCCCTGAAGTTGGGAAGCGTACATGTCCCAACTGATCTGCTGAGCGATAAGTTTCGCGCCTTGACCATTCGAAAAGTTCAGCATCTCGACGACCGGAACTACATTGATCCCAACTCCAATGTTGTCCGTAGCCACGGCGTAGTCGTGCAACGTCGCGTAGTACGACTTCAGGGTGTTGATGCCTGAAGAGCTGTACCCGAAGGCTCTCACCGAAGAGCTCCCTGCACGTACTGCACTTCGCGCCAACCAACCATGCCGATGCCGACCGTGGCGGTGTAGGGAATTGGCGAAGCGTACGCGCTCCAAAGCCTGTCTACCGTGAAGAGGTAGAACCCCTTCGGAGGCAGAACACTGTTGACCGTCCAGGACCGATCGACGAAATCGAAGACGTGAGCGAATGGCGTCGGATCTCTGACGAGGATGTTGTTGAACGAGTCCTGGGCAGAAACGAACGTCCCAGTGATGGGTAGCCCCGTGTCGAGATTGATGTTTGCTGAAGCAAGACTCATGAACCCATCGTCTTCGAACGTCTGCGAAGGCAAATCAGACCTCGTGACCATCAAGCGCCCGATGAAGCGCTGCACATGGAGATCCTGAACCCATGGGTTGTAGAGGTCCGACGGCGTCGATTGATCCGTTTGGTCGGTAGACCCAACAGCGATTTCTGGAGGTTTGAAGTACGAGACCCAGGGTAACTGCAGCACTCGGGGAGGGGGAGTCCCTTTCGGAATCGGCCGACAGGCGTAGGCGATCGTCACCGTTTGATCTGTGGTGATTCCCGGATACGGCTCGAAGTACATCGTCGGGCGCAGAAAATCGCGAGCCGGGATGTACAACGGCTTCGGCAATTTCCAGGTGAAGACGCCTGGCGGCTTGTTCTCGAGCTGGCTCCCGCCCACAACTGAATCATTGAGCACCTTCCCGAACAAACTGATGGGAACGAAGCTCCTGGTGAGAGGCAACTCTCCGAGCTTCAACTCGATCGAGAGACGGCTCCAGGGAGCAAAACCCGTCTTTCCGTCCGCAGTCGGGAGCCGAAAACGGATCTCATCCAACCACATCGGTCCCTGAAACGGATTCTCAAGCCTCGTTGGATCGGCAAGACCAAAAGAACCACCTCCTGCCGGAGGGGTAATCTGGGCCTGCAACAGCAGTGGAGAAAGAGCGTTGTTCATATCCGCTCCTCTCGAACACCGATCAGCCCAACATGCAACTGCAAGTCTGCCGGGATGTTCCAGGCGCGAACCTCATACACGCCCTTCGGAGGCATGATCGTGTCGACTGTCCATGCGGCTCTCAGGACGTCGAACACGTCTCCCGGTCCCGTGTTGTTGTTGACCATCTTTCCACCCCAGGAATCATTCATGAGAATCGTCAATCCACTGCCTGGGACAGCGGGGGTCAATGCCATCGCGGCTGAGACGAATGGGGGCGCAAATTTCAGAACCCTGCCAGTCAGACGCTGAACCCGAATCGGAACGTCGAATGGATTGAAGAGATTGAACTCGTTCGACTGTTGGTAAACCTGTCCGAGCGTCGTCACGAACGGCGCTGCGTACGGGACAGCAATCAGACCCGGCTTCGGCTGGCTGGGGGCGACAGTCTTGCCGACGTAGGAAACTTGAACGTCGATGTCTCCAAGCCCATCGTCGCCGCGAGTAAACCACGAGCTCAGTACCTGGCCCGCCTCGAGATACAGTGGCTCAGGCAAACGCCAGCGGTAGTGCCCAAAATCCGAAGCTGGAGCAGTGGAAAAGTCTCTGGCGTCTTCGAGAGACTGATCCATCATCGTACCCAGCAGCCAGACAGGCATTGGGTCTCTCATCAGATAGAGTTGCCCAATCGAGAGCTTTGTAGCGACAAGGGCACCGAGATTCTTGCCGCCGACCAGCTCGCTGCTCATCGTCCATCGAATCTCTTCGATGACGATCGCTTTGCGAAATGGGTACGAGAGCTGGCCAGAATCTGGAATGGCAGAGTTGTTCGCCTTCACTGTGCATGAAGACGAGAGCAGAACCGGAGAAACGCCCTGAAATCTGTCCAGTGTTTTCATTGGCCGTCGCTCTCCGCTTCAGCATTGCTGCTGAGATCTTCTCCGCTCATCTCTCTCCAGCCGACCATTGAAATGAACGCCTGGGCGACGTCGTTCTGAGAATTCGGAACGAGCGCCGCAGCGTCTTTTTTCAGGGCGACACGGTAGAACGACTGAGGGTCTAACTCGGCCCCATTGTCCATTTCCCATGACCGCGTCAGCGCACCGAAAACGTCTCTGAACGGGGTGTAGCTTCGAACGATGGGCCGCCCATACGAGTCTGTTACACGTACCGAGAGAAACTTGGACCCAAATGACTCTGGGGCCGTTTCTGAAGTTGCCCCGGCCTGAGGCCCCGTTGATAAGCGCGACATGGTTCGGCCGACAAAACGCTGTAGATGAAGAACTTCAGGGTGCGGATTGACGAGATCCAACTCGGTGGAGTTGTCCACCCCTGCGGCAGAAATCGGGTTGAAGACCTTCGAAGCGTACTTCGCGACCCACGGCACATAGACCTTCTTCGGCTTCACGAAGACGGTCCTCCCGGAATACCCGACTCGCACGTTGATGGTGTCCGAGATGAACCCAGTGTGCGTGAAGTTCGGAACGACGACTGCGCCGGCCGGAATAAACAACGGCCTCGGAAGCCTCCACGAATACGCCATGTATAGGAGATCGAATGCGTTATCGGTTTTGAATTCGCCAGCATGATTCTCTGAGCGACCGAAGTTCCAGACAGGGATAGAACCGTTGGTGAGTTTGATCTTGCCCATCGTCAACTCGCACCAAACGGCCCCACCGTATTGCGAGGTACCGGCAAACCCTGGGGTTTGGTTTACCCCGAAGAGCTCGAATTTGATCTCGAGCAGCTCCATGTCCTGGCCCATCGGATTTTTCAATGCTGCTTGGGGAACAGCGCCGTTCGTACCAGAGCGCAACACCAACGAACCAGAGAGATGAACTGGGCTCGCAGGCGGCTGCTGATGATAGACCGGATTCTTGTTGAACGGAGGCCTGGGGTGAATGAATCGGGACGGAATGCTCATTTCGCCCGCCCGCTGCTACTCATCGACGACTTGGTATTCACGAAACAACTCCCGCTGGGCTCACCGCTCCAGCACTTCGAGAAATTTCACCTCCCAGAAACTAAACCCCGGCGCCGGGAGGGTGGTGAACGGCGCCGGGGTTTTGAGCTCAGCTGCGTGGCGCAAGCCAGCCGAACGAGACGACTTACGCGCGAACGTCAGCCATCACGCCGCACCAGAGGTTGCACCAGACGAGCGAGCTCTGGCCAACACCAGTGGTGACGCTGAACACCAGCGTCACGCCGCCGCCAGTTCCGAATTCGACTTCGATCTGGTCAGTACGAGCCGCAGGCAGGAACACCTTGAGGCGGCGCCCACCGTTCGGCCAGCCGTTGTTCAGGAAGCTGACGGTCTTGCTGGTGGTGGTGGTGCTCACCCCGCCGAACAGCGCGCCAGGTGCTGGGAAGAAGTTGGTGGGACCTTCGATCTGCTTCGTTCCGCTGATGCGGAAGATCATGAAGGTCTTGGCCATGACTTCTGACGACTCCTGCTGGCCGAACCCGTACGAGTTCAGCACGCCGTTGGCGTCGTAGTACCCGGTCTCGAAGCCGATCCCGATGCTGCGGATCGACAACTCGCCGATGGCCGAGCCAACTTCGCCAGCCTTGCCCAGGTTGGTGGTCAACTTGGTGTGGTTCAGCAGATGCTGAGCCGTGGGCGCGATGCCAGCGCCAACCAGACGAGGAATGGCCTGGCCTTCAGGCACGGTGAACAGCTTCTGGGTACCGGCTCCACCGTTTCCGACCACGATGGCCGAATAGATGTTTTCGTCGCGACCACCAGACTGGCCGGCCGCTGCGGTGGGGCTGCGGAAACGAGGATCAGGAAAGAGCATCTGCGACATTTGTTTTTCTCCCGGCCGTTTGTGTCTGGCCGTACTGCGGTTTGACCGGCACCGAAATGGGACCGGGTGCTGCCCAGCTCGAGAGCCGGTAAAGGGTGAGGGAGCCGCTGCGCCCTCAGACTGTCGGCGGCTTTGCTTCACCGCTTACGGAGCGGGAAAGAGACCGTCCTCATTTTCGTCGCCCAGACCCTGGAGACGGCCCAGACGCGCCAGATTCACGTTCGGGTTGTTGAAGATCGGCCCGGCCATGCCAGCCGGCAGAGTGCGGGGCGAGAAGCCCATGCCCTGCAGCCGAGGGTTGTTGAACAGCGGAGCTCCGTACCCAGCGAGCCCAGCCGCCGACTTCGCCATGCCGGTGCCCCAGACAGCGACGCCGCCCAGCAAAGCGCCCAGTGCGTGCCCTGCGGCGCGACCCGGATTCTTTTTCTTCTGAGCGAAGTACAGGACAGCGCTCGTCGCCGTCCCGCCCACGAGCGGACTGCCCGAGGTCAGGAAGTCGGGAAGCGAAGTGCCGCTCGTTGCCAGCTTCGAAGCACCGACCTGGAGGCCGAGGCTACCGGCAATACCCAGGGCGAGGCCGACGATCACGTCGATAGGTTTGACTGAGGAAGGCATCGACAGAGCGCCGAGGCCAGGGAAGCGTACCAAGCCACGAAGGTGGCGCCGACGATGTCTTGCCATAACTTTAAATCCTTTTTGAAACGGGGTTGGTTCTGCAACTGCGGTGAGGTTGTTGGACTGACTTCACTTCGATTACCGACGGCTTCGACGGCCGGGACGACGCTTTCGGCAAACGCGCTTGCCGACCTTGTGCTTCAGCTTTCCGTACTTGCAATGAACCTTCCGATGACGTGCCATTTGAAATCTCCTTTTTGAAAACTGCGTTGAACTTCAGGCAGCCAATCTTGGCTTCCACTCCGACAACTTCTTTGAACCCTTCGATTGCTGCAGATCTTCATCGACGTGACTTGCCCTTTTTCAACTCTCGTTTCATGCACGACACATACGTGCCGCGCCTTCGCCGACTGCACTTCTTGGCAGCCTTCTTCATGCGGGCCTGTGCCCGCTTCATCGCGGGGGTGTCCTTCATGCGCTTGACTTTGTACCCGCGGCGTTTCGTCTTCGGATACTCGCCTCGCTCGGTCGGCGGCCCGTAAGCGTACGGCGACTCCACGTACCTCGAGGGCACCCGGTACGCGCCACGACCGTATGCCCCCATCTGCTGCACGAATGAGGCATCGCGTAGCTGCGAGTTGGGGTTGTTGAAGAGCGGCTGCATGCGCGGGTTGTTGAAGAGTGGCGCTCCGTACCGCTGCATGCGCGGGTTGTTGAAGAGTGGAGCACCCATGCTGCGGCGCTTCCGGCGACGAGGCGCGGCATACCCTTCGAAAATGGCGATGCGAGATCTCATCGACGGCTCCTTTTGGACTTCCGGTATCCAGCGACTGCGGCCCTGCGCGGCTTCAAAGCGATCACAAGCACCAGCACGCCCACGACTCCGGCTCCGGCGAGCAGCGCGTACTTCAACGTCTGCGCTCGAGCCGCTGCCTGTTGGCCGACTGCCTGAGCCTGCAGCCTGGCCAGCTCCACCTGAGCCGCTTCAGCCTGAGCAGGCTTGGTGACGAAGATGCCCGTGAGGAAATCCCAGGGAGAGGCCTTCTGCACGACGTTGGCGATGCCGGTGAGCGCATCGTCACCGTAGGCCCTGTAGTGGCCCATGGATGTATTCTCGCGAAGCGACTGCGGAGGATTTCGTCCTTCGAAGAACTGAACGCTCATCGACGCACCACGTAGTAGATGAGCCCGCCGATGATCGCGAGGCCGCCGATGACGCCCAAAATCGCGACAGGGCTGGGAGGCGCAGGCTGAGGAATGCCACCGGCCTGGAGCGGCGGAGTTGGCCCCAACGCACTGCCGAACAGTTGGGCAACGAGCGGAAACATCAGGTGCCGTCCAGTAGAGCGGTGAGGACGTGGCCCTTCGGCGGCTCCCATCCGACTTCGGACTCGTCAACGGTGGTGTCGAGGCCCACGAGCTCGGTCCAACCCAGCTTCGGGAGACCGACGACTCCATAGACGTGGGTGTACTCACCCTTGTCGCGGCCCCAGGCACGCAGACCAACGACGAAACCGAGGGAGCCGAGGAGGGCAGTCACCAAAGCGGAATGGTCGTCGCAGTCGCCTGAGTTGATTCCGTCCGCCAACTGCCGGAGGGTGCGGCCGGGTGCGGTAAAAAAGTCGGCCCAGCGAGGGTCCGACATGTACTTCAGACCCTTCTCAAGGCCCTTGACGCGATCGTCACCGTGCTTCACTGCATTGAAGATGGCCTGGACTTCACACTCGTCGTCACGGGAGTCACAGTCAGCGGTGATGGCGATGGCGGCATTGCGCACCAGCGGGTCCACCGTCGATTTTTCAACCAGTTTGGCCAGCTCCTGAAGAGCCGCTTTCTGATTGGCAACCTCGCTGATGGTGACGCGCACGTGGCTCCTCAAGCCGAAGCTCGAAAGAAACCAAACAGGACCTACCCTGTGACAGCGCCGACTCGGAAACTAGGGTACTTGGCTGCGACCGTCAACTACTTCTGGTAGGAAACGCGAATGAACGCTTTTACCACAGTCGTCGTGTTGGCAATCACCTTCGCCTTCGGCGCAGTAGTGGGAGAAGCCTGGGCCCCGTTCTCGGGCCTTACTACTCAGGCGTTGGCGACCAGGTGCGCATCGCTTGAGGCCAGAGTCATCGCCATCGAGGACAAATACGAAGCGCTGAAGCTCGAGGTCGACACTTGTGTACAAGACGCAGGGTTTTTTCGATCCCGCAAACCTTGACGAGGGAACAACTCGCGCCAGGCAAGGTTCAGCATTTCAATCGCGATCGGTGACATAGAGGGGCGCGCTGTGTATTCTGTTTCGCGGCGCTATTCAAGGAGATCGAATGCAAATTCTCACGCCAGCGCTTGTCCCCGTCGCCAGAGCTTTGCTGGTTCAGCAAGGGGCAGACCCAAACATCCTCGACAACAATGGAGATCTGAGCGCAGTTGGCGCCCTGGGCCTGTTCTTCAACGAAGCCGAGGTCCGTACTGCAGTGACACCGACCATCAGGTTTCCCATCTCGGCTTCTGGAGCTCCGGCCTCGCCAGCCGTACAGCAACTGCTGAGCCAGCTCCAGCCGTCAGTCATCCTTCGAGGGCCTGCCGGAGAAGCTGTGGTGGCTCCGTACGGCGTGCCAGTTGGGCAGACGTCATGGTTGCCGATCGCCCTGGTGGGCCTCGGAGCTGTCGCGTTCATCGGCTGGGCCATCTGGGGGAAGTGATGTCGCTCAAAGTCGAAGTCGAAAACTACATCGAAGACGAAACGACATGGACTGACGACGTAGAAGGAGAGTTCGGAGAAGGGTATGAACCCTCCTCCTTCAAAGCTGTCGTTGACGTGAAGATCAACTTCACCGAACCAGGATTTTCTGCGAAGGCCGAAAGCACTGGACGAGCCGAAGAAAATTTAGACTCGGGCGACGTCATTCCAAAAAACGTCCTATTCGATCTTGAGACTCGGGCGACCTATGCGGCTCTCGTCAAACTCGAACGTTGGGCTGATGAGAGACTGAGAGTACGAACGCCCCGTACGCCTGGTGCGAAGGGGCACTACCCTTTGGTGGAGTTCTACTACCGACTCCAAGACGAAGTGACTTCTATGCTGGACCAGATGACGGGGAACTAAATGCCGCTGACAACTCGAAACTGGAAGTGGAAAGAGACTCGCAAGGCGAGCTACTGCGCCCGCGACTCTGTTCGGACGATCAAGCGCGGGAAGGGCAAGCGCGCGGTGCTCATCCGAGTCTGCTGCCCGAAGCGCGCCTTCAA
>Ga0315278_10005137_pt1 | contig 11885 bp, 6 predicted proteins | sample YL17G06_0_MG_FD_203880 | JGI IMG/M metagenome (GOLD analysis project Ga0315278, IMG submission 203880) | Sediment microbial communities from Yellowstone Lake, YNP, Wyoming, USA - YL17G06_0 | ecosystem: Environmental > Aquatic > Freshwater > Lake > Sediment | place: USA: Wyoming | collected... | reverse complement strand
TCACACCGCACCAGATCGGCAGGATGTGTCGAGAACTTCGACCAGTCGTTGCACAGGTTTCCGGCGGTGAGCCGCTCTTGCGCAAAGACCTTGAGGACATCATCCGAGCGATCCGCATTCCGGGTCATGACCCGCTCATCGTTGTGACTACCAACGGGGTGTTACTCACCAAAGAACGCTACCTCGGGCTTCTGGAAGCCGGAGTCGATGAGTTTTCACTGTCACTTGACTACCCGGATGAACGGCACGACGACTTCCGAAAAGTGCCGGGTTTGTTTCAACGCATCAAAGGTTTTGTTGAGTCTTTCGATAGAAAAGGAGACAAGAAGATCACGCTGGCCTGTGTGGTGCAAAGCGACAATTTTCGTGATCTGCCAAAAATGGCCGAACTCGCGAAAACATGGGGTGTCAAAGTGAACTTCTCCAGCTACACTCGCCTTCGCACCCAGAACACGGACTACATGATCAGGGGCGAGACGCTGGGTGAATTCAGGACCGTTGTTGAGGACTTGCGTGCGTTCAAGCGCCGGCATAACACGATTCGAACCTCAGATTACGTCTTCGACAATATGATCCAGTATTTTGAGCAAGGAAGAATCAAGGATTGTCGGGCCGGAGAGCGATTTATTGTGGTCAATCCCGACGGCACGCTGTCACCGTGTGGATTGGTGCTTCACAATTTTGCGTCGCAAGAGGAAGTCCGGCGGGAATTCAACGCGCACAATGAATGCGAATTCTGTTACACCAGCATCAGAGCCAACACGGAGCGTCCGGCGTGGTATCTCGTAAAGGATAACCTGAGCAACGTGTTCAGAGGGCGGTAGGTCTGGTGGCTCGCCGGAGAAGGGCCTGTTGAAGAAGCCTTTGGGACAATGTGCCGTCAGGCGACTCTGCCTGACGGCCTTGCAGTTACGGATATCAGCCAGAGTCGGCTGACACCACATACGGGATTTTTCAACAGTCCATAGAATAGCGGGCGACCCGAGACCTAATTCTGGTGAAAGGCTCGGCCGGTTGGTTTCAGATTCAACTCCTGTACCAGAGACTCCAGATGGTACACACGATCGACTATGAACATAATGTAGCGGATGTCCACTCCAATCGTGCGCGTTACCGGTGGATTGAAGATATAATCCGAAGCGACCCCTTCCCAGTTGCCGTCAAAAGCGACACCTACCAGTTTCCCTTCACCGTTGATCATCGGACTGCCGGAGTTGCCACCGGTGATGTCGTTGGTCGTAAGGAAATTGACCGGAACATCATTGACGATAGGATCAACCCAGGGTCCAAAATCCTGATTATCAAACGCCTCTCCGAGAGAATCAGGCACGATGAACGGGTCCTTGTCGGTTTCTTTTTCCATGACCCCGCGCAGACTAGTCAAATAGTAATAGTCGACCGCATCACGAGGCGAGTAACTCTTGACTTCGCCGTAGCTGAGGCGCATGGTGCCATTGGCATCAGGGTACATTTCGGCCTGCTTCCATTCCGCCAGGGCCTGAATCAACAGCGGCGTCAGGCGGGTCTCAGCACCGGAAAAGGTTTTGTCTCGCAGGCGCAGTGAATCCATCACGGGCTTAAGGTCTTTAGCCAGATTGATGAACGCATCATTCAATTGTTCCAACTGCTCTCGCTTCATCGCGAACATGGCCAGCCGATCATCCGAATTGCCTACTTTGGTATTCGCATACCAGTGTGCGACTATTTCACTGGTGTGTGTCCCATTATTTGACGCGTCGCGCAGTAGAGCAGATAATTGTGCGACTTGCTGATCCGGCGGGAGTTTGCCTGCCCAGTCCAGATAGTACGCGAGAATTTCCTTGTCAACTTCCGGCACGAGATTGATCTGGGCATTCTTCAATCGTTCTTTGGCTGTCAGAGTGTCGCGGTCCTGGAAGCCACGGTCACGCTCCAGGTCGGGTTTCTCTCTTTCGCAGGCCCAGCGATATATAGTACTGGCAAGACTCAGATAGTCACACTGCCGGGACATCCGGCCAAGAATGAAGTCATGTAACTGCACCTGCTGCTGTGCACGAAACAGGCTGTCTAACGCCGGCAGAACACCACCGTACTTTGCTTGAAGCGCCGGGTCTTTCGACAGGAATTCCGTAAGTTGCCGTTCGGTTTCTTGTTTCTGCGCGAGCGAATTGCCTTTTCTGAACCCCTCCATCGTACCGTAGCTCTTCTTGAGTGTGTTGTTAAAGCCCTGTAAATCCGATGAAAGGCGAAGTCCGATTGCCCAATCTTTTTGTCCCGCCTTGTCGAGAATGGCGATCAGGTCTTCATTCGATTTTATCGATGAAGGGTAGGAGAAATCGATCTTTCCGGACAACTCATAAGAACTGATGTGGCGCGAGGTGCTGCCGGGGAACCCAACGGTCATTATCAGATCTCCCTCGCTGTAGCCCGAGGTGGCGATTGGAAGGTACACTTTTGGTTTGTAAGGAACATTGGCTGTCGAGAAGTCGGCCGGTGTACCGTCGGGTGCAACATAAGCCCGCAGGAACGAGAAGTCCCCCGTATGACGAGGCCACATCCAGTTGTCGATATCGCCGCCATAGTTGCCGATAGCATCCGGAGGCACATAGACCATCCGGATATCGCGTATCTCAAGCGTGGTATACAGCATGTACTGTTTGCCGCCGAACATCGCGGCCACCCTTGCCTTGACGGCACGATCCTTCTCGGTTTCGCGAACCAGCCTCTTCGTGTTCTTATCAATCGTCTGGTATCGTTGCAGGGCCGGCATGCCTTCTTTGACACCATTGAGGATCTTCTTGCTGACATCCTGAATCGAAAGCGTCACATATACCTTGTACCCGATGGCGGATATCTCCTCACCGCGAGATGAGGCGTAGAAACCGTCTCGCAGGTAATTGTGTTCCACCGTGCTTTGCTCTTGTACGGCTCCGAAGGCGACATGGTGATTGGTGATAACGAGGCCGTCCGGCGACACGAACGAACCGGTGGCGCCGCCTACCTGCACTACAGCGTCGGACAATCCTGAGCCGGAGGCGTTGAAGATCTGCTCGGGCTGGAGTTTGAGGCCGCGCGTTCGCAGATAGTCGAAGGGAAGTTGACCGACACTATAGAGAGGCCACATTCCTTCGTCCGCCAGAGTCATGGATGGAAGCGCAAAGCCGATACAAAAAACCAGTAGCGTGCGACGCATCGAGTTCATCGAATCATCTCCTTAGCTGCATGTGAATAGGGTGATCTTTTCCGAAGAAGTGGACACCCAGCTAAGATAAGGTCGCCGACCATTCAAAGTCAATCGGGTTTTGTAACTCAGTCTCGATCGTGCGCCGTCCGCTTGCGTTGGGGTATGATTCAGGCGCTGAGTTGTGGCCGACTGCACTGTATGCCCATTGAACATTCTGTTTGCTTCTTCCGTCTCTTCTTCAGATCATGAAACGCGGTCCGCGCGGTGGCGGATGCGGCTATCTCATCCCAACTGGCTCCCCAGAGTGTCCCGTCTGGTAGCGGCAATTCCAGCTACAGTGACCGTTGCTAAGGAGGCTAATCATGTCCGGAAAGCAAACACTCGCGACCCTGCTGGCCGTTCTTTTCGTCGTTCTTTGCTCCTGCAACGACGACGATTCACCCACCAACGGAGGCAGTCACCCGATCGGACAACTCCCCAGCCAGATAGGTATGCTCTGGAAGTACCAGGTTTACGACAGCCTGGCCGAGACTACCGATACTGTGTGGATCTCGGTCACCGACCTGGATCACCGGTCGATCACCGGATCGGCCGTGTTTATTTGGGGGTCATACTGGACCACGCGAGACAGCGTGGTTTGGAGAAATGTGATCTTCCGAGGTGACACAGTTGACATCTACACCGATACCGCTCAGACCGAGCCTGATCGGTATGAACGGCTGGTGTTCCCACTGGAACTCGGCCGGGAATGGGTGTTACCGTTTGGTGTCGACACCAGCCGGGTGGCAGAGGTCGGGACGATACAAGTTCCTGCCGGGACCTTCACCGGTGCTGCCAGGGTTGAGAGAGTTTGGAATAGGGACTTCGAAGGCGGCCACGACCAAAGCACGAGCTGGATCGCGCACAATGTTGGAGTAGTCAGCCGTCATTATCTTACCCTGTCCAACCCCGGTGATGGGAATTTCATAGTAACGACGAATCAGACCTGGCAGTTGTACGATTATGATTTGTCGACTTTCAGTCTCAGCCAGTTTCCTAACTCTGTTGGGTCTGAGTGGGTATATCAACTAGTTGATACGCTTATCGATCTGGTGGACACTGTGACGGTTCGGGTAATCGGCAAGGTCCAGAGTCCCAGTTACGATTCGGTGATGATATGGGCATACGAGGGGCGTGAGTACAAAGACACGATATTCGTGGCTACCGATGGCCAGGTGGTATCCGAGTTTTTCGACACCCTGGTGGTAATGCCTTTCGTGGCCTGGCCGTATGAGTTCCCGATGACGGTCGGGCGACACTGGGGGATTACGACGATTGCGCCGATACCGCAAGTCGATGATAAGGCACCGGTTTCGACTCCGGCCCGCAACTTCCGTTCTGCCTTCCACTACAGCTCGAGCGGTTTATGGCTCAACCACTTTTGGATGGTAGACGATTGGCTCGCGCCAGGGGTGGGCGTAGTGAAAAGGCGCTTCTCGCGGTGGGTCCTGGGACCAAACTCGGCCCAGGAATGGACATTACTGAGATATCAGCCACCTCAGTGACGCTAGTGTCCTGTCCAAGAAATAACTTCGTAGGTCAGGACCCTTGCGGTCCTGACATCGGAGTGTCGGGACCGTAAAGGTCCCGACCTACAGATTGTAAAGAAGCGTTAGGGACAGGACGCTAGGCCGAAAAAGCATACTCAGAAGGGATGGCAGGCATAAATAAAGAGACCGGGAAGTCCCGGTCTCTTGTGCCTTAGTGCAGTCGGCTCAGTTGCCGAGCCGCGTTACGGCCGGCTCTTAGTAGCCGCGGTTGCCACGGCCGTTGTTGCCGCCGCTGCCGCCACGGTTGCCGCCACCGCTTTCGCGCGGACGCGCTTCGTTGACGTTCAGGGCACGACCGTTCAGGTCCTGACCGTTCAGGCCGCTGATGGCCGCCGCCGCTTCAGTCTTGCCGGCCATCTCCACGAAGCCGAAGCCTCGGGATTCGCCGCTGAACTTGTCCGCGATAATGCTCGCGCTGATGACTTCGCCAAAACTTCCGAAAGTCTGGCTCAACTGATCTTCCGTCGTCTCAAACGACAGATTGCCTACGTAGATATTCATTCTACACTCCAATTTCGTTTATCCGCGCTTGAAATCTCGTCCCTTGGGATTCGCGTTCATCGCGATAAACCTGTTCTTGCGCATTATTGCGCTTCGGTTCCGAGATCTAGCTTATTCTGAGATTTGCTGGAATACACAAAGTCTAAGACAAGAGAGCCAGGGAATCCAATTATAACTACTTATTATATCGGCCAAATCTGGAAAAGTCAATACATATTATCGACATTTAAGGGTTATTTTTCGGTCACACATTTAAGGGGGCGGTGATCCAAAAGAGCCTCACAGCGCCGGTTTATGTGAAAGACGCTCGAGTTTGACCTGAAATGTATCGTTCAGGACTGCTATCGTGCAATTTGAAAAGCTGTTCTTTTGAAGCCACAACGCCATACACGACCTCAACACTTCAAAGTGATTGCGCAGAACTGCTGGTGGGTATATTTTGTTATGTTGAACGGAGCTAATAAAGCGTGGGACACGGACAGGAAGTCCCCGAAGCCATAGTAGTGTTTTTCAAACAAAGGAGAGTGTAATGCGGAAATCATTAGTCGTCCTGCTGCCGGTGGCAGTGCTCGCCCTGGTCGGGTTCGCGATTCAGGCCGAGGAAGGAGCCAAGTGGCTGGATCCAAAAGCGTGCCACTTCTGTCAGCCCTTGACCCAGACCGAGGGTCTGATGGATAACCTGGGTTGGGAAAGCCACAAAATCAAGAACGGTATTGTCCAGGTGGTCACATATAAGCCGGAGTGGGAGGAGAAATACAGAGCTGCCTGGGCTGAGATGCAAAATAGATGGAAAGGGTATGATCCGGCCAAACAGTACCAAATGTGCGGTCTGTGTCAGGCCTGGCAGCGGATACCCCTAGACAAGGTAGCCTGGGAGGATGTAAAATTCAAAGGCGGTGAAATAAGCATCGGGACCTCTGGCGACTCCGCGATCGTGGCTCAAATGCACACCATCGCGGACAACACCTGCACCGCGATGGACGAGATGATGAAGGCGGAAGCAGCGCCGAAGCAATAGTAGTTACACTAACTAAGTTGCTAATGGCGGGTTCGAAGACGGACCCGCCCTACGATTTTACCACCAAACCTGAGCGCCGGTGCTGTCAATCGTGAAGATGCGTTCCTCGTGATCGGAGTCTTCGGCCGCAAGCCAGTAGAGCGCTCCGGTCGGGACATTGTCAAACACCATAGGCTGGGCGTCGGCGGTCTTCGACCCCACTGATTGCCAGCCATCCTGCCAGAAGAACAGCTCGTAGTCCTGGCTGCTGGTCAGTAGGGATTTGGCGATGCCTTCGGTGGATGCTGTTTGCTCGCGCCGGGTAGTCGACAGCGGCGTCACCGATTGCACAACGTCAGGGCGCGGAGCCAGGGTTGTTTGATCTCCCTCGATTCCAAGAAGAAAGGGCGATCCCCACGGAGCCATCTCACCATTAAGATAGAGGGCTGGCAAGTATGCGACACCCTTGCCCATCGTCGTGAATGTGGTGCTGTCCCCGTCTATCCGTCCCCAGTGGATCGGTTTCCATTCTCCGGAATTGAAGACGCACAGATAGGCGATATCAACTGAGTCCGGTGTGGGTCGGTCGAACCCGATCGTTACATCACACACGGGAACATAGTCGGCGGTGACATCGCGGTAGTTCCTGCCGGCCAGCCATCGCGGAAGCGAATCTTGTTTGTGAGTCTGCAGCGCAAGGCAGTCTTCCTGTTCTGAGAACATCTTGCGGTAGACTTTGGCCACTTTGTTGGCGAGACTATACTGCCCGGGGTTGGCCTCGGCGCCCATGAACGGGATCACCCGGCGGTCGGCCGTGACCACAGCGTTCCAAACGTGATTGTTGCCGCAATTGGCCCAGTACGGGGTGTAGTCGCTGGTGATGCCGATACCGTTGGCGCGAAATGCGTAAGTGGTGATGTTGGTCATGTCCTCACATCGGCCAAGTCGGTTAGTCAGCATCTCGGAAAGACCTTGATCGGTAGGGTGAAAGTAGAATCTGGGATCAAAGCCGAAGTACTTCATAATGTCGCTGTTGATCAACGAGGCGGCCTCGATCGGATCGTTGGGGTTCGTCATCGCCGAGTCGAGATAACGGTACCTCTCCCAGAAGTATTCCCGCCATGGTTCAAGAGGCTCATTGCTGCCGCGATAGGGAAGAACATAGTCACGGAAATCCTCCCACGGCATATCCTTCGCCCAGGGTTTCTCGCGCCAGGCGCGGAAGGCGTACTCAATCTGGGCTATCAGAAAATCAGCTGTGATGGTCAGCCTGTCGTAAACTGGCTCATATCGACTAAAGTCAGTGGTACCACGCGCTTTCTCGATGGAGTCCACCGCGGTAGTCAAGACGGCGTAGTCGGGGAAAGCCAGAACATCAAAGGGCACCTCTATCCCGGTGGAATCGTGCATGTAATATGTGACGTAGCTAGGTTCTTCCATATTGGCGATCAGGAAACGAGCCGCCCTGAGTTTGAGGGTATCGCCCAATTGCGTGTAATGTTCGAGTACGCGCTCAAGCTGCACGCGGTTGTCGCCGGCGGAAGATAGAACTGAGTCGATAGAGGCTTGATCGCATGCGACGCTTATGCCGCAAAGCAGACGGAAGCACAGCACGAACATGTAAAGAGATATGCTGATCGGTCGGGACATTGGTTTCTCCTGATTTTCAACGCTCCTCGTTCAACCAAAGAAGATAGTGCTCCTATTCGGGCGCCACAAGAGCTGCAGCCACCACAAATAAAAAGGCGACCGGTGGCGGAAGCGCCGTCAGTCGCCTTCTTAGCTTCAGGACGAATCTAACTCAGTCTACAGCGTCAGCCAGAAGTCGCGCGGATACAGACGATAGACAGTCTGGGGGCTCTCGGTTGACGCAATGTACTGCTCGATCGACTGGAACTGCTTCTCCGGACCAATTATGAAGAAGTAGCCGTCAGTACTTTCGGAAAGCGGACGGCCGTAGCCGATCAACACCGCTCCATAAACGCTTTGCATCCGGTTTCTCATCTCGTCGAACACGTCAGGTCGTTTTCGTAATTGCAGGACCTTTTCGCTGTAACTTCGCACGACCTCGGGAGTGTAGCCGTCCGCAAGGTCAGCCGCCATCATTTCACCGCGGGCCTCGTATCGATCGGGCGAGCGAGAATCACCAAATATCTGAGCTACGGAGTAGTCCACGAGGTCCGGGGTGGGCTGCGCTGTCTTCAGTTCGTTGACCACGAATTTCATGGTCTCGGATATATCGGGGCAGCGCTCGGCAGAGTAACGCGCCCGGCCCGACTGTTGGCCAACACTGAAGCCGTTGCTGTACGCGAGTCCCGCCGCAAGAGTCTTCATGTGCAAACCGTGGGGGCCATAGCCGCCGTACATTCTCCCGGAAAGGCAATTCAATACCGCGCTGGTAGTAGTGTCATACTCCCCGGCCACCCGAGCGTTCAAGATCAGCACTCCGTTTTGTGTCCCTTCGTGCAAAAGGCCGACATAAACCGGCTTTTCCAAACCCGGCGTTCGTTCTGCCAGGCGACCGACCACTCGGCGCGAATCTGCGTAGTGCTGGCGAATCGACGCCTGCTTTCCAAGTTTGTTGATGATGGCTTCTATGCGCGGCAGGGCGGCTTCACGATCCGCAGTGTTCGAGATCAGAAACACCCGAGCATTGTCAACTTTACGAATCAACCCAAGCGCATCGCTAAGTCCGGTCAGTGTTTTCTGCGGATCGGTCAGGAGGTCCTTTTTCGCCCGGCTGCAAAGATAGCCCCAATCCGAAGCGAGGTTGACATCTGGCATGTCACCCAGGCTCATCCGAAGTGCCTGCACAACCGATTTGGCCACACCGGCAGCGGGGGCGCCGAGCTTTTGGTATTGAGCGAGAAACTCAGCGGTCGGTGAGGCCTTTGAAGTGGAATCAGTGGTCTCGATAGCCTTGAGCAGATTACTCAGGTCCTGGCGATTCTTGCCCGTGCCGGCAGTCTCCAGAGCCTGGAGGAAACCGGCCAACTGACCTTGAGACGTTTCGTCACCCGGATCGGTCAGCAGCCAACGCAGTCGCTGAAGTGAATGTACTTGGGTGAGGAAACAGTTGGTCGACATTATCAATGGGTTGTTATCAAAACGATAACCGTTAGCGGGTGCGTTAATCCACGACTCTTCAGACCCTTTCATCCGGTCGCGACCTGATTGGATCATCTGATCCAGTCGGTCGAGTATCCGCGGCAGGTTATCCCTGGACAGGTAGGGAGTGTAGAGGGCGGCGTCCATCCAGCCCAGAGCGTTGAACAATTCGTCACGATTACTGCCATGGCCGGCGAGCACCAGCTCGACCCGGTCGGTTCCGAATCCGGTAGAGAAGTAAGCGTTGAAGCCGAGCACTTCCCGCCTTAGCCTCTCCTGCATTTTGTCGAAGGGGATGATTTCGCCGTCTTTCACCACGCCAATTGCATTCAAGAGGCTGGGGAGAAACGGCACGTAGACCATCAGTGATTCCGGGATTACATCAAGACGGAGGGCCAAGCCAAGACGCGCTGAGGTCATATTTTCAAAGGTCGAAGCCACCAGTGGCACTTTACCTGAGATCGTGATCGTCTTGAAATCAAGCTGATCGTCAGCAGTCATCGGTGGATTGTCGATAAAGCCGGGCATCTCCATTTTGGCGTTAGTGGCTTCAAGCTCAGCCGTTTTGGCATCGTACTCCGCTTTGTAGCGGGCAATGGCTTCCTGGCTGTTGTCGACACCATACTGCTTCTTGAAACCCTCTATGTAGGAGGCTAACCGCGCTTCTTTTGCGGCAGCGTTGGCTTTGACGATATCCGCGTTCGGGGTTGCAGCAACAGCGTACGGTGGAACCGTGAGCAGACGCCAGGTGTCGATCCGCTCGCGCCAGACGTTGTGATCGAGTGCCAGAAGCGAATCGAGTTGACTCATCAGTTCGACGTAAACCAACGATTTTCTGAAGCCGGGTACACTCTCGAGGTCTTTCATTTTGTTCAGCCAGGCTCCCGACGGTCCGCCTCGGAAACCAAACATGGGCGGCTGATTGAGATGGTTCTCGATGCCCTTTTTCATCTCGATCAGGCGATTGCGCGTCCGATTGTTGAACTCCTTCAATTCGGTTGATCCGTCGGCGTAGTCGTGGACCTTGCGCACGGCCCCGACAATCATGGCCCCCACGCTGTCCAATAGTTTCTGATTGACCAGCGTGCTCGTGACGCCGGTGATACTAAAACAAATGGGAAGGCCGAAATCCTCCTCGATCCAGCTGCTGGCTTCACTGGCGCCAATATCGATTTGCCGAGTCTTCGAGTTAATAAACAGGTTGTAGAGATCGGAGGTTTGGCCGTTAGCAAATGTTGTCAGGAACAACTCAAGAACCGCCTGCTCCTTGTGGTCAAGGGTGAGGTTGGCGGGCCAGGAGTACAGCAGGTAGCCCGGATCTTCGGCCCGGTCACTCGGGTAGGTGGTCAGCAAGGTGGTCCCTGTCGGAGCGGCGTCAGGCTGTGGGAAATCATAGCCGCTGATGCCGGGGAGCGCACTTGAATCCGGTTCGCTCTGGCAATGATCGAGAGTCTGGCTCATCTGCTTGAGAAACGAGTCAATGGGAATGCTGTTCGGTATGGAGACCACTGCTCCCATATTGCCCAAGTGGTGGGTTGCCTTATGAAAATCCCGCATGTCCTGGGGCACCATCGTGCGCATTACCTCCGGGTTGCCCCCGGAAGAGTGAGTGAACGGATGGTCCTTGCCGTAAACAAGCCGGAAAAGCGATCCGTAGGTGTAATCGTAGGGCCGCTCGTATGAACTGACCATCTCCGTATAGACCGTGCCCTTCTCGTCGATAGCCAGCGAACCGTCGTCATTCTCAACAACTCCGATATTGCAGACTTCCCGACGGATTTCTTCGTCGGTAAAATCGGGATGCAGCATGGCCTGTAGTTTGGCCTCGAAAATCTCATAGAAGGTATCTTCACCGGCCGTGGTGTTGAAATGGTAACAGGTGCGGTACTGGTCAGTGTAAGCGGTACTGTTGCCCAGCGCCATGTCTTCAAGCGTCTTCACGTAGCGACCACGGTTCCCCTTGCCCAGCAACAGGTGCTCGCAAGCGTGCGGTTCGCCGCGGCTTTCCGTGATCGGAGTCTTAATCCAGTAGAAGGCTTGCGGCACCGACTGGATTTGCACCAGATCGATGATAAAACCACTCTTTTCGTTGATGAAACGCGCGCCCATTGCTTTACCGGCGGCGTCATCGTACAAGTTCACGGTGCGGAAGCCCTGCACCACCTGATTAGGCTGAAGGCCTTCCAGAAACTCCTCTGCGGTCGCAGACACAGCCGCAACGAGCAGCAGGGCGGCGACTGCCAGGACTGTCCTGAATCGAAGTGTCATGTTGTGAGTCCTTTCTTTGACATTCTCTCTATAGTCAGACAATTGTACGAAGACGGGGGGCCGAAGGGCAAACGGTTTAATCCCGGCTAAAGGAAGAATCTGGCCGGTCAGCAAGGTGTGAGAATGCAGGGACGCCGAAGCACTACCTGGGTGGGTTAAGCAAGTCTTCGGTGATGTAGTGAGCGCTGCGGTAGAATTCACAGCGGGTGCAAGTGGTCAGTTTGCGGGCAAACGATCCCATGACCTGACCGTTGCAAAG
>Ga0315278_10005135_pt1 | contig 11885 bp, 9 predicted proteins | sample YL17G06_0_MG_FD_203880 | JGI IMG/M metagenome (GOLD analysis project Ga0315278, IMG submission 203880) | Sediment microbial communities from Yellowstone Lake, YNP, Wyoming, USA - YL17G06_0 | ecosystem: Environmental > Aquatic > Freshwater > Lake > Sediment | place: USA: Wyoming | collected... | reverse complement strand
CTGCTTGATCAGCGACTCCACCAGCGAACTGCTCACCGGCAGGCCCATCCGTCGGTAACGCGGATAATCCATCCGATCCCGATTCCGCTCCACATAGGCCAGCGTCAACTCCACCACCCGACAGGCATCCGTGCCGGCCGATGAATCGGCCCGCAGCCGACTCGCCTGTGACCGCAGCATCTCGATCACCGCCTGCACCTTCCCGCCCCACGCGTCCCGCAACATCCGCTCGTACAACTTCCACGCCGCCTTGGCGTCCTTCCCATACGCCAGCCGCGCGGCCGCGAACAGATGCACCAGCAGATGCAGAAAGTCCAGAATCTGCAGCCACCCCGCAAAGTGCATCTGTCCCAGCGGCTCGATCCAGTTTCCCCCATCGCCCACCACCGCCCGCTTCTTCGCCGCGTACATCTTCCGCTTCATCGCCTCGGCGCTGACCATCCACCCGAATTCCTCGACCTTTGCCGTCGTCGCCACCACCGTCCGCACCAAACGCTCCGGCCGCTTACGCCGACGATGCTTCTTCCGCTTTTTCTTTTTCTGCAACTTCTCCGGCGTCTTATCCTCCGGCTGCTTCTCGCCGCCGGCACCACGCACCCGTTCCATCTCCCGGCACAGCCGCTCCACCCGGGTCGGATTTAGAAACGCTTCCGGCGCCTCAGGCTGGGGATCCTTGTCGTATCCCACATCGCTGTAGGTCTGAAGGCAGGCCACCTTCGTGTCGCCCCAACGCGGCTCGTGCACCCCACGCCCCGCATCCTCCTGGCGGAACTGCGCCTTGCCGGCATCGAGCATGACCACCGCCACGGCCGGGGGCTGCTTATAAGCCGCTCGCAACTTCCTGGCCTCCATGGCCGCCGCCGCACGATCCCGCTCTGCTCCCCGCTCGTTCCCCAGCCGCTCCGTCAGACGCTCGACGTGGGGGACGCTGATCGAACACTCGGCCAGTCGCCCCAGCGACTCGGCCGCGGTCTGGAACGACCGGGCATTGCCCCCGGCATACTCGATCTTCTTCAGCAGGCCCGGACTGTAGTCCTCGCTGCCCAGCTTCAGCCGCTCATCCTCGGGGGAAAAAGACCCGCCGGCATCGCTTGCACTGGCGGGCAGCCCGCTCGTATTCCACGGTTCCCCGTCGCGTCCGCACCTTCCGATTCTGCAACTCCACCTTTTCCGGCGCCTGGCAAAACATGGGCTCTTCGCAGATCGGGCAGGCCACCTCCACATCCGGATCGGCCGCGTCATCGGCCGCCAGATGCTCCTCCAGCAGCCGCTGCGTCAACGCATCGCCCAACTCGCAGGCCCGCTCCTCGCGTTGCTCGAAGGTGACCAGACCGTTCTGCCCGTCTGCCCCGAGCATTTGATCGAAGGTCCGGCCGGCCTCCTCCACAAACTCCCGACGCCGAGACTTGAGTTCGTCCGCAGTGATTCGAGGCATGGTCGATCCTCCGTGATCGAAGTTCCTTTGGATTCCGTTCGCCATATCCCCTGTCGGCCATCCTTGGCCGACAACGACGGTTATGCACCCAGGCCCCTTCTACTCCGCCGTTCACAGGCGATACTACATATTACGACAGATCGAGTTGACAACACATGTACACATTCATTATTCTTCGCGTATAAATCAGTGCGGCGATATATTGCTGGCATCGCCACTGGAGTTGGACGGTGAGGGCTGTCAGGCCAACTGAGGCAGTTGCCAGGCTCCAGCCAGTCATCCGATACAGGAGTTGGGCCATGAGCCACGTGGTAGTCGACGGAAACAGCCGAGAGCTTCTCGATCGCCTTTGTGCGATTCCTCGGGGGCAGAAGGTCAAGGAATGCCTTCAATGCGGCACGTGCTCGGCGTCGTGCCCGACGAGCCACGCGATGGATTACAGCCCGCGGGAGATCATCGCGGCCCTGCGGGCGGGCCTGATCGAGCGCGTGCTCAGTTCCAACACCGTCTGGTTGTGCACCTCCTGCTATAGTTGCACGGTCCGCTGTCCGGCGGGCATACCGTTTACCGACGTGATGTATGAGCTGAAGCGGTTGGGTGTGGAACGCGGGCTGAATGGCCGCGACGGCACCACGACCGCGATGGCAAAGGCCTTTGTCCGTTCCATCGATCACCATGGGCGCAACCACGAGCCGGAGATCATTCGGCAATTCTACCTGCATACGCAGCCGTGGAAGGCATTGGGGCAGCTGGGCCTGGCTTGGAGACTGCTGAAGCGGGGGCGCCTGGCCCTGCGGGCGCACAACATCCGTGGTTTGGACAGCCTGCGCAAGATGTTGGCCGCCGTCGACGACAAGGAGGGGTCATGAGTGCTTCGTCTCGGCGGCGGATGCTGTACTTTCCCGGCTGTTCGCTGATGGCGACGAACCGGGCGTACGATGTGTCGGCGCGGCACGTGACCGACGCGCTCGGCCTGGAGCTGGTCGAACTGGACGACTGGAACTGCTGCGGGGCGACGGCGTACATCGCCATCAACGAGCGCAAGTCGTTCGTCCTGTCGGCGCGGAATCTAGCGCTGGCCGAGGCCCAGGCCAATGGCGGCACGGGTGAGTTGGCTATCTGCTGCAACGGGTGCTATGTCGCACTGCGCAAGGCCGAGAAATACCTCGCGGAAGACGCGCTGCTGCGTCAGGACGTCTGCCGGGCTCTACGGGACCAAGGAATGGAGTACCGTGGGAAGGCGCGCGTGCGGCATCTTCTGGAAGTGGTGGTGAATGACTGCGGCGAGCAGGCGATCAAGGGCCGGGTCAGGAGGCCGCTGAACGGGGTGAAGGTGGCGGGATATCCTGGCTGTCAGATCGGCCGGCCCTTCGGCGAGATTGACGACCCGGAGTATCCAAGGCTGATGGAGCGTCTGCTGGGCTGGCTGGGCGCCGAGGCGGTGCCGTTTCCGCTGGCGTCCAAATGCTGTGGGGGGATGATGATGACCACTCAGCCGGCCCTCGGGCGAAAGCTCACCGGCCGCATTCTGCGTTTCGCCCGCGAAGGGGGCGCTGACTGTCTGGCCACCGCCTGCCCGCTCTGCCAGATCAACCTGGAAGCATACCAGGACAAGGTCAGCGTCGTCGTCGGCGCCGATTGCCATGTACCGGTGCTCTACTTCACGCAGTTGATGGGCCTAGCCTTTGGCCTAAGCGCGGAGCAGGTCGCTCTGGGTGACAATCTTACATCGAGTGACAAGCTTGTCGCGGCCGACGCGTCAGGAGCGGAGGAATCGCAATGAGCGAGCGTATCGGGGTCTACATCTGCCACTGCGGCACGAACATCTCGCACACGGTGGACACCGCGGCCGTCGCGGAGTTCGCCCGCGCTCTGCCGGAGGTGGTGGTGGTCCGCGAATACAAGTACATGTGCTCGGACCCCGGGCAGGAGCTGATCCGCAAAGACATCGGCGCGGAGCGTCTGACCCGCGTGGTGGTCTCATCCTGCTCCCCGCTGATGCACGAGGAGACGTTCCGCACCGTCTGCGAAGACGCGGGACTGAACCGCTTCCTGTTCCAGATGGCCAACATTCGCGAGCAATGCTCGTGGGTGCATGAGGACCGGGCCGCGGCAACGGCCAAAGCCAAGCAACTGGTGGGGGCGGCGGTCCGCCGGGTCGTCCATCACCGCCCGATGACGCGGCGGGAGGTGCCGGTGCGGCCGGAGGCCATCGTCATTGGTGGAGGCATCGCGGGAATCGAGGCGGCGCTGCGCCTGGCCGATTCCGGCAAGAAGGTCTACCTGGTCGAGCGTGAGCCTTCCATTGGCGGGCACATGGCCAGGTTCGACAAGACCTTCCCGACGCTGGACTGCGCCGCCTGCATCCTGACGCCCAAGATGGTCCAGGTTGGGCAGCACCCGAACATCGAGATTCTCAGCTACTCGGAGGTCGAGGAAGTGTCCGGCCACGTCGGCGACTTCCATGTGAAGGTCCGCCGCAAGGCGCGTTACGTGGATGAGAGCAAGTGCACCGGGTGCGGGCAGTGCCTGGAGCGATGCCCGGTCCGTTTTGAGCCGGGGCCTTCAAACGGCGTACATCGGCCGGAACCCGGCAGCGATCTGGAGTCGTGGGTCAAGGACATTGTCGATCGGGCAGTGGACCTGCACAGGCATGAGCGTGGACCACTCGTCTCGGTGCTTCAGGACATCAACGAGGACCTGGGATACCTGCCGGCGGAGACCCTGCGGTATGTCAGTTCCAGACTGCAAATGCCCCTGTCCCGCGTGTACCACGTGGCGACGTTCTACAAGGCCTTCAGCCTCACGCCCCGCGGCGAACACGTGATCAAAGTGTGCGTGGGGACGGCCTGCCACGTTCGCGGGTCGGCCCGCGTGGTGGAGGCGTTGGAGCAGCGGCTGGGCGTCAAGGCGGGACAGACCACGGAAGACATGAAGTTCACGCTGGAGACGGTCAACTGTTTGGGCGCGTGTGCGATGGGCCCGGTGGTCGTGGTTGATGGGCGTTACCAGACGGTGCGGCCCAGCGAGGTGAACCGGCTGGTGGACAAGGCGGCACGCGAGACCGTCGCGGTCTGACCGCCAAGGGCGCCGATCGCGACGTTCGCGGAATGGAGGACGGCATGGACCGGCTTGGCAGTTACCATGATTTGGCAGGGCTGCGAGCCGCGCTCAACGCAAAGGAGCCGGAGAAAACGGTCATTGTGTCCCGCGGCACGTGCGGGATGGCCCGTGGGGCCGCCGCATTGGTCCAGGCCTTGGAGCGGGAACTGGCTGCGTTTGGAACCGACGGCCGCATCCGGCTGCGGGTGACCGGTTGCCTGGGGTATTGCGATCAAGAACCGATCGTCATCGTCCGGCCGGCCGGGTTCTTTTATCCCCAAGCCAAGCCCGAAGATGCCCACGAGATCGTCCAACAGAGCGTGCTGCACGGCCGGCCCGTCGAACGGCTGTTTATGAAGGATGCCGCCACCGGCCAGACGGTGCGAATCGAGGACGAAGTTCCGTTCTACAAACGGCAGCAGCGGATCCTGTTCGCAGCGAACTTCGAGCTGGACCCGACGAGCATCGACGATTACATCCGGATCGGCGGGTACAGCGCGCTGGCCAAGGCTTTGGGACAGATGAAGCCCGATCAGATCGTGGCCGAGGTGACGCAGTCGGGGTTGCGGGGCCGCGGCGGGGCGGGCTTTCCCGCCGGCGTGAAGTGGGCCTCCTGCCGCAAGGCTGACGGTCCGTTGAAATACGTTATCTGCAACGCCGACGAGGGCGATCCCGGCGCCTATGCCAATCGTGGTCTGTTGGAGGGGAACCCCCACAGTGTCATTGAGGGCATGATCATCGGCGCCTACGCCATCGGGGCCTCGGAAGGCTACGTCTATGTCCGCACCGAATACCCTCTGGCAGTGGAGTTGGTGACCAAGGCGGTCCAGGATGCCCGCATGTTGGGCCTGCTCGGTCAGAACATCCTCGGCAGCGGCTTTGGCTTTGACATCCACATCAACCGCGGCGGCGGGGCGTTCGTCTGCGGGGAGTCCACGGCGCTGATGGCCTCGGTCGAAGGCCGCGTCGGCGAACCGCGGGCCAAGCATATCCACACCGTTGATCGCGGCCTGTGGGACTGCCCAACGACGCTGAACAATGTGGAGACATGGGCCAATATCCCCCTGATTGTGAACCGCGGGGCTGAGTGGTTCACCCGGATCGGAACCGGCGACGTGAGCCAGAACCCCTGGGGGGGCAGCAAAGGCACCAAGATATTCTCCCTGGTGGGCAAGGTGAACAACACCGGGCTGGTCGAAGTGCCCCTGGGCATTACCCTGCGCGAAGTCATCTATGACATTGGCGGCGGAATCCTGGGTGGCAAGCGATTCAAGGGCGTTCAGACCGGCGGCCCGTCCGGCGGGGTCCTCGGCGAGCGTCATCTTGACTTGCCCATCGACTACGATCAGCTCGCCGAGGTCGGCTCGATGATGGGCTCCGGCGGCATGATCGTCATGGACGAGGACACCTGCATGGTGGATTTCGCCCGGTTCTTCATCTCTTTCCTGGAAGACGAGTCGTGCGGCAAATGCACCCCCTGCCGCGAAGGCGTCGAGCAGATGCGACGAATCCTGGAAGACCTCTGTGCCGGGCGGGGCACGCCGAAAGACCTGGAACTGCTTCAGGACCTGGCCGAGGTCATCCGCGACGCTTCCCTTTGCCAGTTGGGGGCCACCGCCCCCAACCCGGTGTTGACGACCCTGAACTATTTCCGCGAGGAGTATGAATCGCACGTCGTGGACCATCGGTGTCCGGCCGGCGTCTGCAAGGCCTTGGTGACCTACTCGATCGAAGAGGCCGAGTGCAACGGCTGCGGCCTGTGTCGGCGGAACTGTCCCGCCGATGCGATCATCGGGGAGACGAAAGAACCCCACGCGATCGAGGCCGACCGGTGCACCAAGTGCGGAATCTGCTACGAGAGCTGTCGATTTGACGCGGTGGTCCGCAACTGAGAGCGGCGGGGAAAGGAAAGGCATGGCATGGTCACACTGACCATCGATGGAAAGGCGATAGCAGCGGAGGCGGGACTGACCGTCCTCCAGGCGGCCAGCGACGCCGGCATCCACATACCCACCTTGTGCAGTCACGAGTCCCTCTCACCCTACGGGGCCTGTCGGTTCTGCATGGTGGAAGTCAGCCAGCGGGGCCGACACCGATTGGTGACCTCCTGCACGCTGCCGGTGGCCGAGGGCATGGACGTCCAGACCCGCTCCGAGCGAGTGCTGCGGATTCGCCGGGTGCTGGCAGAGCTGATGTTGGCCCGATGCCCTGAATCGACCGTGATCCGCGACTTGGCCGGGGAACTTGGCGTGACCGCCAGCCGCATGCGGCCGCTCACCGACGTCGTCAGCACCATCGTCAGCCAGAGCGGCTGCATCTTGTGCGGCATGTGTGTGCGGCTGTGCGATGACGTGCTGAAGATCGGCGCACTGGCGTTCGAGGGGCGCGGCGCCCGGCGGCGAGTGACCACCCCCTTCCGCCAGCCGTCGGACGCCTGCTTGACCTGCGGAGCATGCAGCTCGATCTGTCCGACGCACGCCATCGAGCATCTGCGAATTCGGCCCCATGCGCCGCGTCCGATTCCCTCGGAATTCGAGTACGGCATGACGGGGCGCAAGCCCATCTACATCCCATTTCCCCAGGCGGTCCCTCGGGTGCCGGTTATCGACCAGAGCACCTGCCTGTACTTCAAAACGGGCGGATGCAAGGTATGTGAGGACAACTGCGGCGCCCGGGCCATCGACCACGCCCAGCAGGACCAGATCCGTCAGTTGCAGGTTGGCACGGCTGTGATCGCCACCGGCTTTTCCCTCTTCGACGGCGGTCAGATGCCCCGCTACGGGTACGGGCGTTACAAGAACGTGTTTAGCGCCCTGGAATTCGAGCGGCTCTGCCACGCCGGTGGCCCGACGGGCGGGCGGATCCTCACCCGCGAAGGCGAACCTCCGGCGTCGGTGGCGATTCTGCACTGCATCGGCAGCCGCGACGAGAACCACCTGCGTTATTGCTCGCGGGTTTGCTGCATGTACTCATTGAAGTTCGCGCACCTGGTCAAAGAGAAGACCGGGGCGGAGGTCTACAACCTCTACATCGACGTCCGCGCCTCCGGCAAGGGCTACGAGGAGTTCTACAAGCGGGTGCTGGGCGAAGATGTCCAGTTCATCCGGGGAAAGGCCGCCGAGGTGACCGACGTTGCCGAGTCACCCGAGGAACGAGGCAAGCTGATCGTCGTGTGTGAGGACACGCTTTTGGGGCTGGTTCGCCGGATCGCTGTGGACATGGTCATCCTCTCGTCGGGACTGCGTCCCGCGGAGGGAGCGGAGAAAGTGGCCCAAGCTTTTGCCCTATCCTGCTCCCGGGGCGAGTTTTTCCTCGAGCGCCACCCGAAACTGGCCCCGGTGGACACGGCCTCGGACGGCATTTTTCTGGCCGGCGCCTGTCAGGGACCCAAGGACATCCCGGACTCGGTCGCCCAGGGCGGTGCGGCCGCGGCTGCCGCGCTGGTGCTGATGGACCGCGGGCGATTCGTCCTCGAACCGGTCACCGCCGAGATCAACGCCGAACTGTGCGCTGGCTGCAAGATGTGCATCGCCAACTGCCCCTATACGGCCATTCGCTATGACCCGGAGCAGAAGGTGTCGGTGGTCACGGTCGAGCTGTGCAAAGGTTGCGGCACCTGCGTAGGCGGCTGCCCCTCGGGAGCCGCGCGGCAGGACAACTTCGAGGATGTCCAGATCTTTGCGGAGATCAAAGGCGCGCTGGCGCCGGCTTAGAAGGGCGGATTTGCATCATGGCCAAGGGTGCCAACAACGGCTTTGAGCCTCGGATCGTCGGCTTCCTCTGCCGCTGGTGTTCGTACACGGGCGCTGACCTGGCGGGGACCAGCCGGACGCGATACCCCCCGAATCTCACAGGCATCCGGGTGATGTGCTCCGGGAGGGTCGATCCGACCTTCGTGGTCCAGGCCTTGGCCGACGGCGCTGACGGGGTGCTGATCGCCGGCTGCCATCCCGGCGATTGCCACTACTCCGAAGGCAACTACAAGGCCCTGCGGCGTCACCGCATGCTGATGAACCTCCTGGAACAGCTTGGCATCGATCGCCAGCGTGTCCGGCTGGAGTGGGTTTCGGCCTCGGAGGGCAGCCGCTTCGCGGAAATCGTCACCGATATGACCGAGAAACTGCGGGCGTTGGGCCCGCTTCACCCGCGTCGGCCGGCTCTCCTGGAGACAGCCGTCGCGCCAGGAGCCGAGGTCCATGGGTAAGCCCAAAGTAGCTTTCTACTGGTGTGCCTCCTGCGGCGGGTGCGAGGAGGCCGTGGTCGATCTCCATGAGAAGATTCTGGATGTCGTCCAGGCCGTCGACATCGTCCTATGGCCGGTCGCCCTGGATTTCAAGCGCAAGGACATCGAGGCGCTGCCGCCGGGGACGATTGCCGTGTCCTTCATCAATGGCGCGGTGCGCCTCTCCGAACAACTTGAATGGGTGCGCTTGTTGCGTGAGCGCAGCGGACTGGTGGTCGCCTTCGGCTCCTGCGCCCACTTGGGAGGCATCCCTGGCCTGGCGAACTACACGACCCGCAAGCAGATTTTCGAGAACAAGTATCTGCGATCGGTGTCGGTGGACAACCCTGATCGTCTTTTGCCGCAAACTCGCACCGAGGTCAACGGATACGAACTGCACCTGCCGGAAGTCTGGCCGGTGGTCAAGCCCCTGGATGAGGTCATCGACGTGGACTACTACCTGCCGGGCTGCCCGCCCCCGGTCAACCTGATTGCCTCGGCATTACAGGGCATTCTTTCCGGGCAACTTCCCCCCAAGGGTTCGGTCCTGGCGCCGGCCAAAGCCCTGTGCGAGTCCTGTCCCCTGAACGACAGCAAGCCGGAGAAGATGTCCGTTTCGCAATTCAAGCGTCTGGCCACCACTTCCGCCGATCCGAAGACCTGTTTCCTGGCCCAAGGCTATGTCTGTATGGGCCCAGCCACGCGTTCCGGCTGCGGCGAGCGCTGTATCCGCGGCAACATGCCCTGCCGCGGGTGCTTCGGCCCGCCGCCCCAGGCGCTCGATCAAGGGGCCAAGTTCCTCGGCGCGTTGGCGTCCATGTTTGACTCCCGCACCGAGGCCGACGCCCAGGCGGTCGCCGATTCCATCGCCGACCCCGCGGGGACGTTTTATCGCTTCAGTCTCCCCAAGTCGCTGCTGAGCGGCCGTAGTGCGCCGCAACCGGAGAGCTAGCCCATGAGCCGCCGCATCACCATCAATCCGATGACCCGGCTGGAAGGCCACGGCGTGATCGAGATCTTCCTGGATGATCGAGGTAACGTCGAACGCGCGTTCATGCAGATCCCCGAGCTGCGCGGCTTCGAGACTTTCTGCATCGACCGGCCGGCCGAGGAAATGCCGCGCATCACGTCGCGCATCTGCGGCGTCTGTCCGACCGCCCACCACCTGGCATCCACCAAGGCCCTGGATGATCTGTGGAAGGTCCAGCCGCCTCCGGCCGCCCGCAAGCTCCGCGAACTGGCCTATAATGCCTTCTTCGTCGAGGACCACTACCTCCATTTCTTCTTCCTTGGCGGACCCGACTTTGTCGTCGGACCGGACGCTCCGGCCGCGGAACGCAACATCCTCGGCGTAATCGCCCGCGTGGGGATGGAGATTGCCGGGAAGGTGATCCGCGTTCGCCGCGAAATCCGCCAGATGCTTGAAACCATGATGGGCAAGGTGATCCACCCCGTGTTCGGGTTGCCCGGCGGCGTTTCCCGGGGCATGAGCGAGGAAGAACGGCAGCAGTTCCTCCCTACGGCGCGGCTGGCCGTCGAGTTCGCCCAGTTCGCCCTCCAACTCTTCGATGACGTGGTCCTGAAGAACAAGCAGTACGTCGATCTCGTGCTGAGCCAAGGCTACACAAATCAGACCTACTACATGGGCCTGGTGGATGAGAAGAACCGCGTCAACTTTTACGACGGTCAGGTAAAAGTTGTCGATCCGGCAGGCAAGCCCTTTGCCTTGTTCCCGGCAAGGCAATACACGGAGCACATCGCCGAGCACGTCGAGCCGTGGACCTACATCACGTTTCCCTACCTCAAAAAGGTGGGGTGGAAGGGCTTCGTTGACGGCCCCGACAGCGGCGTGTACCGCGTCGCCCCCCTGGCCCGCCTGAATGTGGCCGACGGCATGGCTACACCCCTAGCTGAGGAGGCCCGCGCGAAGATGTTCGCGACCCTGGGCGCAAAACCTGTTCACGCGACGCTCGCCTATCACTGGGCCCGGCTCATCGAGGCCCTCCAAGGCGCCGAGCGAATGGTCGAACTCCTTCAAGACCCGGAAATTACCAGCCAGGATATCCGCTGTTTGCCGACAGCCACGCCTGACCAGGGCGTCGGCATCATCGAGGCGCCGCGAGGCACGTTGATTCATCACTACTGGACTGACTCCAAAGGCATTCTGACCAAAGTGAACCTGATTGTGGCGACCAACCACAACGCCGCCCCAATGGCCATGTCCATCGAGCGCGCTGCCAAGTCGCTGATTCATGATGGCCAGGCGTCTGATGGCCTGCTTAACGCGGTGGAAATGGCCTTCCGCGCCTACGACCCCTGCATGGCCTGCGCCACTCACGCCTTCGGCCAAGCCCCCCTGCAGATCCGCATTCGTGAATGCGACGGACGGCTTCGGCAGGTTGTCCAACGGTAGACCCCGTATTGTGCCGAAACTCGAATGTACAACAGGAGCCGCCAGCGGGGAACGGCCCTTCAAGTCAAGACGCAGTGAAGGTAATTGGGGCTTTGATGCCAAAGGATCATCTCGGGAATGTGGATGCCGCCGATTTCGTGCACCGATGCAGGGCGGATTGCGATCCGCAGTGAAAAGCGGCGGTAGGGGGGGGTCTTTCAGTCTTCACGCGGCGTGATGGTAGTGCTGCAACAGGCCTCCGAGACGCTTGCGGCACTGGATTGTGCCGTAGCATCGGCCGACGCTTTCCTCGGGTTGAATCAGGCGATTGGCCAGGCCCTGATGATTCCTTTCGCGATGGTAGTGCTCCATGAACTGCTCGACGGCACGACGTAGACTGGCCTCGCCGAAGAGAATCATCCGCTCCAGGCACTCGGACTTGATGGATTTGACGAATCGCTCGGCCAGAGCGTTCAAGTCCGGGTGTGGCCATTCTTTGTGGCCCTGGGTATGTTGATAGCGGCTCCGCTTTAGCTGGCATGGAGGCCACATGGACCGCGACGCGACCCAGCGTGCGTTGAAAGAACGGTTTGAACAATCTCTGGAGCAGGCCCTGGACGCGGTGGAGCAGGCCCCGGATGGGCGTTGGATCGCCGCCAGCGAGTGGCAGGTCCGTGAACTCTTCCAGAAGCTGATGAGCGAATGCTGCCAGCAGATGCTGCAAGCCAGGATGG
>Ga0315278_10005134_pt1 | contig 11886 bp, 18 predicted proteins | sample YL17G06_0_MG_FD_203880 | JGI IMG/M metagenome (GOLD analysis project Ga0315278, IMG submission 203880) | Sediment microbial communities from Yellowstone Lake, YNP, Wyoming, USA - YL17G06_0 | ecosystem: Environmental > Aquatic > Freshwater > Lake > Sediment | place: USA: Wyoming | collected... | reverse complement strand
CTCAAAGGTGGAGCGGTTTCAGAAGGCGAACAACGCTCTCGCGGGCCTCGCGATCAATGGCGCGGGCAGCCCGGCGGTGCAGCGGATCGCTGTCGATAGGCTCTGGGGGCCTGAGACTGCGAACGCTCTGAAGGTGCTGCTGAAGACGCCGCTGGCGGCGGCGACCCCTTCGGCCAACGCGGAGACGTTCCGCGTGCAGCAGTGGCAGAACGCGACGACGCAAGCTCGCCTGATTCTCGCGCTCACCCAGCGTCGGCGTGACCTCGACGCTGCGATGGCTGCCGCGGCGACTCCCTCCCCGGTGCCGAACGCCGCGCAGGCCGCAGGGCAAGAGGCGCAGGCTGCGGTCGCAGCCGCGCACGAGCCGTTGACGGCTCCCCCGGCTCCCGAGGCTCCTGCGGCGCAGCCGCCGCCCGACGTGGCCCCTCCCGGCCCGCAGCCTCCTGCACCGAACGGCGCCTCGACGCCCGTCACCATCGAAGAGCAGCGCGTCTTCGGGCGGCGACAGGGTACGCGGGGGAATGATGTTCCGTGGTTCGCCATCGGCCTCGGCGTGCTCGCGTTCACGGGTGTGATCGGCTGGGCCGTGTACCGCAAGGGCAAGAGGAGCCGCTCGTGATTCACACGCACCGGATTCACCGTCAGGGCTACGCTCTCCGTGGGCCGCGCTTTGGTGCGACGCCCTCTGCGGTCGACGTAGCGATGGAGGAGCTTTCCGTCACGGGCTATGCGGCAGACAACGCTATCGGGGAGGCTTCGGCAGCGGGTCGGATCGCGGTGGAGGCGGCGAATACTCTTAGCCTGCGTGTCACCGATCTCACCAACGAAGCGTCTGCTGCGGCCTCGTCGAGCGATCCTCCCGAGGTAAGGGTGCAGAAGATCCGTGATGCTGCGGCGGCTATTCGCCGCATCAGTGAAGAGCTTCGCGCGACCATTCTCGCGGATGAGGCGGCGCAGCGTCTTCGCATGTTCTTCTGGAGCGTCGGCTCAGTCACCGTGGGCCTCGGCGTTGCGTTCGCGTGGCTCGCGATCTCGAAACGAAAGGCTGTGTGATATGCCGAAGGTGATGATGATCGGGAAGGTGTCCAAGCTCCGCGGCCCTACCCGCCGAGCGGGCAGCTTCAGGGGGTCGCTCGGCACGGTCGTGCTCGAAGGCTCTCGCGCGCAGTCGCGCCGCTACGGCATGGGCAACATCGCCGGATCGCCTGCGGAGCATCGGCAGGCGTATGCCGCACTGATGGATGAGGCTGCGTTGTCCCTGAAGGCGGCGAAAGAGATGAAGTCGTGCGCGGGGCGCACGAATGAGGCTCTGCATGTTATCCGCAACGCCGCGGAAGCCCTGCGCGAAGAGGAGTGGACCGGACCATCGCGCTCCACGAACGCTTCTCGCATGATCGTTGAGGCAGAGGGCATGATCCGCGCGTGTGTCTCCCGATCAGCGAGCGCGGGCGTGAGCGGCGTTCGCCGTCGTCGGAGTCGCTGAAGTTCTGGAACACTGTTCAAGCCGCCGGGAATCCTCCCCGCGGACATTCTCGCTGGGAACTGGTATAGGAGCAACAACATGGCAAAGCGTCGTCGTCGCAGCACTCGCAAGCACCACCGCGGTATGGGTTCCGCGATCTCCCTCTCGGGCCTCGGCAAGGTGAAGTCCTCGCGTGGTCTGATGAACTTCGTCCTGCCGACTGCGGTGGGCGTCCTCGTGCCCGCCGCGACCATCGCTGCGGCGCGCTACTGGGCGCAGCCGTCGACCGGCCCGACGCAGGCCTTCATCTACAAGAACGCTCCGTGGCTCGGCCTCGGCGCGGGCCTCGTCTCGGCGGGCGCGCTCTACATGATGAGCCGCGGACCTGCGGCCCCCCTCGCGGCGGGCATTGCGGCGACGGGCGTCGCGCTCACGAGCTTCGTCCACGACCAGATCGTCGTGGGTGATGCGCGCGAGGCCTACATCACGTCGATGGCTCGCGCGGGCACCGCTGCCCCCGACACTGCCACCAACGGCACGAGCGGCCTCGGCAGCTACTTCACGCAGCGCCCGAACGGCGCGCTCGGCGCTGCGGTCGCGCAGCTTTCCGAGATGAACGGCGTCGTCATGTCGCCCACGAGCGGCGTCGGCTACGCGGCCTACACGGGCGGCGAGACGGTCAACCTCGGCGCGGTGAACTCGTCGGCCTTCGGCACGCCGGGCTTCCGCCCGTAGTCCCGCGAAGTGGGGGCGCGGCGTGAGTCGCGTCCCTGCCTCCGTTCGCCCTCACTTCGATCACCCTCACCGCTCTGGAGTCTAGCCCATGGCAATGCTCGGCCAGTCGCAGATCACGCAAGTCCGCCTCCCTGATGGCCGAAACGTCGCCATCGTGGACTGGACTGACAAGCCCCTGTTTTCAACGATTGACCTCCTCTCGGGTTACACCGATCAGGAGATCGAGTGCTTCACCTACAACGTCAGCGACAACGTCTCGTCGTCGTCGAACATCTCGACGCGTCGCATTGCGACTGAGCGCGACACGAACGTGGCGACGCCGGGTGGCATGGCCTCGACCGAAGAGATCTTGATCTACAACATCAAGGTTGAGCCGTTCGAGTTTCTCGCGGCGGCGTCGCCGAACACCGCTGACGCGACTCTCTTCTCGACGGCGGCTCCCGGCCTCCCGGTTCCGCAGCCGCAGACGCTCGCGATCCTGAACCAGTTCACGCTCCTGCGTCTGGAGATCTCGCAGAAGATCTACGCTGAGGCGGGTGTCTCGTACTTCAACACGGGCTTCGGTCCGTTCATCTCGGGCCAGCGCAACATCGCGGCGGCGGCTGCGGGTTCGCCCATCGCGTTCGCGAACCTCGGCCTGCCCTCGGCGGAAGCGCCGCGCAGCTTCTCCATCCCGCATCACATCGGTGGTCAAGAGAAGTATCGCGTCGTCCTCGCCAACCCCACGGGCAGCACGGTCACCTTCGCTGACTCTGCGGGTGCCGCAGCGGCTCGCACGGCGCTCACCGTCCGCATCCTGCTCGAAGGCCTCTACAAGCGCCCGGTGTCCTGAGCCTCTGGCCCAGCACGAAGGAGATCACCAGACATGGCACAGGTCACCAAGGTTCGCCTCCCCGATGGGCGCGTGCTCACGCCGGGAGACTGGACGAGCGCCGAGCCGCTCTACTCCACCATCGAGATCGCACCGGGGTCGTACACGACCCTTCAGGCGTTCTCCTACGCCCTCGGCGGCGACGTTCCCGGCTCGAACGTCGGCCTCGCCTCGCCCCGCAAGTCCAACCTCGCGGACACGAACCTCCTTGGGCAGGGCGCGCAGCTTCCCGAGAATGAGGAACTGATCGTCTATGCGATGGAGGTCGAGGCCTTCACGATCATCGACGACGGCGGCACTGATGAGGGGATCAATCCCCCGGCGCTCCCGCACGTCTCCGTGCTCAACATGCTGCGGCTCCAGCGTGACCTCGTGCTCGTGATGAAGATCGCGAGCGTCAAGGAGTACACCCGCGCGCCGCTTGCGTGGTTCCCGGCCTCGACGGGCGTCACCCCGACGTACTCGCAGGCGCAGACGGCCATCGGTCCGGGCGTCAACTTGCAGGGCTTCGTCACGGGCAACAACGGCTCGACCGACGTGGGCGGAAAGCGCGTCTTCGCGTCGCCGCTCTATGTCGACGGTGGCGAGGCGCTCGTGATCGACTTCCTCGCGCCGAAGGGCGAGGTCGAAGACCTCTCGCTCGGTCAGACGGGTCGCATCCGCCTGCGTACCTTCCTCGACGGCTACCGTAAGCGCCCCGTCGCCTGATCCCACGGAGAACACCGACATGGCTATCAATAAGGTTCAACTCCCCGATGGGACGGAAGTCGTCATCGACGAGTGGCTGCACTACCCCTTGTTTTCAACGATCCAGATCGGGTCGACGGGCGGTAACGGCGACTCGACCAACCTTCGCGCGTTCTCGTATGTGCAGGGCATGCGGGTGCCCAGCACCACGAACGTGACGGGCAGCACTCGTCTGGCGGACGCGCGCGACACCAACATGGTGAAGCGCGGCGGTCTGAACTACGATGAGGCCTTCATCCTCTACGCCGTGACCTATGAGGCCTTCTCGCTCACGGAGTCTGTGAATCCGGGTGAAGACCCGTTCCTCAACGCCCCGGCTCCGGTTCTCACCGCGGAGAACCTCAAGCGCCTCCAGCGTGATCTCCTGATCGAGATCATCGTGGGAGCGCAGCAGCAGAAGCCGCAGCTTCGTTCGCCCTTCAGCTTCATCGGGCAGAGCGCGGGCACGAAGAGCTACGCCTCGACGGGTCTGGTCGGCGCTGACGTGGGCTTCTCGCAGGGCACGGGCGGCGGCATCGACGCGCGCAACCAGCGCCGTCTGGAGCTTCCGATCTACATCGAGTCGCAGCAGGTCAGCTTCATGAAGGTGTCGTCGCCTATCGGCACCATCGTGGGCCTCGACCAGCAGGTTCGCCTCCGCTGGTACTGGGACGGTCTGAAGCGCCGCCCGGTGGCCTGATCCACCTCGCCCTTCTGGGCCAACAGCCGCGCCCCTCGGGCACCGCGTGTCCAACACGGGGAGCCTTGAGGGGCGTCGGCGTTTCAGGAGTCTCCGATGGACAAGCGCAGCTACGCCAAGCCTCGGCGGTACGCGAAGAAGAAGGCCGGGTCGCTGGCGATTCACTTCGTCGAGGCGATGCTTCCCGCGGGCGCGGGTGCGGCCATCGGTTACGGCACCTCGGGGCAGGGTCGCGGTGCCTTGATCGGCGCCTTGGCGGGCGCGGGTTCGCCGCTGCTCTACCGGGGATTCTTTCAACGCAACCCAGCGGTCAAACTGCCATTGCTCGTCGTCGGCCTCGGCTGCTCGGTGGCGGCGTTCTACCTCGCTTGGACGCGCCCGAAGGTGTACACCGCGGACCAGTGGATTGAACAGGCGCGGCTCGCGCAGTCGCAGCCGCAGACCGGGGAGCCTTCGGAATGACGACGCAATACCACACGGGGCTGATCTTCGAGCCGCGTGCGTTCTGGGACGTGAAGCGGATCGCCGCGACCGCCGAGGAGCAGACGGTGCTCTTTGACACGCGCGAAGCCTTCATGAACGGTTCGCGGTATCCGATTGAGATCACGGAGATCTCGCTCGCGCCGATCAACTACCTGTCGGCCACGGACAGAGATCTGACGCGCCGCTTCTCGGGCCAGTCGGTGTTCAACGCGAGCCAGATCGTGCTCGCGGTGCGTCAGCGCCAGAACTACTCGCGCTTCCCGGTGCGCCTCCCCGGCTACTCTGCGACGCCGTCGCAGGAGCCTTCGACGCGCTTCTTCGACACCGCGTCGAACGATCTGAAGAACGCTTCTGGACTTCTCGGCGTCTCGCACAAGCGGTTCGAGCGTCCGTTCGTGCTGCCGCAGTACGGCGCGGTCGAGATCGCTCTCTCGACATACGAGGGTGCGTTCCCTGCGGGAGGCTTCGGAGCGCCGCCGCTCTTCTCTGTCGCGTGGTTCGAGGCGGGCGGCCTGCTCGAAGGCTCCTCGCGCATCCGCACGCAGGTGCCGCTGCGCGACGCGGCCAGCGTGGCGTCGGCGCTCTACGGGCAGGTCATCCCCAGCGGCGGTGAGATCCCGAGCCTGATCTCGACGAACGCGACCTTTCCGCCCGAGCACTTGTTCACGACGAAGGAGTTTCGCGCGCAGTCGCCCACGGCGCAGGGCGCGCAGCGGTTCACGGGCGTGACGGTGCAGATCGACCAGCTTGCCTATGACGGGCGCTTCTCAGGTGGGTTCGCGCCGCCTGTCAACGCGCCCATGACGGCGCTCGCGCTGCGGACGGGCTGCCGCATCCGCACGACGGACGGCGGGACGAAGATGGACTGGTGGCGGCCCGGTGCGCCCATCGGCCTCGTGCTGAACACGATCAGCCCTGCGATGACGTACCGCCTGCCTCGCCCGCTTACGCTGGAGCCGGGGGACCAACTGGAGGTCGAGCTTACGGTGCCGCCGACGACGGGCGTAGAGCCAGCGGATATCTATTCCATCGGAGTGGCCCTCAACGGCTACGCCGCGATCCAAGGGTGAACATGGAGCACATGAAAGACTGGCTCGTCAAAGCCGCGAAGCAGATCCAACTCGACGGCGTGCTTTACGAGCCGCGCGTCTACTTCGACACGTTCCTCGTCTCGTCGGATCTCAACTCGTCGCAGATCGTGGCCGGGTCGCCTAACAACATCTTCGTCAACGGGGAGCAGTTCCCCGTCAGCTTGCAGTACATGACGGCGTCGCTGCTTCCCGCGTTGACGGAGGACTTGCCGGACCCGCGCCTGCTCCAGCGGATCGGGCTGCGCGTGCGCTACCACGACCAGTACTACATGGCGCGCACGCACGCGCCCATCGCGCTTTGGGAGAACACCCCCAACGCGGCCCCCGACTTCGTGAGCCCCTCCACGGCGACGTGGGACTTCGAGCAGCCCTTCGTGCTGTCGGCGCGCGACTCCCTTCAGATCACGTTGCAGAGCCTTGTCTCTCTCGGTGGCGAGATGGGCACTGCGACGGTGTCGGTGTCGCTGCACGGCATCGGCCTGCTCTCGGAGCGCCCCTACTTCTTCTCGGGGAAGACGACGCTCACGGACAAGACCTCGACGAACCTGCCGACGACGTTCTTCCGCAACGACGGCTCGGAGCCTGTCGTGATCGGCGGCCTCGTGCTGAACGTGTTCTCCCCGACGCTGCCTGCGTTCACGTTCCCGGCGAGCGCGATCACGATGCAGTGTCGGCAGATCGGCAACGGCACCAACGCCGACTGGGTGCAGGGTCCGTCGCCCGTGCTCTCGTCGCAGGTGCCTGCGGTCCTGCTCGGCGCCAAGACGGGCTTCAACATGACGCACTGCCTGCCCGGCAACGGCTGGCAGTGGCGGCCCGGCGAAGGGCTGGAGATCGACGTGAACAACCTCGGCCTGCCCGGCGACGGGCAGGAGCCGATTACCTATCGCGTCGGGGTCGCGCTCCTCGGCTACATCGCGGTGCAGTGATGCACAGACTCGCCGCCCCCACGACCGCGCAGCGCGCCACGCTCACGCGGGAGATCCGCACCATCCTCGAACCCTCGGAGTTTTCGCGGCGCGTGACGCTCGTGCTCCCGCCGGGCGAGCCCGCGTACATCGGGATCGACGTGGTCGTTCTCACGCCTGAGTCGAGCAGCCTCCCGGCAAGCCGCGACGAGTACAAGCCCCTCGGCCTCAACCCCAACGAGGGCTACCTGATCCCGCAGATGCCGCCCGACGTGGCGCTCTTCTTCCACCTCGCGCCGGGGCAGCACCTCGTGGGTGCGAGCCGCTCGGGCCTCGTGTACGCGGGCCTGATCGTCGAACACTACGCTCCCTGAGAGGCCCCCCATGATCAGTGATGAGCTATTGCAGGCGAAGTTCGAGGAAGCCCGGCGGCTGGTGGCGACTGCGCCTGCGGCTCCTGCTGGCCGCATGTCGCTCATCGACGCCTTGATCGCCTTCGCGCGGTTGGAGAAGAGTCTCCAACAGAACATGCAGACGCTCGACGAGATGCGTCGGCTGGGCGCGCTCACGCGGCTCGACGTGGACCAGTACAACAAGCAATGCACGCGCGTGTACCGCGTCGCGATGGGGCTGTACGTCACCACGACGCAGTTCGTGGCGGACGCGCTGCCCGGCGTCGATGCCGCCGACGTTGCGCGAGTGCTGCCTTTCCCTGCCCCGCCGCCGCTCCTGCCGTACCCCGGCGTCAGCAACACGGGCACCATGCGCGGCCTCGGGAACCCCGTCGTGGTCGCCCCCGTCGCCGCGGGCGGCGTGGCCGCAACCGCTGCGGTCTGGGCCGTTGCCATCATCGCAGGGTTACTCGGGCTGGGCGTGCTGGTGGGCGTGGTCTACATCGTCGCCGCGCAAGCTCGTCAGATCATCACCTATCAGCAGGAACTCGACTCGAAAGAGCGCGGAGATCGGCTGCGGGTCGCAGCCGCGCAGGCCTGCATTGCTTCGGGGCAGAGCGCGGAGGCGTGCCAGCGCCTCGCGGAGCGGAACGTGCCCCAGCCGCCGAAGCCGCCGAAGGCCGAAGACGCAGAGCGCATCGCGTCCTACCTCGTGTGGGGCGTGCTTGGCCTCGCGGGCCTGAGCGTGATCCCGCTGATCACGAACGCCTTCAACGCCCTCGGCAGCCTTGGGGGCGGACGCCCCCGGTCCCGGCGATCTGGCATCGTCGTCAGGCCGGAAGACGACGATGAGTGACATGCTCCCGCAGTCGCAGCCGTTGACGGTGCCGATCAAGGGCAAGTTCGACGCGCAGCCCGCCGTGCCTCCCGGCGCGACGGCGCGGCATGCGGGCGACACCCTCTGGCCTTGGCTCCTCGGCCTCGTGCTGATCGGCGGCCTCGGCTTCGTCATCTACAAAGCCGTCTCGAAGCGGCAGGCTCCCGGCCTCCCCGCAGGCAGCACCCCCGACGACGCCATGCCCGCGGCAAGCGCCGCAAGCGCCGCGGACGACGACGCGGACGACGACGGGGACGACGAGGTCACGGCGCTCGGGGGTCGAGGCCGCAGGCGCACCCGCTTCGCGTCCGCGACGCCCGTGCAGTTCCGCTATCCGCCCCGAGGCTACCGCCGCGGCGCGCGCGTGAAGCGCCTCTCGGAGGAGCAGTTTACCAAGCCCTCGTCGGGGAGGTACAACCTCGAAGTGGAGGACTGACCCATGCACGCTCACGCAACGCAGGCGACAGCAGCACGACAGATCGCGGGCATCTTCGGGGGCAACCTCGGCCCGCTGGAGAGCACGGGCACCTCGACGCTCGCGCTCTACCGCACAGGCAACCCCGAGGCGCCTGCGCCTGCGCCTGCGCCCGGCGCAACGCCCGAACAGGTGGCCCAGCACGCCGCCATGCAGCGCCAGCAAGAACAGGCGCAGGTCGAGCGGAGTGCTGGAGCTTTCCTCACGATGGCGGCGCTCGGCATCGCCGTCGCGGCGCTTCGCGGCGGGATGACGGGCGCGGTCGCCGCGTCGTCGTGGAAGGGCGTGGGGCGCGGCGCGCTCTTCAACGGCAGCCTCGCGGCGCTCGGCGTGGGCGTCGCAGGCTACGTCGTCGGGCAGACGACCGCCTCGACGGGCCTCGTGGTCGGTGGTCTTCTCGGCACTGCGGGGGCCGTCTACCTCGCGACGAAGGGGCGATAACATGCAGCCGTACATCATGGGTGGATACCGCCGCCACTGGGGCACCGCCCCCTACGCGAACGAGTGGGGCGTCAACGCCTACCGTCCGCCCTTCGCCACGGGCCTGCAAGGCACCGTGCGCCTCGGCGGCGACGGCGACGGCGAGGGTGGGGGCGAGAACCCGGAGCAGGGCACGCCCTTCAGCAACGCCGTCCTGCACATCGTCGCGGGCGGCCTCATCGGCGCCGCGATCACTGCGGCGGCGAGCAGCAAGACGCAGCGCGTCGAGCGCGCCGTCTACGGTGCGGGCATGACCGCGGGCGCCGTCGCCATCGTGGACGCCTTCATCGTTGGACGCGAGTCTGCGTCCACCGGGATCTCTCTCGGCCTGCTCGGGCTGATGGCGATCTCGACTTCCTTCTACGCGGCCTCGAAGGGCTACTGAGGCGTCTATGCGGCAGGTCGCACCGTGGGGCAAGCCCGTCACGAACCCCGGCGCCTTCGGCATGGGCGCGGACGATGAAACCTTCGGCGCTCGGCTGCGGATGCCGGGCCTCACTCCCGATCAGGTCCGTCTCGGCTCACCGCCCGACGACACGACCTTCCCCCCTGTCCCGCAGGAGGAGCGCGACGCGGCACGCGGGCGCGTTGAACGCGAAGAGGCGGCGAAGTCGCCGTGGATGCAGATCGGCAAGGGCGCCGTGATGGTCGCGCTCGGCGGCGCGCTCGTGGGCTACCTCGCGACGGGCGGTCGAGGCTGGCGCGGCGCGGCCATCGGCGCGACCGCGAATCTCACCCTCTTCTACGGCGGCTCGGCCATCGCGGGGCGTAACACCTTCCTGACGGCGACGACGGCGACGCTGGGCGTGCTGGCCGTTGCCTCTGCGGGCGGCGCGGGATACTTCTTCATGCAGCAGCGGCGCCGCAAGTAACGCGCGCCGAGGAGGAGCCCCATGTCATCGTTCGCGCGCACGTTCTTCAACAACCTCGGGCAGACCATTGCGACGGGCATCGGCTCGGCGCATGCGGCCACGCAGATGCAGGCGCCCCCGCAGCGTGGCATGCAGAAGAGGGGCGCACCGCCCTGCACGCCGTGTGCGGCGCGCGCGATGGTCGCGCAGGCGAAGACCTTCCGCGGGCCTCGCCCGTGAAGACGCCACGCTGCGTCGTCTGCGGCAAGCCTGCGGACGACACGTCGGTGGGCTTCACGGCGGGCGGCGCCAAGCCTCTCTTCTGGACGTGCGAGCCGCACGCCGGAGTCGTCCGCACGGGCGTCTCGGAGGCGGCGAAGCTCGCGGCGGCAGGGGTGCGGACGCTGGTCGATGCTCGACTGCCGGGAATCCGGCGAAAGCTCCTCGACACGACGCGGGCCTTCCGCGCGATGCGGGGCGACACCTGACACGCGCCCCCTTGGGGCGGTAAGAGGCAGCATGGCGCGGCGCACCAACGACGACTTCGACAACCTCAACAAGGACAACCGCGAGAGCGGCACGGGGCTGATCGTCAGCTACCAGTCCGAAGAGGGCGGCATCACGCTCGCGGTGCCGGGGGACGACGACGCGCCCTACGTCATCGCGAACGGGCGCGCGTCTGACGACGGCGTCACCGGCCTCGTTGAAGAGCCGAACGGCGAGATGCAGCGCCTCGCGGTCGACCAGTGGGGGCACCTCTGGACCGTGGCCTTCCCGGCGCCCGCAGCGACCACCACGAAGGTCATCACCCAGCTTGCGGCGGGCGTCACGAACCCGGTCGCAGGCGCGGGCACGCTGCGGCGCGTGACGATCAGCATCTACAGCGGCGCAGGCTTCCTGTTCATCTTCGACGGGCTCACGACCGCAGGCGCGGTGCTCTACACGCCGATCCCCGTGCCGACGACGCTGCCCGCGTACATCGACGTCGAGTTCGACACCGTCAACGGACTCGCCTTCGCGGCGGGCGTCACCGTGGCGATCTCCACGACCGCTCCTGTGGTCACCGTGGACGTGACCGCCACGGGCACCGTCACCACCTCCTACACCTGAGCCGAGCATGACGACCTATATCTGGCCGGAAGGTGGCGGCGGCAGTGGCGGCGACCCCAACAGGTTCGCGCCGAAGTACATCGTCGGCAACATTCCTGCGGGGGACGACCCGACCTACACCTTCGCGGGCGGCTTCATTTACATTCCCGACCCCGGCGACGGCACGGGCATTGAGGCCGCGCTGTCGCAGGCGTCCCTTGCTCCCGGTGACGTGTGGATCAGGCCGGGAACGTACGACTTCAGCCTCGGCGCTGTGATCATGCCGCTCACGATCCCCGCGGGGACGCGCGTGCAGGGTGCAGGCAACACCACCACCCTGATTGCTAAGACGGTGGGCGATCAGGGCGTCTTCGTGCTGGCGGCGGGCGGCGCGGGCACGGACTCCGCGCTCTCCTCGCTGCGCGACCTTGCCATCGTGGTGCCGCAGGTAGCCGATCCAACGGGGTCGCTGTCTGCGGTGCTCGTGAGGGCGGGCGGCGTCGCGATCACGGGCGTCAACTTTGACGTGACCACGACGGATCAGTCCGTACTGCGGCACGCCATCCTCGTGGACACGGGCGGCGCGAACTTCCTGCCCGTGATTAGCATTGAGACGGTGAGCATCGTTATGACCGTGGTCAGCTACACGGACCCGCCCGTACTGACTTCAGGTATCCGCGTCATCGAAGGTCATGTGGGCGCGCGCAACGTGACGATCACCAGCGGGGACATTGGCGTCGAGATCA
>Ga0315278_10005133_pt1 | contig 11886 bp, 16 predicted proteins | sample YL17G06_0_MG_FD_203880 | JGI IMG/M metagenome (GOLD analysis project Ga0315278, IMG submission 203880) | Sediment microbial communities from Yellowstone Lake, YNP, Wyoming, USA - YL17G06_0 | ecosystem: Environmental > Aquatic > Freshwater > Lake > Sediment | place: USA: Wyoming | collected... | reverse complement strand
TCGCCCCAGTGCACATCATCAATAAGCGCGTATCGTGCAGGTTTTTTTGCTGGCGGCTGGATTGCCGCCTCAATCAGGCTTTCCAAATCCGCCAGATATAGAATATTGTTTTCGAGATATACTGCTTTTCCCCCGCTAAAAATGCAGGGCTTTGCAAGTTTATTTGTTATTTTTTTAGACATGTCTGCGATATAACTATCGATGCCGGATTGCGATTCGGAGCTATATGCAACTTTATCGCCGTTTGCGCACAGCAGGCCTGCTTCTGTGGAAATTCCGTATTTCGAATCTATTGCGGATAATTTCTCTATTTTATTTGACGTTAAATTCACTTTATCAATATCTGCATATGACTGGTAAACTATGCTGCCCCCGTTTTCTGCAAACCAAGGCATGCACCTGGTGGCATTGTTTATGGAAGAATCTTTTACGAGCAGTTTATCATCATTGGTTTTGATATTCAGCAAACGCAGCCCATCTGATGTTATGTACGTTACTGAATCGCCGAAAATATTTGCATAATCCGTATAGCCCACTTTGGAGTGGTTTGTTAATGGGCCTGTTTTCATTTCATTTGTTATATTATACAGGTAAACTTCGCCGCCAAAAGTATAAACTGCATTCTGCCCATAAATCCCCATTGGCGCAATATCCAATTTCTTGTCAAAGCTAGAGCCTATGCCTACTAATTTGCTGGCGAGCGGATATTCCGATTTTTCCCAGCTTACATAACTATCCGAGATTGCTGTGTTTTGCAACACTGTGGGCCATTTGGCATCTTTATCTAAAACAACCGGCTCAGGGCTTTCCCTGCCGCCTGCCTTGCCTTCGCTGCCCTTCTCTGCATGCGCATCCTTTGCAAGTGACGCGCCAAGTGTTGCAGCAAGCCCGAGCGTGGCAATAATTGTTCCTATAACAAGCGCCTTGTGCACGTATGGGTGGTTTGTTTTAAGCCTCTTGAAAAATCCCGGCTTTGATTCCTCATGGACGTATGTTGAGTCAGTAAAAATATTCCTGCCGTCGGAATACTGCACGTTCGGCTCGTAACAGCCTGCAAGGGCAACGACATCTGCAGCCTGCCTGCGGCTCGTTATTTTGAAATTATCTTCGGGTTTCAGCAGCAGCGACTCGAGTTTTGAAGTCTTTTTATTGAAACGCTGGCTTGCGCCTCCGGCAGAAAGCCATGCCTGATTGTAAGCCATTCCAATAAGATTCTCGGGAATTAGTACAGCATCTGTCATGCCGCAGACGTCTGTTCAGATTTTAAAAACGTTCCCCATAGCAAATTATTAATAATACAAAAACTACAGACTTTTGGAGATGGCCCTGTCTAAAAAAGGTTTGATTGTCAATACTATAATAGCAATAGTAATTGCTGCCATATTTGTGCTGATGGCTTCATCAATCCTGTTTAATATTCTTGGAAATATACCGCGCGTTTCGGGCGCAATTGTAAATCCCACTAAAGTTATTTGCTTCGGCGGCGGCAGTGACCATACTGTGCACTGCCTTGACAAGTTAACAGGCAATCAGGTTTTCCAGTCCGGCAGCGCAACAAACTGGCAGGATGAAAATGCCGTTACGACTCCTGCGCTGACAAAGGATGCAATCTACGTGGGAATCGGCGGGCGCGTCTGCGCATCAAAAATTGACGGCATGGCAAAATGGGACTGCAAGCTGCTTCAGACATCAGGCTCAAACCCTCGCATTGCGGGCAGCATTGCAATCGGCAGGGACGGGCTGCTGGCGTGCATGAGTGTCAGAAATTATTACACTGACAGCGGAAAGACAAAGACATTCCCTATCTACTGCCTTGTAACTGAAAGCGGCAATGTATTTGCCACCGTCAATACAAATAACCTGCATTCTACGGCGCCAACATTTAACAGAAATGACCTGTATTTCGGCGCTGGCACGGGAAGCATTTGCAACTACAAGGTTGAAAATGACGGCTTGGTGCTAAGCGGGTGCAATGTCATAGCTAATGATGAAATTCCGACAAATATTGCCGTAAACGAATCCGGCGATTTGGCATGCTTCGGCGGCGGCGGCGACCACAGAATGCACTGCGTAAAAACATCTGACAGGAGCGAAGAATTTGCAGTGCACTGCAATGCATGGAAAGGCGAAGGCAGCGACGGATGCAAAGCCATGTCAACGCCAACACTGGTAAATGGTTCCGCGTATTTTGGAATAGGCGGAAGGGTTTGCAAGTATCCCCTGACCACAAAAGGCACGCAATCCAGCTTGCCCAGCAATTCAGACACGAACTGGTGCACATCTAAATACTCGCACACTATTGAGACTGGAATTGCTGTAAACGAAAGCATGCAGCTTGCCTGCTTTGGCGGCGGTGAAGCTCATACGGTTTACTGCGTTAATACTACTACGGGCGCTGAGCTTTTCAAGATTCGTTCGGGCGCGTGGGGCTCGGCAAAAGCTGCCACAACTCCGTTAATTGAGAACAGCACACTGTATATTGCGCTTGGCGATCATGTCTGCGCATTCAAGCTCCCGATTACAGGCGATAAATACAAGGACTTTGAAAAAAGATACAACAAGCAGTACGACGCTGATGCAGACCAGGATATTTTATGGCCTGAGTGCGCTGAGTTTGAACATGACATCGCAACGGATTTTGCAACATATACTGGAGAATTTGATGAAAATGAAGCGTCTTCTGTTTAAATCAAAAAAAGGCGTTACAGAGCCTGTTCTCATGATAGGCGTTCTTTTGTTTGCCGCGATAATTTTGCTTATGGGGACAACCAGAGTCATCGTTCCGCTGATTAAGGCGCAGCCGACGTTCACGGCAAACCAGGGCGCCCTTACCATAAACACTGTGCTGGCAGCGCCTGAAACCATTACCACCAAAGAGACTTTCAAGAAAGATGACAAATCCGTATTATTTCTGGTTCTGAACGGCGCGGTTGTTATTTCGCGCGATTGCAAAAACGAAGGAACTAATTATCATGAAAATAATTATGTGCAGGATAAGATGGTAAAAACAGATGCACAGTGCCCGAATAAGGACAAGCTGATGCAGGGCGCATGCGCCCTCAGCGACGAGCACAAGAAGTGCTACTGGTGGTTTGGTTCAGGTTCGGATTTCAAGGTAACTTTCAGCAAGCTGTACAGCAAGCAGGGCTTCGATGACAAAAGTAAAGATTATGCGCTGGTGATAAAATGAGCAACAAACGGGGCGCGGAGTGGCCGACATTTCTTATTAAAAGCATATTTTCGCTGCTCCTGTTCATCGTTGGCATAATGATAATTATCGGCGTTGTTAAATCCGGGGATATTAATTTTAAAAATGACTTAAATTACCTGAAATTCCAGACCGAAACTGCCAGGCTTCTGAATTCAGCGTCATGCTGGGCGTGGGAAGAAAACACGCCGTCAGGATATCTGGTTCATGCAGGAGTAATTGACTTAAGCAAGCTTGATAATATAAACGGCTGCCTTAGCGGAGTAGATTACTCATACGAAATAAAGTATACTGCGCCGGACGGGATTAAAACTGTTACAATGTCACGCGGCAGCGGCATGACATACAGCGATTTGTTTGGGATAAAAGTTGTTTTAAACGGGAATATGTACGATGGCATTGCAAGCATTGCGACAAAATAGGAAAACAATCCGCGGAAAACGCGGCTTCATAGACATGTTCGTGGAATTTGCAATAGCTGTAGTTATTCTTACAGTTCTGTGGCTTGTGGTTAAAGTCGCGATGGCTGTTCCGGGTTTCGGAGCTGCGGAAATTAAAACGACAGGTGTCTTCCAGCAGGCAGAGTTCTCAAGCGTCTGCGATTACTGGCTCATGAATTTCCTGCGCGCAGACAGCGCATATGGCATGGAAAATTCCGATTTGCTGGCTTATGCCTCTGAAAGCGCCACATACAAGACATATTTTGAAAATGAGGCTGCGAATTACTTCAAGGCAAATTACAGGCGCCCGCTGCCGCTTGCGCGCTGGGCATTAAGCGCGGAGACATCCGCATACATACCTGTTGTTAAATTAGGGTATAAGGACCATGCGCTTGCACAGACATGCGCGCAGAAAATTCCTTCTGCAAAAGGCCCTATTACTGTCACGCTGGGGGTCGATTACTGATGTTTCCGCGGATTAGAGGAAAAAAAGCAATTGAAAGTTTCATAGTTGTATTATTCATCATGATTGCTGTGAGTTCGATTCTAGTCAAGGGCTCGATGGACAAAGATGTTTCCGTTGAGATAGGGCAGCGGCAGGCTGAGCTTCTCAAAGTTTATACTGAAGCTGAAAAAGTCCGCGAATATGCCAACTCTGCCGGAAGACTTGCTTTAATGGATGCTGCGCTGGAGATTGGCGCGAAATCCGGCGCAAACTGCCTTGCAGTCCATGGGCTTGATGAAAAATTTAATGATAAAATAATCAGCTATTTCAACCAGGAGCTTTCCACCAGCGCGCATTATAATGTTACAGTGCCGAAAATAACATGGGCTATCCGGCAGATTTCGGATGATGAAGTTATAGTTTCCGGAATTTCTGCGGATAAAATTCTTGTTGCCGGCGAAAATTATGAATACCGCGCAGGAATTTACGTAAATCAGGCTGTGACGTGCGATGACCTCGAGAACTTTTTGAAGGCGTCCGGAAATTTTGAACTTATTGGCGGCTAAAGCAGCCCTGCGCCCGGAAGCATCTGTAATTTTTCCCGCAGCCCGCCGTAAAAATACATAAGCACCAGTATTATCACAACTGCGGCAATTGCAATCATTATTATCGGGAAAATAAGCTGTGTTGTCGCTCCCTGAGCGCGTTTTGATGACGGACTGGCGACTAACGGCTGACTACGGCTAACTACTGGGAAAAATTCTATTGATTGCGGGCAGCCAAAGTAAGCTGACAGGAAAAATACCTTGCTCCAAAACCACTCGCCTAGAAATTCTATAACCCCAGCCATCCGAAAAATCCCTTGTCAACTGCGCTTTCAACTTTTGGAAAAGCGCCCATGTAGTACGCCAGTATTAAGACAATTGAAAACACAAGCATTATCAGCGTTACAAGAATATACCATTCAACTGCTTTTTTTGACGTTATCGCTTTCATTTTAGTGTGTACGCCCTGTAGGCTTTGTTGTTGCTCTCGTCATTTTCCCGGATTAAATTGCCCGGGTCTGCTTCGCACGTTATCTCGTAAGTTCCTGCCTTTACTCCCGCAGCCTCCATTGCCCAGACAGTCAGCTCTTTGGTTACTGTTGCTGTTCCGCAGTTTTCAGCGCTGGCTGTCCAGATAGGGCTTCCCGTGCCTGTCTGCCAGCCTGTGGGGCGCAGCATAACGCTGAGCTGTACATTATTTGTCTCCCCGCCGCAAAAGTTCTTTGATGTTGATACGCATACTGCTGTAAGATACCCGCTCTGCCCCATGTATGTTGATTCGTAAACAGTGAGTGCTGCCCCGTAATCAACAAATGGGGCGCACTGAATTCCTTTTATCACAATGCCCTTGTTCTGGCTGTAGTGCCTGTATTTGTCTTCCTTAACTGCAACCCCGAAGATAACAGACCGCGTATTATAATTTTCTAAATCCGCTGTTTTTGGCTCAAGTGTTGTAGCAGGCCCGCCGCCGCCAACCTGATTGCCGTCTTTATCATACACCGGCGCAGGTCCAAGATATGTAATTAGCGCGCCTCCGTCATTTGTAACTTGCACATAATCTTTATTTGCGAGCTCGAGCTCATAAATAACGTTTTTAACAATGTACTCTTCCGGGCAAACATAGCTTCCTGAAGACCATATCGTGCCTTTTTTCCCGTAAGTTGATGGCGGGCTCCAGCACACTTCATTGTCTCCCGGATTCAGAGTCTGTGCTCCGCGCGAATCGTCATAGCATGTTCCAACCTGCCCGAACTTTGACAGGGCATCGTAAATGCTCTCTGCTGGTGTCGGCACATCAAGCTGTCCTGTAACTTTTTTGCCTGCGCCGCCTGCAAGCGATGAGCCAATCCACACAATTGCGCCTAATGCCACAAGAGCGCTAATTGCAATAACCAGCATCCTGAATTCGACTGCCTTTTTTGAGTGAAACATGAGCTTAAGTGCATGAAACGCCTGAACAGGGCGTGTTTATTGGCGCCTGATTGCAGCAGAGATAATCGTCATTGTCATTTGCCTGTTTGCAGCTATTTGTAAGCCCAGCCTCATCACTGCCTGTGTCCAGTTTTGTGCCGTCGCCATTAATGTCAATCCCCTGCGCCCGCGTGCAGTACGATGATTTTTTCTGCCCGTCCGCATCAAGATTCTGCGCCTGTGAGCACCATGTTGTGCACTTTGTCTGCGCCGCAGTGATATCTGCCTCAACAATATTGGTCACGGTATTTGTCTGCTTGAATATCTTGCTGAATCCGCCCGTGAAAAATATAATCAGCATAATTAAAACCAAAACAGAAATGGCTGCGATAACGATGGTTGATATCGGCAGCCCTTGTGCGCGTTTCATACAGTCACTCTTATGCGCATGTGCAGCCCTTGACAGTATCATAAGTGCAGGTAACAACGCTGTCTGACGCGGTTGATATGTCAACAGAGCATGCTGTGTCAATAGGTTTATCTCCGCAACGCAGGTTAACTTCCTTAGTTCCGGTCTGGACAAGCCCGCAGTTCTTGCCTGTGGCTTCGCCAGAACATTTGTTGCCGCCAAGCTTGCCGTCGCCGTCTGCATCAATGTTGAACTTTCTTGTGCAGAAGCTTGTTGCAGGCCAAGCAGTGGATGAGCTTATTGTCTGTGCCTGGTCGCAGAGACCTGAGCATGTTGTCCTTACGCTGCTAATATCATCACCAATCTGGCTTGTGCCTATCTTGAAAATCTTGCTGAAGAACGAGCCTGCTCCCCCGATCGTAAATGCTATCACTAAAACTAAAACCAGTGCTGCTATTGCCGCAAGTATTATCAGATTCAGCGGCAAACCCTGGGCTTTCCTGTTAATCATGCCATACCTCCTTTTATTTGCATGAAGTACTTTATGGAGATATATAAATATTGTTATGATGTAATAACTGCAAGTATTTCTAAACTTCCTTGTCATCCGTAGCGTAAGCAGAGCCAGGGCACCCGCCTACCGCAATTATGATGCCGTCCTTGTAGTTTGACCTGTCTGAAAAGCAGATTGCATATGTGCCGCCGGCATTTATGCCAAAATTTCCGCGCAAAAATATCGGGGGATTGCTGCTTCCTGCCCTGCCTCTCGCAGCATTAAGCGGGTCCTTGCCAATTGAGCCAGGCATATTATACACTGACGCCTTGAAGCAGCCGTTAACGCCGCTTTCATCAATATCCATGTTCCATGCATTCTCGCCGAATTCATAATAGCATCTGCTTGCAAGATTGTAAATCTGCTGCGCTACGCATGCCTGCCTTGCTTTGTATTCATCTGTTTTTGCCTGCGCTTCAAAACCAAACTTTCCATCAGGGTCGCATACATCCCAGTCTGAGCCTTTTACTTTTACTGCTCGGGTAGAGCAGAACCACAGCGGAATAACTCCTTTGGCTGTAACTAAATTCCCCCTGAAGCCTGCATTCATCCGGCATAATTCATCCTTGTAGCCCTTCTCGGAAACAGCTGCAGCTGCCGGCCCGACAACTCCTACAAGAATAATAACTCCGAATATTACTGCTACAATAACCCCAATAATAAATTCCGTGGGGACTTTTATGGCTCTTTTTCCGTAAACATGTTTCATGGCGTGCTCGGCGTCTTCAGCTGCCCCATTACAGCCGTAAATGTTTTTGGCAGAAGGCCAGATACATAAAGCGCAATTATGAGAACTGCCGCAACAATTATTACAACTGCCACTACAATAAACTTTTCAATCTGCGCTTTCTTGGAGTTTATCATTTTTTTCCAAACGGCAGGATATTTGCCTTTACGTAGCCTGTGACTCCGGGCATATAATTATATATCGCGAAAAAAGCCACAACCCCTACGAAAATTATTAGTATTACGATTATAATAATTGTTTCAAGAGTTAAGTCTGCTTTTTTTGACATCATATCGGCAGCTTCTTTATCGGCGGATTTGATATAAAGCCGAGCCCTCCCTTATACATTGCATAAACTATTATTAAAATAACTACCGTTGCAAGCATTATCCATACCCACGTGGGCAGCGCGTCAAGAATCGGGTTTTCAGCTTTTTTTGATGTTATTGCTTTCATTTTAAACGTATTTCATCAGGAAGTAAGCAAGCATGGCAACAGCAGCTATTACTACAGCTATCTGTATTATATTTTTCACGAAAAATGCTTCGGTGCTTCCTGATTCCTCTCCCATGATTATATGCTGGCGACGAACTACTGCTGCCCCGAACTGCGGGGCAGGGCAATCTCTATTGGTTATAGCTTTGGTTTCTGCTTGTTTGGCTTTGTGGGCTTCGCAGATATTTTTTCTGCCAGCCAAAGTTCTTGCTTTTGCTTCACTTAATCAAGAGACTTTTCCCTCGTCGTAGTCAGTCGTCATCCTGCTGATGAACTGAATGTGATGTCTGTTATCGGCGCTGCCAGTGCGCCGAACAGAAGCACAGTGACTGATGTAATTATTACATAAAAAACTGTCGCCATCATAAAGTTCTGCGCGAGCAGCCATTTGGTTTCTATTTCGTCGTGCCCGTATATGATGCCTGACAGCATATACGACAGCAGCCATGTCAGCTGCAGGACATAAAGCCCGACGATGAGCTGGAAAACCGGGCTTGGTATCATTGAATTAATCTGGAAAATATCCATTATGCCGCCGCCGGCTGCCGCAGCCTGCTCTGTGCCGCCGAGGTTTGACATTGCTGCCATCTGGTCCCCAAGATTCATCAGTATGTTAGTAGTTAATGCAGCAAGCCCTATGACAATTCCTGAAATTATAGGTATGAATATTTTTACCTGCGACGACATTGAACTGGTAGTATCTGCGAGCAGGTCCCTCATTCTTTCAGTAACCTTGCGCACTGCCTGAGAGTATGTTGAAATTGTAAGCATCGAGCGCCCGACAATGTCCGGCGATTTTTTCGCGCCCTCAACCAGAATCGCCATTGCGGATTTTATGGCTGCTGACGGGAATGACGCAAGCGCGCCGTATTTTTCGTTTGTGATTGCATCAGCCAGCGAAGTGCCAAGCTGCCTGAGATTATAATCAATAATCTGGTAAAACTTTGCAATTTCCCCTTTCTCCGACTGCGCCATTTTTGCAAACACAAGCTCGACAGGCATTTTTTCCTCAAGGCGCTCCCCAAGTGAAAATGCCGACGCTGAAAACTGGGCTTCCATTGACTCTATTGACTTTTTTATCTTTACGATGTGGTGGACAGACCACCAGTAATATACCCCAAGGGCTATTCCTGCTCCTGCAACTATGTCAATTGTGGAGAACAGCAGGAGATTTGAAAACAGCGCTTTCCTAAGCGCCTCGCCTGTCAGTTGTATCAGCGTAGTTATCAGGACGTATGTTCCCGGCCCGCCTATTAGCGCAAAGACAAGAATTCCCAAAATCCTCGGGGATATCGGGACTTCGAGGCTACCTATTTTCAGTGCAGGGCGCAGGTATTTCTGCTGTATGAACTTATAGACATCTGTTGTATCTGAGCCTGCAGGTCTTGTAGTAAGTACAGATGCGCCGATTAAATAGATTGTAATTGGGAGAAGAACATTATACATTATGCAAATCTCATACCATTTTACTGATGCGCCCATGAAAGCGCCAATCATCGGCAGCATTACCAGTCCCATTACAGGCAGGACAATTCCAAGCATGTGCAGCGACTCCATCGGGGACTGCAGCCTGTGCGCAAACTCCAGCATATGGTCCTGCGTGCCGTCAAGTATTACTGAAACCGCCTTGTCAAGTATGCTCTGCCTTCTTGAGTTGTCTGCCTCGTAAAGCGAGCTTTCAAGCAGCTCAACAGACTCTACAAATTCGTCATCCCATCCCTGCCATGTGTTTGCATAATCCGAAAGCGCTTCCAGTACAGAGGAGTATTTTTTTGTCTCAACATCCCATAGGATTTTCATGAAATCCAGCGACAGCGGCGGCGCAGTATGCTCTGCAACAAACCGCACTGCGCGCTCAAGATTCGGCGTGTGCTCCATGTAGATAACCGCATACAGAATCGCTAGGACAAGCTGGTCTGACGCGCGTGCGCGCCATCCCGTGAGTATTCTTTTCGGCACAGTCGGCAGGTAAAGCAGCAGCGCAACTGCAACCATAAATCCCGTGACAAGCACAAATAAATTGAATTTCAGGATTAAAGTTAATGCCCCGAAAACCGCTATTGACAGAATGGCTGCGATATATGCCAGGGAGTATGCGGAAGCCGGCGTGATTGCCAGATGCGCGAGCTGTATCGGCAGCGCGACTTTATCGATGTCCTTCTGTGTTGGCTGCGCTTTCAGGATTTTTTCGGAAAACCTGCACATCTTTTCATACAGAAGATGCCCTGTCCCCGCCTGCTCCTGCTTGAAAATGCCGTATGCCTGCGAGTAGGAATATCCCATATCCGGCACGGCAGCGTCGCCATACAGCTGCTCCTGCAGTTTTTTCTGGTATTTTTGTATAAGCTCTTGTTTGTCCATGTTATGCGCTCAGACTACGAACTAGGGCAATCGCCATGTATTTTGGCTTCGCTGAAATGTCCTGAGTGAGGTTTGCGCTTCCCACAATCAATGGATTTTTAACGCCGAGCGCAAGCGAGGCGCAGTCGTAGTCAGTCGTCGCCATCAGAATTTTCATCAAGCCTCTCTCACCTTGCTTTTGATTTCAGCTTTCAGCCACGACTCCCATTCCGAGTAAACTCTTTTCGGGTCTGTATAGCCTACTTCTTCAGCAACAAGCGATGATAATTTGTGGAACTCGTCATTTGCCTTTACGACGAAGCCGGCTTCCATGAAATCAGGGTCTTTTGTTTTGTCCGCAGCGTCAACAATTGCCTGCTTTATTTTTGCCCTGAGCTCAATATTGCCCCAGATTGCATCCCAGTTGCCGCTCCATTCACGGACTCTGCTGCCGATTGCCTTTATGATTTCTGATTCGCCTTCAACAAGAACATCTGTAGCGTCCAGCGTGTCGTTTTTTGCATTGTATGTCAGCAGGTCTGCAAAACCTTTTTCCAGAAGCGGGTCATCAGTCCAGAACTTGCGGACTTCTGAAACCTGCGTCAGCCTGCGCATGCGCTCCATCCCAGACGGCGATGTGATTGTATTTGCAATAAGTATAATGTCTGTTGCCTTGAAGGATGTCTTTGGAACTTTCAGGTCATTAACCACGCGGTCGAAAACAGAGTACGGCGAGTCCCCGTGTATTGTTCCTGCTACAACTTTTGCCAGCGCGCCTACGCGCATTGCTTCCCACAGCGCAAGAGCTTCCGTGCTTCTTATTTCGCCTACAATCAAAGCCGAATCCCCGAGGCGCAGCGCAGTCCTGATGGCCTGGTCCGCGGCAATTTCGGATTCTGTTCCCGTTATCACAGAACGGGTTTTCATTGAAAGAATATCATAGCCCAAAGCCCTGAGCTGTGCAACCGGAAGCTCAAGAGTATCTTCAGAAGTAATAATTCTGTTGTTTCTTGCAATTTCGACAAGCATCGCCCCCAGCAGTGACGTCTTTCCGGCGCTTCTTGTTCCTGCAACAAGCATTGTTCTTGCGCCGTCAATCAGGAACGAAATAAGCCCTGCTGCAAGCGGAGTCAGCATCTTTGATTTTATGAAAAGCGGAAGAGTCCAGCTCTTATCCCTGTGCCTTCTGAATGCAAATGAAAATCCCGACGGCGACAGCGGGCGCTGGAGCGCAGCAACTCTTGCGCGCGCATGCGGCAGTATCAGCTCTGAGTCAAGAACCGGATTCGCCTCGTCAAGCGGGCGCCCTGAAAT
>Ga0315278_10005131_pt1 | contig 11886 bp, 11 predicted proteins | sample YL17G06_0_MG_FD_203880 | JGI IMG/M metagenome (GOLD analysis project Ga0315278, IMG submission 203880) | Sediment microbial communities from Yellowstone Lake, YNP, Wyoming, USA - YL17G06_0 | ecosystem: Environmental > Aquatic > Freshwater > Lake > Sediment | place: USA: Wyoming | collected... | reverse complement strand
GAGCGCGATCGCGATGACGAGGCCGATGAGGATCGGGATTACCGCGCCGCTTTGTCCCGTACCCTTCCAGATTGAGCGCTTGCGCATTGGCATCCCTCTTGGGTTGGGGGCCCGTTTTACCGGGAGTCGCTCTTGAGATCAAGCCGCGGGGAACCGGGGGCCGCAGGGTATCATCCGCGCCCCGTGGTCCGCGCCCTCTACCTTCTGTTCGCAACGCTGCCACTGCCGATCGCGCATGCGCTGGGCGCGACGCTCGGTCTGATCGGCTCGGTGGTTCCCAACAGCTTCGCGCGGCGCACCCGCTTCCACGTCGCGCGGTGCCTGCCCGAGCTGGGACGCCGCGCGCGCGCGCGGCTCGTCTTCCGCGCGCTGCGCGAGGCCGGCAAGGCGCTCGTCGAGCTGCCGATCCTGTTCGCCGGGTCCGAGGCGCGGTTCGCGCGCGCGGTGCGCGAGGTCCGCGGCCGCGAGGTGCTCGAGGCGGCGCTCGCCGCGGGCAAGGGCGTCATCGCCATCTCGCCGCACCTCGGCGCGTGGGAGATGACCGGCCTCGCCTATTCCCGTGAGGTCAACGGGAACTGCGTCAGCATGTACCGGCCCCAGGCCGAGCCTTGGGACAGCCTGCTGAAGCAGGGTCGCGGCCGGTTCGGCGGGAAGCTGGCGCCGAGCGATCGCAGCGGCATGCGCCAGCTGCTCGAGATGCTGCGGCACGGCGGCAGCATCGGCGTGCTGCCCGACCAGGACCCGCCGACCGGCAGCGGCGTATTCGCACCGTTCTTCGGCGTGGTCGCGCACTCGCCGACGCTGCCCACGCGCCTCGCGCGCCGCACCGGCGCGGCGATCGTCCTGTGCTACGCCGAGCGGCTCAGCTGGGGCCGCGGCTTCGTGCTCCACATCGAGCCTGCGCCGCCGGGTATCACCGACGAGGACGAAGTGCGCGCCGTCGCTGCGATGAACGCCGGCGTCGAGGCGTGCATCCGCAAGCGCCCGGAGCAGTACTACTGGGCATACATGCGGTTCCGGAGGCGGCCGGCGGGGGAGCCGCCGTTTTATCCGTGGTGAGCGCGTCTCCCCTCCTCCCTGAGGAGGGGTGCCGAGCGTAGCGCGGCGGCGTGGTGTGTGACCGTCGATCAACCACCCCGGCGCTTCGCGCCACCCCTCCTGACCAGGAGGGGAGAATCGACTCCTACACCCGCTGCTCGACCCAGCCCTTTACCGATTCGAGCGCGCCCGGCAGCTTTGTGGCGTCCGTCCCGCCGGCCTGGGCCATGTCCGCACGCCCGCCGCCCTTCCCGCCCACCTGCTGCGCGACGAAGTTCACGAGTTCGCCGGCCTTCACCTTCGCGGTGAGGTTGGCGGTTACGCCGGCAACGAGACTCACCTTCGCGCCTTCCGCGACGGCGAGCACGACGACCGCGTTCGCGAGCTTGTTCTTGAGCCGGTCGAGCGTCTCGCGCAGCGTCTTCGCGTCCGCCCCTTCGAGCGTCGCGGCGAGCACCTTCACGCCCTTCACGTCCTGCGCGCGGTCGGCGAGCTCGTCGCCCTGCGACGAGGCCATTTTCGACTTGAGGCGACCGAGTTCCTTCTCGAGCGCACGCACGCTGTCCTGCATCTGCGCAATCTTCTGCGCCACCTCGTCGGGGCTGGTGCGCAACGCCGCGGCCGCCTCTGCGAGCTTCGCCTCACGCTCCTGCACCCAAGCAAGCGCGCCCTCGCCGGTCACCGCTTCGACGCGCCGAATGCCGGCCGCAACGCCGGTCTCCGCGACCAGCTTGAAAAAACCGATGTCACCGGTGCGGCGCACGTGCGTGCCGCCGCACAGCTCAGTCGAGAAATCGCCCATGCCGATCACGCGCACCTCGTCGCCGTACTTCTCGCCGAAGAGCGCCATCGCGCCGGCGCGGATCGCGTCGTCGTACTTCAGGATCCGCGCGCTCAGCTCGGAGTTGCGGCGGATCTCGCGGTTCACGAGCGCCTCGACCTCGCGCAGCTGCGCCTCGGTCACCGGCTCGTTGTGCGAGAAGTCGAAGCGCGTCCTGGACGGATCGACAAGCGAGCCCCGCTGCTGCACGTGCGGACCGAGCACCTTGCGCAGCGCCGCGTGCATGAGATGGGTCGCCGAGTGATTCCACGCCGCGCGCGCGCGGGCGATCCCGTCGACGCCGGCCATCACCTTGTCGCCGACGCGCAGCTTGCCGGCCTTCAGGCCGCCCTTGTGCCCGAACACCTCCGGCTGGATTTTTTGGGTGTCCGCGACGAGGAAGGTGCCGCTGGCGCCGGCGAGCTCACCCTTGTCGCCGACCTGGCCGCCCGACTCCGCGTAGAACGGCGTGCGGTCGAGCACGACCACGGCCGACTCCCCCGCGCCGATCTCCTGGATCTGCGCGCCTTCCGTGTAGATCGCGACCACCGTGCCTTCGAGCGTGAGGGTTTCGTAGCCGTGGAACTCGGTGGGCTTGCCGGAGTAGTCGACGCCCGCCTCCACGCGGAACTTCGACGCCGCGCGCGCACGCGCGCGCTGGCGCTCCATCGCGGCCTCGAATCCGGAATAGTCGACGCGCACGCCCCGCTCGCGTGCGATGTCGGCGGTGAGGTCGACCGGGAACCCGTAGGTGTCGTAGAGCTGGAACACGGTCTCGCCATCGAGCATCCGGTCCTCGCGGGTGAGCGAGCCCTCCAGTACGCGCATCCCGTTCTCGAGCGTCTCGGCGAAGCGCTCTTCCTCGGTCTTGAGCACCTGCTTCACGCGCTCGGCGTTCTTCGGCAGCTCGGGATAGGCGTCGCCCATCGTCTTGGAGAGGTCGTCGACGAGCCGGTGGAAGAACGGGTGCTTCTGGCCGAGCTTATAGCCGTGTCGAATCGCGCGGCGGATGATCCGACGCAGCACGTACCCGCGGCCCTCGTTGCCCGGAATCACACCGTCGACGATGAGGAACGCGCAGGCGCGGATGTGATCGGCGATGACCTTGAGCGAGTTCGAGGACAGGTAGTCGGTGCCGGTCTCGCGCGCGGCGGCCTTGATCAGGTCCTGGAAGAGGTCGATCTCGTAGTTCGAGTGCACGCCCTGCAGCACCGCGGCGATGCGCTCGAGGCCCATGCCCGTGTCCACCGACGGCCGCGGCAGCGGATGCAGCTTGCCGTGCTCGTCGCGGTTGAACTGCATGAACACGAGGTTCCAGATCTCGATGTAGCGGTCGCCGTCGGCCTCGGGCGTACCGGGCGGGCCGCCCGCGACCTCGGGGCCGTGGTCGTAGAAGATCTCCGAGCACGGACCGCACGGGCCGGTGTCGCCCATCTGCCAGAAGTTGTCGCTCTGGAACGGCAGCCCGCCCGGCATGTCGCCGATGCGCGCGATGCGATTGTCCGGAACGCCGATGTCCTTGCGCCAGAGGTTGTAGGCCTCGTCGTCGGTCTGATAGACGGTGACCCAGAGCCGCTCCTTGGGCAGTCCGTACACCTTGGTCAGCAGCTCCCACGCGAAGTGGATCGCGTCCTTCTTGAAGTAGTCGCCGAAGCTGAAATTGCCCAGCATCTCGAAGAACGTGTGGTGCCGAGCCGTGTAGCCGACGTTCTCGAGGTCGTTGTGCTTGCCGCCCGCGCGCACCGAGCGCTGGGAAGTGGTCGCGCGCTTGTAGGGCCGCGCCTCCTTGCCCAGAAACGCGTCCTTGAACTGCACCATCCCGGAGTTGGTGAAGAGCAGCGTCGGGTCGTTGCCCGGCACGAGCGAGCTCGACTCGACGATCGCGTGCCCGCGCTCTTCGAAGAACTTCAGGAATTTCGCGCGGATGTCGGAGGATTTCATCGCTGTGCGCGCCGAAAAGAAACGGCGACCGCGGTCGCCGTTCCGGAGCCAGATAACTGAGCAGCCTGGATTTTCACCCGAATCGGGCGCGCGCGCAACGGCGCGCCGGGTCTCAGGCGACGCGCAGGCCCGCGACGGTGCCCTCCCAATCCGCGAGCACGGCAGCGGACGCGCCTGCCAGACGAAGCTGGCGCAGCGCGATCCGACAGGCCTGGCGGGCGTGGCGCGTGTCCGGCGCGCGCCAGTCGGCCGGGGGATCGCCGCGCTCGACGGCCGCGGCGAGGTCGGTCTTGGCCGCCACGGAGAGCGCGTCGCCGAACGCCGCGAGGAGCCGCTGGAAGGCGGCGTGCTCCGCGTGCGAAAACGGCTTCTCCGTGCCCGCTGCGTCCTTCGCCGGGTGAGGCGGATACAAGGTGAGGCCGGCGATCCATCCCGGCGCGAGCGGGATGTTCGCCGACGCGCCGCGCGCCGGACGGAGCAACCGCGGCATCAGATGCGTGTGCGGCCCGCTCGGCGTTGCGCCGCCCTCCGCGGCGATCGATTGATAGACCTCGATTCGCGCCACCCGCGAGATCGCCACCCGGTGCGGGCTCGCCGCGACCAGCGTGGCCGCGAGATCCCGTCCCGCCGCGAGGAATCCGCTGCCCGCGGCGCGGCGCAGCGCGTGCATGAGCGCGGCGTCCGTCGTGCGCACGCAGAAGGCGAACGCGCCAGATCCGAGCCCGAGATCGAACAGCACCGCCGCGCGGTCCGCATCGCGGATCGCGTCGCGATCGGGGCCGAGCTCGGTGACGACGGTCCGGACCGGCAGCGCAGCCGCGGCGGCGGGCAGGCTGAGCAGAACCCCGTGATGCCAGAGTCCCCGCTGCGCGCTCAGCACCTCGTAGGCAAGCGCACTCAGGTCCGCGCTGGGATCCACGCGGATCGCGCCGCGCGCCGTCACGATCTGGAGCTCGGCGTGCGCGCAAGGCTCTCCGGCGCCGCGCATGAACTCCGCGAGCACGCCGGAGGCGCCGATGCTCCAGCCGCTGGCCGGGTCAGCGAGATGCGCGGCAACGAGGTCGATCGCGTTCATCGCGGCCAGACTCAGTACAGGACGCCCACGGTCGCCCCCGCGATCAGCGTCGCGAGGGTGCCGGACACGAGCGTTCTCGCGCCCAGCGCGACAATCTCGCTGCGTCGTTCCGGCGCCATGGTGGCCAGCCCGCCGATCATGATGCCGAGGCTGCCGAGGTTCGCAAAGCCGCACAGCGCGTAGGTCATGATCAGCCGCGAACGGGGCGATAGCTCACCGTCGGGCAGGTTCGCCAGGTCGATGTAGGCGAGCAGCTCGTTCAGGACCGTCTTGGTGCCGAGGAGCTGACCCGCGGCCTGCGCCTCGGCCCACGGCACGCCGGCGAGCCAGGCGAGCGGCGCCATCGCGACGCCGAGCATGCGCTGCAGCGTGACCGGCGCACCGGCGAGGTCCGGCGCAATTCCGAGGACGGCGTTGGCGAGATGCACCAGCGCCACGAGCACGAGCAGCATCGCGACAATGCTGACGAGCAGCGCCGCGCCGTCGAGAGTGCCGCGCGTGATCGCATCCATGCTGCTCGTCGCCTCGGAGGGCACGAGGTCCGCCGCGGTGCCGCCGGTCGCGTGCTCCCGCGGCGCCGGCGGCACCATCAGGAGCGACACGGCGATTGCCGCCGGCGTCGCGATGATCGAGGCGATCAGGATGTGCCCGAGCGCGCCCGGGACCACTCTCCCGATGAAGCTCGCGTACAGCACCATCACCGTGCCCGCCACGGTCGCCATGCCGCAGCTCATCATCACGAACAGCTCCGAACGCGACATGCGCGCGACGTACGGCCGCACGAACAACGGCGCCTCCACCATTCCGACGAAGACGTTCGCCGCGGCCGACAGGCCGACCGCGCCGCCGACGCCCATCGTGCGCTCCAGCAATCGCGCGAAAAGTCGCACGATCCACGGCAGCACGCGCCAGTAGAACAGCAGCGACGACAGCGCGCTGATGACGATCACGAGCGGCAGCGCCCGGAACGCGAGCACGAACGAGCTCGTCGCCGGTTTCTCCTCGTAGGGCAGCGGGGCGCCCCCAAGGTAGCCGAACACGAACGAGGTGCCCGCCTGCGTGGCGCGCTCGAGCGCCTCGACCGCACGGTTGAGAACCAGAAACGCGTCGGAGAAGGCGGGCACCTTGAGGAACAGCGCGGCAAGCGCGAGCGTGAGGGCCATGCCGGTGAGCACCGGTCGCCACGCCACGCCGCTGCGATTCTCCGACACGGCCCACGCAAGTGCGTGAAGGGTGAGGAAGCCGAACGCGCTCTGTGCGACGAGCGCCGCGTCCATTTACGCGAGGCCCACGCCCAGCAGCTTGCCGATGCTGAAGGTCAGCGCGCCGGCGACGCTGCCGATCGCGAGCATGCGCAGGCCGTCGCGCACCGCGCTGCGCCCGGTGAAGAGGCTGATCGCTGCGCCGACGGCGAAGAGCGCGACCGCAGTGACACCGATCGAGGTTCCCAGGGCAGCGCCACCCTTGAGCAGGAGGAACGGCGCGAGCGGGATCAGCGCGCCGGCCGCGAACGAGAGGAACGAGAAAGTCGCCGCGCCCCACGGCGAGCCGAGCTCGTCGGGGTTGAGCCCGAGCTCCTCGCGCGCCAGGGTGTCGAGGGCTCGCGCCGGATCGGCGATCGTCGCGGTTGCGAGCGCGGCCGCCTCGTCGGGCGGCAGGCCGCGCGCCTCGTAGATCAGGGCGAGCTCCTGTGCCTCTTCCGCGGGGTACTCCGCCAGTTCCTTCCGCTCGAGGCCGATCTGGTACTCGAACATCTCCCGCTGCGAGCGCACCGACACCCACTCGCCGGCGGCCATGGAGAACGCGCCCGCCAGCAGGCCGGCGATGCCCGAGAGCAGGATGACGCTGTTCGAGGCCGCCGCGCCGGCCACGCCGAGGATCAGGCTGCAGTTGGACACGAGCCCGTCGTTCACGCCGAACACCGCGGCGCGGAGGTTGCCGCCCCCGCCGATGCCGCGGTGGCGCTTGGCCATTTCCTCGATCGAGGTCGGGCGCGGATGCCCGGGCTGGGCGTGCGTGTACACGGAGAGGCCGCGCACCTTCATCGCCGCGAGCACCATGCGCACTGCACGCGGCCCGTGCCGCCGCACGAGCGCGGCGACCACCTTGGCCCGCGCGTCCGGCACATACCGCTGCGGCACCGCCGCGCCCTGCTTGCTTGCGGACTCGGCCCAGATCGCAGCCTGGCTCTCGGCTTCGCCGGCCAGCCCGCGGAACAGCTTCTCGCGCGGCGTGCCGCCCTCGGCGTCCGCCACGATCCGGTAAAGGTACGCCGAGCGCATCTCATCGGCCCAACCGGCGAGCGCGTCGGCGGAGGTTGCAGCGGTCACGCGAGAGCCCCCCGAGGAAATCCGTAGAGATGGTAACCGACCGTGCGGCGACTCAGCTCGCGCTTCGCGCCCGCCAACGCGCATCCGTGAGCACGACCGAGGTCTCGATCTGGCGGTCGGGGATCGACCAGTACCTGCGGAGCAGCCGCGCCTTCTCGGCGGGGGCGGTGAGCGCGAAGCCGTGCTTCTCGTAGAACCGGATCGCCCAGGTCGCGGCGGCCCAAGTCCCGACGAGGATCGGTCGGTCGGTCTGCGCCAGGAGATGCTGCAGCAGCTCGCCGCCGACGCCGTGGCGGCGCGCAGCGGTGGCCACGTATGCGTGGCGGATGAGCGCGACGTCCTGTACGTCCTGGAGCCCCATCACACCGACGAGCGGGCCGCCGTCCTCCGCACCCCAGAAGACGACGCCGGCGGCGATCTCGCCGCGCAGCTCGCTCTCCGGCATATACGGCTCGTGCCAGCAATCGGCGGGGATGACACTGCGGTAGGCTTCCGCCGCATCGTTGACGACGGCGCAGATCGCCGGGACATCGGCTTCGCCGCAGCGGCGGATCATGGCGCCTCCGACCCTCGTCGTCACCGCGCCGGCGCGGGCTCGCGGCGCTTTTCGGTGAGACGCAGCGCGAGCCCCTTGCCCTTGGGCGCCTCCGTGACGATGCCGGTGACCGTAAGGGTCTGGCCGCGGGTCGGCAGGCTCTCCCGCACCGTCACGACGAGCTCACCGCCTTCCCCCTTCAGCGTGTAGAAGCGGGAAGTCGCACCGCCGGACATCACGACCTCGCTGGTGGAGCTCACCGTGCCCTGCACGGTGAGCTCCTTGCCCTGGAATCGGGCCGGCGCCGCAACGACGTTCCGAATCGGCGTGAGGGTTGGCCCGGGCTCGAGCGCTTTCTCCATCTCGGGACGAAAGAAATACCAGGCACCGCCTGCGGCCGCGACGACCAAGAGCAGCGCGAGCCAGGCGCGGCCGCGCTGCACTCAGTCGTCCTCGGTCCCGGCGACGACGCGGCGGATGACGTCGAACGAAAAGCCGCGCCCCTGCAGGAAGCGCATCTGCTTCGCGCGTTCGGCGGCGCTTGCCGGCGGCGTATGGAAGCGCTTCTTCCACGCCTCGCGCGCGCGCTCGAGCTCGGTGGCCTGCGCCGCGGTCGCGATCTTCGCGATCGCGGCGTGGCCCACGCCCTTCGCGCGCAGCTCGTACGCGATGCGCGCCGTGCCGAACTTCCGTGCAAGGGTGTGCACGCGGGCCTCAGCGTAGCGGTCGTCGGAGAGGAGTGTGCGGCGGACGAGGTCGTCGAGGAGCGGCGCGATCTCGTCGGGGTCGTCGGCGTGCGGCACGAGCTTGCGGGCAAGCTCGGCGCGAGTGTGCTCCCGCCGCGCGAGGAGCGCGATCGCGCGCTCACGCAGCGAGAGCGTCTTCTTCAGGTCAGGCCTCCGCGGCCGCGGGGGCGAGCGCCTGCGGCGCGGCGACGCCGGCCTTCTCGCGGACCCTCGCCTCGATCTCGGCGGCGAGCTCGGGGTGTTCCTTCAGGTACTCGCGCGCGTTGTCCTTGCCCTGGCCGATGCGGTCCTTCTTGTAGGCGTACCACGCGCCCGACTTGTCGACGATGCCGTGGTGCACGCCGAGCTCGAGGATCTCCCCCTCGCGAGAGATGCCCTCGCCGTAGAGGATGTCGAACAGCGCCTCGCGGAACGGCGGCGCGACCTTGTTCTTCACCACCTTGACGCGGGTCTCGTTGCCGATGACCTCGTCGCCCTTCTTGATCGTGCCGATGCGGCGGATGTCGAGCCGCACCGAGGCATAGAACTTGAGCGCATTGCCGCCGGCGGTCGTCTCGGGGTTGCCGAACATCACGCCGATCTTCATCCGGATCTGGTTGATGAAGATGACGAGCGTGTTGGTGCGCTTGATGTTGCCGGTGAGCTTGCGCAGCGCCTGGCTCATCAGCCGCGCCTGCAGACCGGGGAGCTGGTCGCCCATCTCGCCCTCGAGCTCGGCCTTCGGCACGAGCGCGGCGACCGAGTCGATCACGACGACGTCCACCGAACCCGAGCGCACGAGCATGTCGGCGATCTCGAGCCCCTGCTCGCCGGTGTCCGGCTGCGAGATGAGCAGGTCCTGGATGTTCACGCCGAGCTTCGCGGCGTACTGGGGGTCGAGCGCGTTTTCCGCATCGATGAACGCCGCCACCCCGCCCATCTTCTGCACTTCGGCGACGACCTGGAGCGTGAGCGTCGTCTTGCCGGAGGACTCCGGTCCGTAGACCTCCACCACGCGGCCGCGCGGCAGGCCCCCGACGCCGAGCGCGATGTCGAGGCCGAGCGACCCGGTCGAGACGACCTGGATGTCGGGCACGGCCTGCGAGTCCATGCGCATGATGGCGCCCTTGCCGAACTGCTTTTCGATCTGGGCGAGTGCGGCCTGGAGGGCCTTCGACTTGTTATCTTCCATTAGGCGGACGACGTTGTTTTCAGTGGCCACGACAATTCTCCCATAGACGGCCGCCCCAGCGGTCAGCGGCATGCGCACATTGTGCGGACCCCAGTGGCTCAGGGCGTGAGCCTCTGAACCCCGTTTCACCTCCTGCCCCGCAGACTGTGTCTTTAGCCAGCGGTCTGTGTCTTTATACAGCTATCCCGGCCGCAACGCAATCGCACCAGGCGCATGCCCTGAGCCACCGGCTGGGTTATCGTGTCCGTCGCTCGCCGGAGGCCGCCATGTCGTGGGAAGTGATGATCAAGCCCGTGCTCGACCTGCTCTACACGCTGATGGGGCGGGCGAAGGACTCGACCGCGCGCAAGAAGGCCGAGACCGAGTTGCGCGAGGTGGTCCGGGACCTCCTCAAGGAGTCGCCCAACCTCACCCGCGCGGAGTTCCGGATCGCCGTCGCCCGGGCGCTCGGCATCACCAGCGAGGATCTGGCCGAGGCCGAGCGGATGCTCAAGCAGGTCAAGGCCTACGAGGCGCGGAAGAAGCGGGCGGCCAGGACCCAGAAGCGCCCGCCGCGAAAGAAGGGCGACGCCCCGACGGGGCGCTAGTCTCAGGCGGTCGGGTATCAGGCGGTCGGGGTCAGGCGGTCGGCCGTGAGCGCTCGCGCGTCGCGAGCAGCGTGTCGCCTTGCGGCGCCACCGTCTTTCCGCCACGCACTTCCTTCACGACGTAGGTTGGCCGCATCTTCGTCTCCTGGTAGATGCGTCCGAGATACTCGCCGAGGATGCCGATCGAGATGAGCTGCACGCCGCTGAAGAACAGGATCACGAGAATCAGCGTGGTAAAGCCCGGCGCCAGGCCGGGGGTGTAGCCGAGGATCGGGATGTCGACGATGCGCCAGGCCAGATAGGCCGCCGCGGCGAGCAGCGCCAGGAGCGCAGTCATCACACCCAATCCGAAGATGAGGCTCAGCGGCGCGGTGGAGAAGTTTACGATGCCGTCGAACGCGAGCCCGACGAGCCTGCGGAAGCTGTACTTCGTCTGGCCCGCGGCGCGCGACTGGCGCTCGTACGCGACCCCCGTCTGCCGGAATCCGGACCAGGATCGCAGGCCGCGCACGAACCGGTTCTTCTCGGGCAGCGCGTTCATCACCTCCACGACCCGGCGGTCCATGAGCGCGAAGTCGCCGCTGTCGAGCGGCACGTCGATGCTCGCGAGCCACCGGTACATCCTGTAGAAGAGCGCATAGGCGAAGCGCATGGCGACGCCTTCCTTGCGGCTCTCGCGCACCGCGTTGACGACGTCGTAGCCTTCGCGCCACTTCTCCATCAGCCGCAGGATCACCTCCGGCGGATCCTGCAGGTCGGCGTCGATCACCGCAACGGCGTCGCCGGTCGCGTAGCGCAGCCCCGCGGACACTGCCGGCTGGTGGCCGAAGTTGCGCGTGAACGACACGACCTTGACGCGCGCGTCGCGGTCCGCGAGATCGAAGAGCATTTCCTCCGTGCGGTCGCGGCTGCCGTCGTTGACGTACACGATCTCCAGGTCGAACGACGGGTTGCCGCCGAGGCTCTCCATCAGCCGCTGGTGCGTGAGCCCGATCACCGCCTCCTCATCGAAGCAGGGCACGACGACTGACAGGAGGACCTTGCGAGCGCTCATCGCCGCACCGGTCGCTCGTGCCATCGCCAGGCGGTGGCGACGATGGGCTCGATCTCGGTGAAGCCCGGTGCGAATCCGAGCACCAAGCGCGCCCGCGTCGCGTCGGCGACCAGCACCGGCGGATCGCCGGCGCGCCGGGGACCTTCGTGGACCGGGATGCGCCGGCCCGTCACGCGCTCCGCCGCGGCGATCACCTCGCGCACCGAGAAGGCGCGCCCGGTGCCGAGATTGATGGCGGTGCTCGCGCCGCCGCGCTGCAGGTAGGCGAGGGCGCGCACGTGACCGTCGGCCAGATCGGCGACATGGATGTAGTCGCGCAGACAGGTGCCGTCGGGCGTCGGGTAGTCGGTGCCGAAGACGTCGACCTGAGGCAGCATTCCATCGGCCGCCATGAGCACGCGCGGGATCAGGTGCGTCTCGGGATCGTGGTCCTCGCCCACCTCGCCGTCGGGATCGCACCCTGCGGCGTTGAAGTAGCGCAGCGCCACCGAGCGCAGGCCGTACGCCGGCTCGTAGTCGCGCAGCACGCGCTCGACGACGAGCTTGCTCATCCCGTACGGGTTGATCGGCTGCTGCGGCAGATCCTCGG
>Ga0315278_10005130_pt1 | contig 11886 bp, 11 predicted proteins | sample YL17G06_0_MG_FD_203880 | JGI IMG/M metagenome (GOLD analysis project Ga0315278, IMG submission 203880) | Sediment microbial communities from Yellowstone Lake, YNP, Wyoming, USA - YL17G06_0 | ecosystem: Environmental > Aquatic > Freshwater > Lake > Sediment | place: USA: Wyoming | collected... | reverse complement strand
CGACCCTACAGCCGTGAACAGGCTGCCTTCCCCGCTCCCTGGGTACGCGACAATAAATTCTGGCCCAGCGTGAGCCGCATCGACGAAGCCTATGGAGATCGCCATTTCGTCTGTACGTGCCCACCGACAGACACCTACTAAGTCGGCGGCTGAAAAAGGCTCTCAACGTCGTTCTCGGCTCGCAAACATCCTCAACGTACCCCAGAGGGTACGCCTCCGGTGTTTACTACGCCTGCGGCCTAGTTGCGAAGCCTTTTTGAGCAGCCTCTGAAGAGAACACCCTCGAAAGGTCTCTGACTTCGTTCTCAGTCGCGTGCCTCCCTGCGACGTACCGCACATGGGAAAAGAGATGTTTCGACAGCTCAGGGTGGGAGGGTGAGAATGGTACGCCTCAGTCGTCCCGCTCCCTGCGGCCTCGCCAGAGAGCCTTTTTGAGCAGCCCTGAAGAGAACACCCCCCGACATAACCCCGCTTGCTCAGCCTGAGCTACCCCCGATTCCGTCGACACCCTTGAATGGGGACAGGGTTCTGGGCTTTGATCTGTTCGGTGTGGTGCGCGAGAAGGGCGCGATCTGAAGTTCGAAGTTCCGAAAATATCAAACTTGAATTACGCAGGATGCTCAAAAAGGCCGTTCAGCAAGGCCGCAGCGAGTGAAGACCGGAAGCGTACCCTCTGGGGTACGTTGAGGATCTGAACGATGCGAGAACGATGCATGGGAATAGGCGCGTCTCGGCGCGCCAGGGTTGGGAGGGTGAGAAAGGGCGACTTTTTCAGCATCCTGCTAAAGCGCCCCCTCGGGAATTTGATCTAACTTATAGAAATCAATCGGGTCCAGTCGGCGCTGAGTCGTTTGAGTCGGCTCGCTGCCCTTGGTAAAGAGTTCAACGGTACTAGCCTGTCCCTCCTGCTCGCCCTCAAGCAACCCCGTTGCCGGATCGACCTTGACGAACGTGACGCCTTCCGGAATGGTAAAGGCCATGACCGGTAGCGGCTTGAGCGCTTCTTTCATGAAATTGATCCAAATAGGCAGCGCGGCATGCGCCCCCGATTCCGTCTCGCCGAGTGAACGTCGATCGTCAAACCCGACGTAGATGCCCGTGACCAAGTTCGGTGCACCGCCGATAAACCACGCATTGATAAATTCGTCCGTGGTTCCGGTCTTCCCCGCAATCGGCCGATCGATCACTTTGGCCGCCTGACCAGTCCCCTTTTGGATCACATCCTCCATCATGTTCGTGATCAAGTAGGCCGTTTCTTTGGAGATCCTCTCCACTACTTGCGGTTCCGTCTGTTCAAGCACTTTTCCCGCGTTGTCCTTCACCAACAGGATCGCATACGGCTCCGCACGGCTCCCCTGGTTGAGCAACACGCCATAGGCGGAGGTCAGTTCCATCAGCCCGACGGAGGATGAGCCCAACCCCAGCGACAGATCTGCCGCCAGCGGACTGGTAATCCCGACCGTTTTCGCAAACTCGATGACATTCTTGACGCCAACCTTATCCAGCAACCGGATCGTCGCCAGGTTGTGCGAGTGGGCCAGGGCATCCCGCAAACTCACCATGCCATGGATTTTCCTTCCATAGTTCTCCGGCTTCCACGTTTTTTCATCCTGTTCCTGCTCGTAGACAACCGGCGCATCGAGGATCACCGACGCGGGACTCATCCCCTGACTCATGGCCGTCGCATAGATGATCGGCTTGAAGGCGGACCCAGGCTGACGGTGGGCCTGCACGGCCCGATTGTACTCGCTGCGACCGAAATCGTAGCCTCCGACCATGGCCCGAATGGCACCCTTGCCTGGCTCCAGCGCAATCAACCCTCCCTCGACGAGGGGAGTCTGTTCCAGTTGCACATGGACGATGTCACGATTCAGCTTCTTCACCATCACCTCGATGACATCACCGGGCTTCAGCACGTGCTTGAGATCCAGATTGACGACGACATCTTTTGCCGTATCCGACCCAGTAAGACGGCGCGTCGCCCAGGCCATATCGTCAAAGGCGAGTGTGGCCACCGTCGTGCCGATCTGCGCCAGATAATGGTCCTTCGCCACTTTGGTGATGAACCCTTCGCGATAATCTCCTACTTGTAGTACCTGATCAGTCGCCGCGGCAGCCGTGGGCGGGGTTGGCGCAGTCACATCGACCGTTCGAAGCGGGCCACGCCACCCTTGGCGCTTATCCAATTCGCGCAGGCCGGCCGCAAAGGCCGCTTCAGCAACCTTCTGCATCTCCATGTTCAATGTCGTAATGACCTTGAGCCCGCCCTTATACACCATCGTTTCGCCATACTTGGCGATCAACAACTGTCGGACATACTCCACAAAGTAGGGCGCAGCCTGTACACCACCGGGACGACGGAAATTGAGTATCTCCGCTGCAGCCTGTTCGCGTTCTGCCGTCGTGAGGAACTTCGCCTCTTCCATGCGCGCCAGTACATGCTCCTGTCGCTTTTTTGCGCGATCGTAGGCCTTGAAGGGCGAATAATGGTTGGGCGATTTCGGGAGACCCGCCAGAAATGCCGATTCTGCAATCGTGAGGGCGGAGAGGTCTTTTCCAAAATACGTTTGAGCCGCCGAGGCGACACCATAGGCGCCTTGTCCGAAGTAAATCTGATTCAAATACAGTTCGAGAATTTGCTCTTTCGTCAGGACCAATTCCATCTTGTAGGCCAGAATGAGCTCACGGACTTTGCGGTCGAAGGTGCGTTCGGACGAGAGGAACAGCGACCGCGCCAACTGCTGGGTAATGGTGCTGGCCCCTTCGAACTTGCCTCCTCGGCGCACATTCGTCCAGGCCGCACGGAGCATGCCGATATAGTCGAGGCCGGGATGCTCGAAGAACCGGACATCCTCGACCGCGATGACCGCACGCCGCAACCCTTCGGGAATGTCTGCCACCGGGGTCAGGATGCGCCGCTCGATGAAAAATTGACCGATGAGCTGCTGATCAATCGAATAGACCTGAGTCACCAGGCTTGGCTGATACGTCCCCAACTGCTCCAACGCGGGAAGGTCTTTCGAGAGGTGCCAAACCAACCCGCCCACTGCCAGCCCCCCTATCAAGACTGCCGCCGCTAGGCCTAGGAGCGAGATCTGCCACCAGCGCCATGAGCGACGGGGCGCTGGTTGACGAAGCGGATCCTGTAAATGTATCGGCAGATCCATCATGGTTACGCGGGGTTACCCTAGGAGCCTGTCCGACATTGACCTTTCTACTGCGGCGAACGATCCGTAACCATCTGCGTCGTTCTCGGCCCGCTCCCAAGAACCGTGAAACGTGAGGCGTGAAACGTGAAACGAGGGTCAGCCTGCGGCCTTGCATCTGGTCGCACCTCCTTCGCCTCGTCACGAAGGCAATGTCGGACAGGCTCCTTGAAGGCGGCTTGGTTTCAGGAGAAGAATACCAAGGTCACCATACCGTGGGGGCCCTTAAAACTCAAGATTCAAGCCGGTACCGGCGCGCCAACTCTCGCATCTATAGTTTTCGCCGGCATCTCTTGTACCGGACATCATGTTTCGAGTATACTGATGGATGGCGCCTGGATTCCTGGGCGTCTTTTTTTTGGAGCATGCAGCAATATCTATGGATCAGACAGCCGCATCAGAATCTCCCGTCGCAACTCATATCGCTCCCAAGGGGTGTCGAAGCGACATTCGAAATATCGCGATCATCGCCCACGTCGACCATGGCAAGACGACGCTGGTCGACGCCGTGCTCCGACAGACCCATGTCCATCGCAAGATCGACGATATGGGCGAACGGATCATGGACTCGATGGACCAGGAACGTGAGCGTGGGATCACCATCCGGGCCAAGAACGCCAGCGTGATCTACAAGGGCGTGAAGATCAATATCGTCGACACGCCGGGCCACGCCGATTTCGGCGGTGAAGTCGAACGGACTCTGCGCATGGTGGATGGCGTCCTCATCTTGATCGATGCAAAAGAAGGACCCATGCCGCAAACGACCTTCGTGTTGCGGAAGGCCTTAGCGCTCGGCCACAAGGCCATCGTGGTCATCAACAAGATCGACCGGCCGGACGCGGTCATCGATGACGTGGTGAATCGGACCTTCGACTTGTTTGTCCATCTCGGTGCGACGGACGAGCAGCTCGATTTCCCGATCGTCTACACGGCGGCGATCAAGGGCACCGCGACGCTCGACGTGAATAAGCCCGGCACGGACATTACGCCGCTCCTCGACACCGTGCTGGAAAACATTCCCGCACCGGCCATCAACGCCGACGCGCCGCTCCAGATCTTGGTCCTCTCCCTGATTCAGGACTCCTACAAAGGCAAGATGGGAGTGGGAAAGATTCAATCCGGTTCGATCGCCCGTCGGCAGAATGTGATCGTACTCGGAAAGGATGGCGCACAGTTCCCCGGAAGAGTGTCAGACCTGGCGGTCTACTCAGGCCTTGAACGGACGGATATGGAACGGGCGGAGGCAGGAGAAATCGTCGCGGTGGCCGGCCTGGACGAGGTGAGCATCGGCGATACGATTGCTGACGAGGAACATCCGGTCGCACTGCCCCGAGTGACGATCGACGAGCCAACCGTCCAAATGACCTTTTCCGTAAACAATAGCCCGTTCGCCGGACGAGAAGGCAAGTACCTGACCTCGCGGCATTTGCGCGATCGACTCTTTAAAGAGCTCGAAACCAACGTGTCGCTGCGCGCGCAAGAGACGGATAGTGCGGATAAGTTCCTCGTGGCCGGCCGCGGCGAGCTGCATCTCGGCGTCTTGATCGAACAAATGCGCCGGGAAGGATACGAGCTGCAAGTCTCGCAACCGGAAGTGATTGTCCACCGGGAAGGGGACAAGGTCCTCGAACCCTATGAGGAACTGACCATCCAGGTGCCGGAAACCTATCAGGGCGCCGTGATTGAAGAGCTCGGCAAACGCCGCGGCGAGTTGCGCCATATGCGGCTCATCCATTCCGACGCCGGTCCGAGCGAGATGCATTTGGAATATCATATCCCCACCCGCGGCATCATGGGGCTCAAAAATCTATTGGTTGCCAAGACTCGGGGCACCATCATCATGCACCATGTCTTCGTCGCGTACGAACCGGTGGAGGAACGCGACCTCGCGGTGGCGACACACGGGTCACTCGTCGCGCACGAAGACGGAACCAGCACCGGCTATGCCATCTTCATGACCCAAGAACGGGGCACCATGTTTATCGGCCCTGTCGTGGATGTCTATCGCGGGATGGTCGTCGGCGAGAACAGCCGAGACGAAGACATGGACGTCAACGTCTGTAAAGAAAAGCACCTGTCCAACATGCGCGCGTCAGGCACCGATGAAGCGTTGGTCCTCACGCCGCCACGGGAAATGGGCTTGGAGTTCGCACTCGAATATATCGGCCCGGATGAACTGGTTGAGGTCACACCGAAGAGTCTGCGTATCCGCAAACGGCTCCTCAACCCGGATGATCGTCGCAAGGCCCGCAAGTCCGGCAAATGAATCCGGGTGTTCGTCGTTCCTAACTCGTCGCTCGTATCTCGTATCTCGTCGTTCACAAGCATTGATTTTCCTGCTTTCGAGATACGCTTCACGTTTCACGAACGACGGTCTTCTTGAGATACGCTTCACGGGTGTCGAGAGCGGATGCGAGAACGAAGCTGACAGAATTTTCACCATTCCTGCCATGCGGATTAAGAAAAAGACTCCCAAACCTTCTGCCCGTCGTCCCCCGCTCTACTTTGTCGGCTATCGGGGGACCGCGCCGGCCACAGACGAACTGAAGACCTGGTACGAACGGGAATATGGCGGCCCGCTGACCATTCGCCACGAAGCGGGCTCAGCAGAATCCTGGCACGCGGCGCACGGCCCCTGGTCGGCCCATGTCGTGATGCCGCTGCCGATGAGCCACGTCGCCGACGTGATGAAGCAGTTGGCTTGGGAACACGACGTGATGGGCGCAGTCGCGCCTTCTCTCGCATCCCCGCGCGACATGCCGGACACAATACTCTTCGCCGCGCGACTCGCCCGGGGCCTCACCCTCCTCACTCAAGGCACAGCCCATGACATCATCACCAACCAGTACGTGAACCCGTCGGATTGGCAGAATCGTCCCCTCACCCACTTTGTCGTCGGCGATCACATCCCGATCATGCAGGGCGAGGATGAACAGAGCCGCCGGACCTGGTGCTACACCCTCGGCCTCAGCAAGTTCGGAGTGGATGAACTCGAAATGTTTCTCCCCCCGGGTCTCCCGGACCAGCCTGCGCGCGAGGTGCTCAGAGAAACGGCAGACGAATTGATCAGGACCGGACAGTCGCCAAAAGTCGGAAGCCACATCCCTGTAGGACTCTTGGGTCAGCGCGTTGAGATTGCGAACCACCGCACCGCCGCACCAGCCGGACGCATGCTGAGTTTTCGAGAAATTCGGCCGGTACCATCTGGTTGATCTGGTTTGTTTTGTTTATCTGGTTGATTTTGTTCATCTAATTAGCTTCGTTCAACAAGAAACCAAACAAACGAAACAAACCAGGGCAACTAGCTGGTTTTCACGTTTCACCTTTCACGTCTAACGTTTCACGGCTCCTGCTAGGCCTTCAGGACCGTTGACAAGGTTTCAAGCCGCACGGTACAAAAATACATACGACTGTGTCAGAGGCCGGACTAAACCCAGCAAAGGAGGCATGCAGATGAGCGACGTAGCAGCAGAAATCAAGGTAGGCGATACCGCACCGGATTTTAACTTAAAGGATCAGGACCAGAAGGACGTGAAGCTGAGCGACTATCGCGGCAAGAAAAACGTGGTGCTCGCATTTTATCCTTTGGATTGGAGCCCGGTCTGCCAAGGCGAGAATAAGTGTTTGACCGACGACTTCCCCAAGTTCCAATCGGCCAACGCGGAATTGTTCGGCATCAGCTGCGACAGCTTCTTCTCGCACAAGGCTTGGGCTGATTCCATGGATCTCAAGCACCGCCTGCTGTCGGACGTGCACCGGACCACGGCAAAAGGCTATGGTCTTTACTTTGAGCCGTTGAACTGCTCGAAGCGTGCGACCGTCATCGTGGACAAGAACGGCAAGGTCGCCTACGCGAAGGTGCAGGAAATCAAGGTGGCGCGGGAGGACAAGGACATCCTCGCAGCCCTTGCGAAGCTGAGCTAAACCTCAGTCAGAAAGTCCGAAAGTCGAAAGTCTTCAAGTCGGGGGCTTTTTGACTTTCGGACTTTCGACGTGATGACTGTATGACTGTATGACTGGCACCGTCGAAGACGTCAGAGACGAAAATTACAAGGAGTTCACCGACGCGCCCGCCGCGATCGTCGCCTACGGCCTGGCCACCTGTGAGCCCTGCAAAACCTACGACCCGATCCTGGAAGAGACGGCCACCAAGTTTCCCGACGTGAAAGTCGGCAAGGCCAAGATGCATGTCCCAGGCCGCTGCCGCGAGATTAAGAAGAGCCACACCTTCGAGACCTACCCCACGACGCACTTCTTTTCCCATGGCAAGCTGCTCCTGACCCGTGAAGGGGTGGTGGAGCCGGCTGAACTCGCCGCACTGATTACAGATCACTTACTGAAGTAGGTCTACAGCTCGGAGACGGTTAGTCCGAGGCTCACTCGCTCTCACAAACGTGATTAGCAGTGTACGACGATCAGCGCGTTGCTTGGTTGAGTCTGGTCTTCGAGCAGTGTTCATGCTGAATGAGCCAGGCGGGGCCTTCCTTGCGCAGGAGTGTGGTGCATTGCCCGGAGTCCTGCGCTTCGAGTTCGCCTTTCCTGATCGCCTGAAACACATAGTCGTAGGTCGCCCAAGCCGTTGGGCCCGGCATCCGAACATGCAGATTCGACACGGCGCTGATAAAGCGCAGGGTGCTTCCCTTGTCGAGTTCAGATTCATAGTCCGACAGCCACTTCTCGATTGAGTCCCGCGTCTCCGTCTCGCCATCCTGAATACCGACATAGTCCTTGCTGTACAGCTTCAACACGGCTTGTTTGTCTCTGGTTTCGGAAAAGGTCGAGGCTGCCATGGCGGCTTCCTTGACGGTCCTCTCGATCGCCTCCCCTTCCTCGGCAGACCAGGCCACCGGCGTCCACGAGAAACAGACCATCAGCACCGCGGCGGCAAGTTGTCTATTCATAGGCGCTCCGATAGGACGAACGTCGACCGATCAACCTGCGTAGTCGAATGAGAGATCGCGAGACTGGACTAAGTGAACGTTGGCGAGTGTACCCGATGAGATACCGAAAACGAGCGACTTCCAAATCCGTTCGGCAAGTTGCCCGCCCGTGACATGCTCAGCGTCGAGGACATGGCGCAGATCCTGGCGGTCGAAGGCCTGCACCACCTTATCCTGTACCACGCGATCCAGCGCGCCGATATCCGTCACCATCCCGGTCACCGGATCAATGGTGCCATGGACCGTCACGAAGCAGTCCCACTCGGGGCCTTGGTTGCCATCCTGCACCGCCGTAAACGAGTAGCGTCGCGTGACGCTGGCGACGTCGAGCCCGGCCTCCGCCGTCACCTCGGCATACAGGTCTTCATCCTCATACAACCGAATCGCGTGGAGCGCACCGATGTCTTTCTGCCTGTCCAGCTTGGTCCAGAGGACACGTGCAAGGTTTTCCGACGTGGGAATCAGGCCCTCGAAGTAGGGCATATCCAGGTTCAAATTCTTATGGTCGAATTCCTCCAGCACATTGAGCAGGATGCGCTTCAAATCGAAGAGATTCACGACCATGCCGGTCTTCGGATCCACCTCACCTGAGACCGTCACCTCGACCATGTAGTTATGTCCGTGCGCCGGCGGGTTGTAGCAGGGGCCGAACACTGCACGGTTCTTGGCCTCATCCCATTCAGCCTTGATATAGCGATGCGCCGCCGCAAACTCGATACGTTTTGTCAGTAACACTGTTGACATGATGTTCAATTCTCAATGATCAATGTTCAATGCTCAGAGAGAACTTTCCGAGTGTGCCCACAATTGAACATTGATCATTACTACGGGCGCTTACGCGCCCAAGTCAGAAAGCCACTCTTCGCGCATACTCCCAGGAACAGGCGCTTCGGCGTGGTATGCGTGATGGTGCACCGTCAGCATAACCGACTGGCGCAAGTCGGCGAACGCGGCTGTCATCGACGCGGTCGGCCGGAAGCGGACGAAATGCACCGCGCTGATTTTGGTTTCATGACTGTGGCCGCCTTCGAACTCTCCAAAGATCTGCTCGGTTCCGGCGCGGATCGCGACGGTTTCGCCGTGATCGAGTCCCATGAACTGGTCGAGCCATTCTTTCATCCGGTCCTGCTCCGTAATCTCAATCAGCAACGTGGCGCTCAGCTCACCGGACCCCGGCATGAGGGCATTATAGACGTCCAATTCTTCTTGGACTTTGTGGGGATCGAGGATGTGCTCGACCCGGATCATTTCCTGGGTCTGAAAGCGCAACGTCTCACGATTTTCGAAGACAAGTGTGATGAGCGGCCCAACGGAAATCCGGCGCCGCTGCTTGAGCGCGATGATCTGCGAGCGGAACGGCTCCCGCTGCTGTTCATACTCAGCCGTGGACAACAGATCAGTCTGTATAAGTTGCTTCATCGTCTTTCTCGCGCTTCACGTTTCACGAACAACGCCTCACCCTTTACGACCTCAATCCATAGGCATCGCGCACGATTTGAATCGGATGCTTCGTCGGCCGGCCGCCGGCATGGGCCATGGCGCCGGCTTGATCCAGCTGCAATCCCGCCAGTGGGCAATCGGAGGCCACGAGATCTGCCGGCGCCTGCTCAATCACTCGAACGGCCTTCTGCGCGATCAGCATCGAGAGGGGGAAGAACTCCGTCTTGGCGGACCATGAGCCATCGTGGCCGGAACACTTCTCAATCACCTCGACCTGCGCGCCGGCGCACTCCATGAGTTCCTTGGATTTAAATCCGATGTTCTGATCCCGCAGATGGCACGGAACCTGGTAGGCCACCCGCCCGGGCTTCTGCTGAAAGTCGGTGGCCAGGGCGCCCTCCCGCTTCAACTTCATGAGATATTCACACACATCGAACGTCCGTTCCGCCACGCGCCGCACCTCATGGCCACCGACGATCTCGGGATATTCCCGCTTCCACATCAAGCTGCAACTGGGCACCGGCACGACAATCTCGTAGCCTTTCTCCACCCAAGGCAAAAATGACGCGACATTCGCCGAGGCAGCCTGCTGAATCGCCGCCGTATCGCCGATATCGAACGAGGGCATGCCGCAACAACGCTGTTCGGGAATCACGACATGCACGCCGTTCTTTTCGAGGACTTGAATCGTCGCTTTGCCGATATCGGTCGCTTGATAGTTGATCAGGCAGCTCCCGAAGAGCGCGACCTTCCGCGGTGCGGAGGCGGGAACCTGTGCCGCCCCTCGCCGCTCCCACCAATGGGTAAACGTCTCCGGAGAAAAGTGCAGGACCTGTCGATCCCGATGCACGCCGACCCACGATTCCATCAGCCCCCGAAGGAACCGGAGGCCCAACACCCAATTGGCAACCGGCGCCATCAGACTCCCGAGAGTACCGATCAAATCCGTCTTGATCAACAACCGATCGCGCCAGCCCACCCCGCGCGTCGCGGCCAAATGCTTTTTCCACGCGATCATCAAGCGGGGAAAATCGAGGGCATACTGATGCGGCGGCGTATAGGGACAGTGGTTGTAGCAAAGCTTACAGTAATAGCACTCATCGACGACCCGATGGTGATCGGTGGGCGTGAGCTTGGCGACATCGCCCTCATAACGATCGATGCCGTCGAGCAGCGTGTTGAACGACGGACAAAGATTGAAGCAGCGCCGGCAGCCTTCGCAGACTTCATAGATGCGCTGCGTGTCTTTCTGGAGCTGCGCGGGATCGATGGGATTGATCAGGCTCAGACCGTTCACAGTGCCCATTGTCTCCTGTGAGGTCCTGTGAATACAAGATCGGAACGCACAAAGGGTGAGCTGGGGCACCCCAGCTCACCCTCGTGATGTCAGACAGAGAACAGAACTAGAGCTGCTTCAGGCTGTCGAGCCCCTTCGTGAAGCGATTCGCATGGGACCGCTCCGCCTTGGCGAGCGTCTCGAACCATTCAGCCAGTTCCGGAAATCCCTCGTCCCGAGCCGTTTTGGCCATACCGGGGTACATCTGCGTGTACTCGTAGGTTTCGCCTTCGACCGCCGACTTCAGATTGGCCTCGGTATTGCCGATCGGCACCCCGGTCGCCGGATCCCCGACTTCCTTCAAGAAATCCAGGTGCCCGAACGCGTGGCCTGTTTCTGCCTCGGACGTATCGCGGAACAAGCCTCCGATATCAGGGAAACCCTCGATGTCCGCCCGCCGGGCGAAATAGAGATAGCGGCGATTGGCCTGGGACTCGCCGGCAAATGCGCCCTTGAGATTGTCGTGGCTCTTGGTCCCTTTCAAACTGTTCCCCATTGCCTCCTCCTCCCTATGCTAAAAATTCGTGCCGTGACCGTCAGCGGAATCTTACCACTATGCCCTCGGTGATTAACAGAGTCATCCTCGTGGGATCAATGGGCCCTAACCCGCATTATTCATGAGCGCTTCTGCTGCAATCGTCGATCCGCTGCGCTTGCGCGTGAAACGTCGTTCGTGAAACAATTCCGGAATCTGTTGACCTGTTGATCTGTTGAATGTTTGGAATTCATCAGATCGACAGATCGTCAGATATCTTCCACTTCCCGCTTCATGGGATACGCCCTTCGACGGGCTCAGGGCGTCCCGAGCCTGTCGAGGGACGCTTCACGAGGAACGCGGGCTCCTGGCTCGTCATCCGACCGGTCGATACCGTGGCAACTCCGACTCCATCTCGGCCAAGGATTTGTAGAGGTGGTCCTTGGCGGACAAGATGGGTGCCGCAACCGGCCAGGGAATAGCGAGGGC
>Ga0315278_10005127_pt1 | contig 11889 bp, 9 predicted proteins | sample YL17G06_0_MG_FD_203880 | JGI IMG/M metagenome (GOLD analysis project Ga0315278, IMG submission 203880) | Sediment microbial communities from Yellowstone Lake, YNP, Wyoming, USA - YL17G06_0 | ecosystem: Environmental > Aquatic > Freshwater > Lake > Sediment | place: USA: Wyoming | collected... | reverse complement strand
CCGGGCAGCAGAATCTTGGCGTCCTCGGCAATCGGCCAGCGGCTGAGGATGGCGGGCCCAAAGTTCCGCCCGGTGAGCGGGTGCATCATGGAGGGGTAGTAGACGTAGTGGGCGCCGAGCCGTTCGGCAGCGCGGGCGACGATTTCCTCGTCGGCCTCCTGCAGGGCGAGGATGTCGGCGCGGCCCAGCCGCGGCACGCGCTCCAGCAGGGACAGGACGGCATCGGGTCGCTTCACCAGCTCCACGTTATATGTCGCCACGCGCAGCTCGCCGGTGGTGCCGATCCGGTCCGGGTCGAGCACGGCGGCATGGCGCGCGAAACGCGGCCCCCCCTGGTCTGCGTAGTTGCGGGACTGTCTCCAGCCCACGGGCAGCGTCCGGCCGGCTACGCCACGCTGCCAACGAAGTGATTGGTTGCCCATGGCCGGATAATCTATCCGAGGCTCCATGCGATAGCGCCTCCTCCCGTATATTCGATGGCCCGTGCGCACCCTCCTCGTCGTCCTCGCCGCCGTCGCCCTCTCCGCCGGCACCTATCTCGGTCTTGAGCGCCTCGGTCGCCGAGCCTGGCCTGCGATCGTGGCGCGCGCCGTGGCGTGGGCGGCACTGGGCCTGCTCCTGCTCAATGTGAGCTGTCCCCGCGCGCCGGTGGCGCGGCGCCCCATCGTGCTGCTCGATGGGTCGCTGAGCATGACCGTCGCCGGTCGCGACTGGCGTGCCAGCCGGCGCCGCGCGGACTCGCTGGGCGAGGTGCGCTTCTTTGGCGACGAGCGCGGCGGGGCCGACAGCCTGCCCAACCGGGGACGATCGGTCCTGGCGCCGGCACTGGCGGCGGCCGCCGCCAGCGATCGACCGGTGATCGTGATCACCGACGGCGAGGTCGATGACGCCACCGAGATCCCGGCCGACCTGCTCGCGCGCGCCGCCGTGAAGGTGTCGCCGAGAGCATCGGTGCGGGACGTGGCGGTGGTGAGCGTGGATGGTCCGGCGCGGGTGACCGCCGGCGATTCGCTGCACTACGACGTCACCGTTCGATTTTCGGGAGGCACGTCGGCTGATTCCGCAGTGGTCGAGCTTCGCTCGGACGACGCCAAGCGGACCCTGCTGACCCGCCGGGTGCTTCGTGGTGCCGGAGGTGAGGCACGCGGGGTGTTGCGCGCAGCCTCGGGAGGCATCGCCGCCGGGGAACATGTGCTGTCGATCAAGGCGATTGACGCCGGCGACGCCGAGCCGCGCACCGACGAGCGGTTGGTGCACTTGTTGGTCGCCGAGACGCCGGGCGTGGTGTTCGTGGCCAATCCGGCGGACTGGGACGCGCGCTTCCTGTTCCGGGCCATCCGGGACGTCGCGGCGCTGCCGGTGCGTGGCTACGTGCGAATCGGCGAAAGCTGGCGGAGCATGGTCGACCTCAAGCCGGTCTCTGACGACGTCATGCGGCAGGCGATCCGGGGCGCCGACCTGGTGGTGCTCAAGGGGCGCGCGGTTGAGCGGGTAGGTGACGTGCGCGGGCGGGGCGTGTGGCTCTGGCCGGGCGGTGTGGATACGCAGGCGCAGGACGGTGACTGGTACCTCTCGGCGACGCCGGCCTCTCCGCTGGCGACGGCGCTCGGCGGATTGCCGATCGATTCGTTCCCTCCGGCGGTGCTGCTCACGGCGCAGCAACCGACACCTGCAGGATGGGTGGGCCTGATGGCACAGGCGGGGCGGCGGGGTGCACCGCGACCGGCGTTCTTCGGTGCGGAGGCCGGTGGCAGGCGCCGAGTCACGACCGCGGTGGCCGGCCTCTGGCGCTGGAGCTTCCGCGGGGGATCGTCGGAGCAGGGCTATCGCGCGCTCGTGGGTGCCACGGCAACCTGGCTGCTCGGCGCGCCGGATACGGCGCGCGGACCGGCGCACCCGGTGCGTCCCGTGGTGATGAACGGCCGCCCGCTGGTGTTCGAATGGACCGGTGCCGGCGCGGCGCGTCCGGTGCCCATCAGCTGGACCGGGAGCAGCAGCGGCGCGGACACGCTGCGCTTCGATGGTGCGGGGCGTGCGGCACTGCGGCTCGACCCGGGCGCCTGGCGCTACCGGCTGGAGGGTGGCACGCAGGGGCTGGTGGCGGTTGAGGAATATTCCGATGAGCTGCTGCCGCGTGCACCCACGATGGCGTCGAAGGCGGGCGCGAACGTGGCCGGCGGTTCGCGGACGGCAGCGAGGGATTGGGTGTGGCTGTTTGCTGTTGGGGTGCTGGGGCTCTGTGTCGAGTGGATGGTGAGGCGGAGGCTGGGACTTCGGTAACTGCGCGAGGAGGAACTGTTCGCATGGCCTTATCTTTCCCCCATGACACTAGGCCGTGTTGGGGAGAAGAAGCTGGGTTTGTGGGGCCGCATCAAGCGCGTCATGCTCACGGACGTGGGTGCGCTGGTGCGCGGGCTCAAGGCGGCGGACCTGGAGCAGATCGAGCAGCTCCTGATCGAGGCGGACTTCGGCGTGCCGGCCACGATGGAACTGGTGGATGCGCTGGAGCAGGGGGTGCGTTCCGGCAAGCTCAAGCAGGAAGACGACGTCCGCGATGCGCTGGTCGAGCGCCTTTCGGTGATGCTTCAGGGTCCCGAGAAGCCTGAGCAGATCGCGAAGGCGACGAGTGGGCTGACGATCATCCTCGTGGTGGGCGTCAACGGGGTGGGGAAGACCACCACGGTGGCGAAGCTGGCGAAACGGCTCAAGTCGGAGGGACGGAAGGTGCTGCTCGCCGCTGCGGACACCTGGCGCGCCGGCGCCGTGTCGCAACTGCAGGTATGGGCGGAGCGGATCGGCGTGGCGTGTGTCGCCGGGGCGCAGGGCGGCGATCCGGCGGCGGTGGCATTCGACGCGATCGAGGCAGCGACCGCGCGCGGGCTCGACACCGTCATTATCGACACCGCGGGCCGGCTGCACACGCAGGACAACCTGATGGATGAACTGAAGAAGGTGGTCCGGGTGGTGACGCGGAAGGTGCCCGGCGCGCCGCACGAAACGCTGCTGGTCCTCGACGGGTCCGTGGGCCAGAACGCCATTCAGCAGGGCCGGCTGTTCGGCGCGGCGGTGCAGCCCACCGGCGTCATTGTCACCAAGCTCGACGGTACCGCGCGGGGCGGGGCAGTGGCCGCGCTCCGGCGCGAGCTCGGCCTGCCGATCCGTTTCGTCGGTTCAGGAGAAGGTGTGGACGATCTCGCGCCATTCGATGCCCGCGGCTATGCCGAAGGATTGCTGAAATAGTCCCCCGCACCTCGTCGCTCCGGCCCGACACCCCGATCCAGTTCCTCAAGGGTGTGGGTGAGAAGCGGGCCGATGCCTTCGCCCGCCTCGGCATCCGCACCGCGCTGGACCTCGTCTGGCATATCCCCCATCGCTACCTCGACGCGTCGGCGCTGACGCCGCTGGCGCGCGCGCGCGTTGGCGACGAGATCGCCGCGGTGGGCCGGGTCATGGCGAAGCGCGTGCTGCCGACGCGGAAGGGGCTCCGGATCTTCCACGCGGTGCTGCGCGACGAGTCGGGCCTGCTCGAGTGCGTGTGGCCGGGCCAGGCCTTCCTCGACCGCACCATCCGCGAGGGGCAGTTGCTGCTGGTGTCGGGTCCGGTGCGGTTTTATCACGGCCGCCAGATGGCGCCGCGCGAGTTCATTATCCTGGGCGAGGCCGACGATGCCGAGTCGGCGCCAGCGGGGTTGATCCTCCCGATCTATCCCGCCACCGAGGGGCTCGGCCACCGGCAGATCCGGTCGCTCATCGAGCGGCACCTCGACGCGCTGATTCCGCTGATCGCCGACCTGCTGCCGCCGGCCCGACGCGAGGCGCTCGGATTGCCGACGCTGCCGGACGCGCTCAGGGTAGTGCACCGGCCGGCGAGCGCGGCGGAGGCGGAACTGGGGCGTCGCCGGCTGGCCTTCGATGAACTGTTCGACGTGCAGCTGATGCTGGCGCGCGCGCGGGCGCTGGCCAAGCGCGACAAGGGCGGCCTGGCGCAGCAGAGCAACGCGACCTTCACCCGGCGGCTGCGCGAGTCCCTGCCTTGGCAGCTCACGGGCGACCAGGAGAAGGCACTCACGCAGATCGCCGCCGACATGGCGGCGCCGGAGCGGATGCACCGGCTGCTGATGGGCGACGTGGGCACCGGCAAGACGGTGGTGGCGCTGCTCGCCATGCTGGTGGCGCTGGAGAACCAGCACCAGGCGGCGCTGATGGCGCCCACTGAACTGCTCACCGAGCAGCACGCCACCACGCTCGCCCGGCTGCTGGCCCCGCTCGGCATCATGCCGGAGGTACTGCTGGGGCGCATGCCGGTGGCCGACAAGGCCTCGTCGCGGAAGCGCATTGCGTCGGGCGCGGCGCGCATCATTGTCGGCACGCATGCGCTGTTGCAGGAGACTGTGGCGTTCAAGCAGCTGGGGCTGGTGGTGATCGATGAGCAGCACCGCTTCGGCGTGGAGCAGCGCGCGGCGCTGATCAACAAGGGCTCGGCGCCGGATGTGTTGCTGCTCACCGCCACCCCGATCCCGCGGTCGCTGGCGCTCACCCTGTATGGCGACCTCGACGTGTCGGCGCTGCGCGAACGACCGCCGGGCCGGGGCAAGGTGCGCACGGCGATTCGCTACGATGCGGAACGGGAGCGGGTGTGGGACTTCGTCGGCGAGGAGTGCCGGCGGGGGCGGCAGGCGTATGTGGTCTTGCCGGTGATCGACGAATCGGAAAAGGCGGACCTGCGCGCGGCCACGACGATGGCTGAGCAGCTCAAGAGCCGGTACGTCGACCTCGAGGTTGGCCTGGTGCACGGCCGGCTCAAGCCCGAGGAGCGCGACGTCGTGATGCGGCGCTTTCGCGACGGAACGGTGCGGGTGCTGGTGGCGACGACGGTGATCGAGGTCGGGATCGACGTGCCCAACGCCACGATCATGGTGGTGGAGCATCCGGAGCGGTTCGGGCTGGCCCAGCTGCACCAGTTGCGGGGCCGGGTGGGCCGGGGCGACGAGGAGAGTTACTGCATCCTGCTGGCCGACGGCGGCGTACCCGAGCGGCTCAAGGCCCTTGCGGCGACGACCGACGGGTTCAAGGTGGCGGAGCTGGACCTGCAGGAACGGGGCATGGGCGACCTGATCGGGGCCCGGCAGTCGGGCGGCATCACGCTGCGGCACGCGAGGTTGGTCGAGGACGGGGACCTGCTGGAGAAGGCACGGGCGATGGCGCGGGACCTGATCGAGCGGGATCCGGCGCTGCAGCGGCCGGAGCATGGGCCGCTGAGGGAGAGGGCGATTGCGAGATTTCCGCGCGCGGTAGAACTATTTCGAGTAGGGTAGGCAGTCTGACGACTTCTCAGGGAAAAATCCCCATCTCCCGATATATCGCCGCCACCTTGTCGATGGCCGTCACCATGGCCGCGGTGCGGAGGTCGATCGCGGCCCCGAGCCCCAGCTTCGTCTCGCGCACGCCCTGGTAGGCGCCGATCATCGTTTCCTCGAGCCCGGAATTGACCAGGTCGATCTCATCGGCGCCGTGCGTCAGCTCCTCCTTCTCCTTTGCATCCAGCGCCTTGCCGGTGAGCCGCTCGACGCCGCCCAGCAGGCCCCGGGCGAAGCCCTCATCGAAGCGCTTCTCCATGCGGCCGAAGCGGACATGGGACAGGTTCTTGAGCCACTCGAAGTAGGAGACGGTGACGCCACCGGCATTGAGGTAGAGATCGGGGAGGACCAGGACCCCGCGCCGCTGGAAGATGGCGTCGGCCTCGCTGGTCGTGGGGCCGTTGGCGCCTTCCGCGATGATCTTCGCCTTGATCTTCGGGGCATTGTCGGCGGTGATCTGCCGCTCGAGTGCCGCGGGGACGAGGATGTCGCAGTCGAGCTCGAGTGCCAGGAGCGACGGAGTGATATCGGTGGCGCCGGGGAAGCCGAGACAGGAGCCCGTCGCCTTGCGGTGAGCGACGACGGCCTCGAGGTCGAGGCCCTTCGGATTGTGCACCGCGCCCTCGCGCTCGGCGATGCCGACAATGATGGCCCCGCCTTCCTGGAGGAACTTGGCCGCGTGATAGCCGACGTTGCCCAGGCCCTGCACCACGACGCGCTTGCCGGCGAGCCCGGGCGTTAGCCCCAGCGCCTTCATGTCCTCGACCACGTCGCACGCCTCGCGCACGCCGAAGTAGACACCTCGGCCGGTGGCCTCGGTGCGTCCGCGGATGCCACCGAGCTGTACGGGCTTACCGGTGACGCAGCCGAGGGCGTTGAGGTCATCGGAGCGGATCTGGGCGTAGGTGTCGGCGATCCAGGCCATTTCCCTGGGGCCGGTGCCGAAATCAGGGGCGGGGACGTCGATGCCGGGCCCGATGTAATTCTTGCGGACGAGCTCGAAGGTGTACCGGCGGGTAATGCGCTCGAGCTCGCCCTCGGAGAACTTGTGCCGGGAGATTGCGATGCCACCCTTGGCGCCGCCAAAGGGCACGTCCACCACAGCGCACTTGTAGGTCATGAGCGCGGCGAGCGCCATCGTCTCCTCGGCATCGACGTTGATGTCGTACCGGATGCCGCCCTTGGTGGGGAGCTTGTGCTGGCTGTGCTCGGCGCGCCAGGCGTGGATCGTCTCCAGCGTGCCGTCATCGCGACGGAGGGGGAAACTGAACTGCACCACGGTGTTGCACTGCCGGATCTGGCTCAGGAGCGTCGGATGATGTTTCGTCAGCGCCGCCGCACGGTCAAAGCTGGCCTCGACCTGCGCGAGAAAGCTGGCACCCTGGGACATGACGGCTCCGGTCTGCAGATCGATCGTCCATGGTGAGGTCGGGAGGGCCCTGTAGAGCCCGGAATATGCGAAGCCGCCCGCCCGCCGCAAGTTGACGCTCGGATGACCCGCCAGTAATCTCCTGCCGCCATGACAAACACTTACATCAGTGAACTCCCGCGCCACGTGGGCGAGACGGTGACGCTCCGCGGCTGGATCATGACGACCCGTTCCAGCGGGAAGATCGCCTTCCTCGTGCTGCGCGACGGGTCGGGGTACGTGCAGGGCGTGCTGTCCAAGCGAGAGGTCACGGACGACACCTGGGCGCTGTTCCTGACCCTGGCGCAGGAGGCGTCGGTGGCGGTGACCGGGGTGGTGCGGGAGGATCCGCGCGCACCGGCCGGCGTCGAGCTGACGGTGACCGGGCTCGAGGTGTTGGGCAAGAGCGTGGACTTCCCGGTGTCGCCCAAGGAACATGGGACCCAGTTCCTGTTCGAGCATCGGCACTTGTGGCTCCGGAGCCGCCGGCAGGTGGCGATCGCGCGGGTGCGGCACGAGGTGGTGCAGTCGATCCGGGATTTCTTCTACCAGCGCGACTTCGTGCTGGTCGACACACCGATCCTCACGGGCGCCATCGGCGAGGAGGCGGGCAACCTCTTCTCCACGGACTACTTCGACCTGGGCAAGGCCTACCTCGCGCAGACGGGACAGCTCTATGTGGAGGCGGCGGCGGCCGCGCTGGGGAAGGTGTACTGCTTCGGCCCCACGTTCCGGGCGGAGAAGTCGAAGACGCGCCGGCACCTGACGGAGTTCTGGATGGTCGAACCGGAGGTGGCGTTCAACGACTCGAGCGACAACATGCGGCTGCAGGAGGAGTTCGTGAGCTACATCGTGGCCCGGGCGCTCGACCGCTGCGCGGAGCCGCTCAAGGAGCTGGAGCGCGACACCGCCGCGCTCGAGCGGGTGAAGGCGCCGTTCGCGCGGATCAGCTACACCGACGCGGTGGCGACGCTCAACCGGCTCGGCTCGGACATGCAGTGGGGGCAGGACCTGGGTGGTGATGACGAGACGCTGCTGGCGCAACAGTACGACCGCCCGGTGTTCGTCTTCAATTATCCCAAGGGCGTGAAGGCGTTCTACATGAAAGAGAACCCGGAGGATCCGCGGACCGTCCTGAACAACGACTGCCTGGCGCCCGAGGGGTACGGCGAGATCATCGGCGGCTCACAGCGGGAGGACGACTACGACCTGCTGCTCGCGCGGATCACGGGACAGGGCCTCGATCCCGAGGCGTATCGCTGGTACCTGGACCTGCGGAAGTACGGCACGTTCGTGCACTCGGGGTTCGGCCTGGGCGTGGAGCGGACGGTGGCGTGGATTTCCGGCATTCAACATGTGCGGGAGGCGATTGCGTTCCCGAGGCAGTTGCACCGGTTGTATCCGTAAATGGTCAAGGGTTGAGGGTCCAGGGTCCAGAGGCTCCTAGCTCTCGACCCTCGACCCTTAACCCTCTCCTCGCTTCACCTCGTCCCACAGCCCGTCCAGCACTTCCAGTTCGGCGGTGTGCATGTCCAGGCCCTTTTCCATCGCCATCCGCTCGATTTCGGCAAAGCGGCGGCGAAATTTCGTGTTGGTGCGATCGAGCGCGGGGCCTGGCTGGACGCCGGCTTTCCTGGCCACGTTGACCACGGCGAAGAGGAGATCGCCGATCTCGTCGGCGAGCGCCTCGTGACCGTCCTGGCCGACTGACAACTCCTCCTCCACCTCCTCGAGTTCCTCCCGCACCTTGTTGAGTGGGCCGCCGACGTCGGGCCAATCGAAGCCGACGCTCGCGGCGCGTTCCTGCAGGCGGTACGCCATGAGGAGGTCGGGGAGGGTGGGCGGGAGGCCATCGAGCAGGCTCCTGCGGCCCTCCTTCCGCTTGAGCTGTTCCCACGGCTCGCGGGGCCCGAGGTTGAAGAGGTGCGGATGGCGGCGCTCCATCTTCCGCACGACGCGATCGGCGATGTCGTCGGGGGTTGCCTCACCCCGTTCTTCGGCGATCACAAACTGCCAGGCGAGGTGGAGCAGGAAGTCACCGAGTTCCTCGCGGATCGCGTCGGGATCCTCCTCGCGCAGCGCGTGATCGAGCTCGAGCACCTCCTCGACCAGGTAGGGGCGCAGGGTTTCCCGCGTCTGCGCGCGATCCCAGGCGCAGCGCGCGCGCAGGTCGCGCACGAGGTCCAGTACCCGCTCCAGCGGCGGCCTGTCTTGCATGGGTTCTCCGTCCCGGTAGTTTACGCGCCGACATGACCATACTTGAGCCGACTCCGCAGCGCGCATGGGTGGACGTGGATCTCACGGCACTGGTGAGAAACGCGCGCACCATCGGCCATCGGTCACGCGCCCGACTGCTGCCGATGGTCAAAGCTAACGGCTACGGACTGGGGGCCGTGCCGGTGAGCCGGGCGCTCGAGGTGCTCGATCCGTGGGGCTTCGGCGTGGCGACGGCCATCGAGGGTGCGGAGCTGCGGGCGGCGGGGATCACGCGCCCGATCGTGGTATTCTCGCCCGTGGTGCCGGCGGGATTCGCCGAGTGCATTGCGCATGACTTGCGGCCCTCCCTGGGGGACGTTGCGTCCCTCGCGGCGTGGATCCCGAGCGGCAAGCCCTTCCACCTCGAAATCGATACCGGCATGGCGCGCGCCGGGCTGCGCTGGAGTGACGGCAACGCCCTCGCGGACGCGGCGCGGCTGCTCGCGGGCGCCAGTGCCTGGGAGGGCGTCTTCACCCACTTCCATTCGCCGGATACGGATCCCTCCGCGACGGCGGTGCAGTGGGCGCGGTTCGAAATGGTCCTCGGTGCGCTGCCCTCGCGCCCTCCCCTCGTGCATGCGGCCAACAGTGCCGCCGCGCTGGCCGGCACCCGCTATGCGGCGGACCTCGTGCGGCCAGGCATCTTCCTTTACGGCGGCGCCGCGGGCGGCATGGCACCCGAACCAGTGGCGCGGCTGTGCGCGCGGGTGGTGGCGACGCGGCATCTGCAGGCCGGGGATTCCGTGAGCTACGGCGCCAGCTGGATCGCTCCCGGTCCGGTCGCGGCGGCGACGCTCGGCATCGGCTACGCGGACGGGGTGCCACGCACCCTGTCCAACCATGGCGCGGTCGAAGTGTGCGGGCGGCGCTGCCCGATCCTGGGGCGGGTGACGATGGACATGACGATCATTGAGTCGGACGCCGCGATCGGCGAGATCGCGACGGTGTTTGGGGGCCTCGTGACGCTGGACCAGCAGGCGGTGGCGGCGGGCACGATCAGCTACGAGCTGCTCACGTCGCTCGCGGCCCGGGTGGAGCGCCGCTACCTCCAGGCGGGGCTGTGAGCGGCGCGCGCCGAGCGGCCATCATCGTGCTCGACGGGCTCGGTTGCGGGCCGGCCCCCGACACGGCGGCGTACGGTGACAGTGGCAGCGATACGCTGGGGAATGTGGCGCGGGCCGTGGGCGGGCTGACGCTGCCCAACCTCGAGCGATTCGGGCTGGGCCGGTGTGCGTTGATCCAGGGGGTGTCCAGGGATGCTGCTCCGACGGCGGCGCACGGTGTCGCCGAGCCGGTGAGCCCGGGGAAAGACAGCACCTCGGGTCACTGGGAGCTCTGCGGGCTGGTGCTGTCCAAACCGTTCGCCACGTATCCCCATGGATTTCCGGCGGAGTTGCTGGCGGAGTTCTCGCGCCGCACCGGGCGGGGCGTGATCGGCAATCGCGCGGCCTCCGGCACGCGCATCCTCGATGAGTTGGGCATGGAGCATCAACGCACCGGCTCGTGGATCGTGTACACGTCGTCCGATAGCGTCTTCCAGGTGGCGGCGCACGAGGAGACGGTGCCGCTCGTCGAGCTGTATCGCGCGTGCGGGATCGCGCGGGAGCTGATGACCGGCGCGCACGCGGTGGCGCGGGTCATCGCCCGGCCGTTCACGGGCGCGCCGGGTCACTGGACGCGCACGGCGAGGCGGAAGGACTTCAGCCTCGCGCCACCGGGGCCGACGCTGCTGGACCGTCTGGCGGATGCCCAGGCTCCGGTGGTCGGCGTGGGGAAGGTGGACGACCTTTTCGCGGGGCGGGGCATCAGCAGCCGGCATACCGCCACGAACGCAGAGGCGTACCGGCTCATCGGCGATGCCCTGACCGGCATGGAGCGCGGCTTCCTGTTCGCCAACGTGATCGAATTCGACCAGACCTGGGGCCACCGGAACGACGTGCCCGGGTTCCACCGGGGGCTGCTCGATCTGGATGCCGCCCTGCCGGGCATGCTCGGCTCCGGCAGGGCGGACGACCTGATTATCTTCACCGCGGACCACGGCAACGATCCGACGACACCCTCCACCGATCACTCGCGCGAGGTGGTGCCGCTGCTGGTCTGGGGCCCGAAGGTGCAGCCGGTCGCACTGGGCGTGCGGCGCAGCTTCGCCGATGTGGGACAGACGGTGGCGGAGTTCCTCGGTGTGGCGACGCTGCCCGCCGGCGATTCATTTCTTCATGAGGTCTGGCGTGACTGAAACGCTGGTCGCGGCGGCGCGCCGCGCGCAGCAGCAGGCTTATGCCCCGTACTCGAGATACCAGGTGGGTGCCGCGCTCGAGGCGGAGGATGGGCAGATCTACACGGGCTGCAACATCGAGAACGCGTCCTTCGGGCTCACGATCTGCGCGGAGCGCGCGGCGGTGGCGTCGGCGGTGACGGCTGGGGCGCGGCGTTTCCGGCGTATCGCCGTCGTGGTGGCGACCGAGCCGCCGGCCATGCCGTGCGGTGCCTGCCGGCAGGTACTGGCCGAGTTCGGACTGGACCTGGTGGGCGAATCGGTGGGCCGGAGCACGCGGGTCACTTGGACACTGCGCCACCTCCTGCCCGACGCCTTCGGCCCCGGCAACCTGGCATGACGGCCCCGGTGCGGTCCCGGCAGCGCTGGGTCGTGCCCGCCTTCCTCGTGACGGTCGCGGTGCTGTCAGGCGCCTGCTCCGAGCGGCTCCTCACTCCGGTCAACTGTCCCGAGCTCTGTCCCGGCGGCCAGATCGTCGTGTACGACACGGTGCTCACGCCGATCGTGGGCAGTGATACTTCGTTCGCCGGCTATGTCGCGGCGAACCAGGCGACCGGGTTCCTCGTCAGTAACAACCTGCCCGCGGCGGACGC
>Ga0315278_10005125_pt1 | contig 11892 bp, 8 predicted proteins | sample YL17G06_0_MG_FD_203880 | JGI IMG/M metagenome (GOLD analysis project Ga0315278, IMG submission 203880) | Sediment microbial communities from Yellowstone Lake, YNP, Wyoming, USA - YL17G06_0 | ecosystem: Environmental > Aquatic > Freshwater > Lake > Sediment | place: USA: Wyoming | collected... | reverse complement strand
TGCGGGGAGTCAGCATCGACGTGGCGCCCGGCGAGTCGCTGGTGATCGTGGGCGGCTCGGGCGCCGGCAAGAGCGTCCTGCTGAAGCATCTCATCGGGCTGATCCAACCCGACCGCGGCCACATCGTCGTCGACGGCGAGGACCTCGCCCGCGCCGACAATTCCCAGGCGCTCGCGATCCGTCGCAAGTTCGGCATGTCATTCCAGGAAGGAGCACTCTTCGACTCGATGGATGTATTCGAGAACATCGCCTTCCCGCTCCGACGCCACACGAAGCGCTCCGAGGAGCAGATCGCCGCGCGCGTGCGGGAGTGCCTCGATCTCGTCCACCTGCAGGGTGTGGAGAGGAAGGCGACGAGTGAGCTTTCCGGCGGCATGCGGCGGCGAGTCGGCTTTGCCCGCGCGATTGCGCTCGCACCCGAGATCCTGCTCTTCGACGAGCCCAATACCGGGCTCGATCCGGTCACCTCCGCGGTGATCGACCGCGTGATCCTCGAGATGAAGGAGAACCTTTCGGTGACAATGGTGATCATCACCCACGACATGAAGTCCGCCTTCCGGATCGCCGACCGCATCGCCATGCTGCGCGACGGGCGGATCCTTACGGTCGGCATTCCTGAGGCGTTCCGCGCCAGCCCCGACCCCTATGTCCAGAACTTCCTTGCTGGCAAGCCGCACGAGGAGGAGCAATGAGTCCCACCGCACGGGTCGGCCTGTTCATGCTGCTGGCCCTCGTCGTACTCGGCGTCTTCATCATCAAGATCGAGGAGATACCGATAGGCAGCAAGAGCGGCCGTAAGAACGTCCAGGCCACTTTTCCCTCCGTCGCCGGTCTTGACGAGAAGAGCCCGGTCCGCATCGCCGGCGTGCGCGTCGGCATCGTTGAGAGCATCGCCCTCGACGGCGACCGCGCACTGGTCACCCTGGCGCTTGACCCGCAGGTGACGCTCCACCAGGGCGCGAGCGCCGAGGTCTCCAGCCTAGGCATGCTTGGCGACAAGTACGTCGAGCTGTCCCCTGGCCCGCTGTCAAACCCGCCCCTCGGGCCAGACGCCGTGCTGCAGGGCACCAGCCCTCTCGCTTTCGACCAGGTGCTCAAGACCGCGAACGATGTCGGCAGCGACATTCAGGCGGTGACGGCTTCGCTGCGCAAGTCCCTCGGCGGGGACGAGGGCCAGCGGCGCGTCGAGGAGATCCTCGAGAACATCCGCACGCTCACCGCCGACACACGCGCGCTGGTGGCCGCCAACCGCTCTGAGATCGACGCGACTATCGCCAACTTCCGCTCGTTCTCCGAGACGCTGAAGACCGAGCTGCCCAAGCTCGCCGAGAGGATGAACGCGCTCGCCGACCGCGTGGATGCCGTGGTCGCCGAGAACCGCGGCAACTTCTCCGAGTCGCTCGAGAACATCAAGGACCTCTCGGGGAGGTTGCGCGTCTCGGCAGACAACCTCAACCAGATCACCGGCAAGATCGCGCGCGGGGAGGGGTCGATCGGGAAGCTCGTCAACGACGACACCACCATCGACAACCTGAACTCCACGCTCAAGTCGGTCGAGAGCGGCGTCCAGAGCCTCAAGAACACGGTCGGCCGCGCCGAGGGGTGGAAGCTCAACCTCAACATCCGCGCCGAATCGCTCCCGGGCCTGAGCAGCGACAACAGCTCGCGGAGCGCCTTCGGGCTCGACCTGCAGACCGTCCCCCACCGCTTCTTCCGCCTCGAGATGATCGATTCACCGTTCGGCCGCCTCAAGACGACGAAGGAGAGGACCACCGTCGTCTTCCCGGACGGTCACAGCGAGACGACGACCACCGACGTCGTCCGCACCAGCGACTCCGCGACCGTGAACGCGCAGGTTGGCTACTTCATCCGCGAGGGCCTGATCCTCCGGGCGGGCCTGTTCGAGTCGACCGGCGGCGTCGGCATCGACCAGAACGTGCTGCGCAACCGCCTCAAGCTGACCCTCGAGGTCTACGACTTCAACCGTGAAACGAACCCGCCCCACCTGCGCCTGGAGGGACGCTACTTCGTCACGAAGAACCTGTTCGCGTACGCGGGCTGGGACGACCCGGTCTGGTCGCAGCGCTCCTCTGTGATCTTCGGCGGCGGCGTCACCTGGGGCGACGAGGACGTGAAGTACCTGTTGGGGACGGCCTCGTCAGTCGGACACTAGGAGCCCTAGCGTGGCCCGCGACGCCGCCTCGTTCGAGTGCACCGCCTGCGGTCAAGCTTCGGGCAAGTGGCTGGGCCGCTGCCCGACGTGCGGGGGCTGGAACACCTTCGAGGCGGTGCCCGAGAAGCGCCGGCCGGCCGATCGTCAGCGCACCGTCTCACCGACTCCGATCTCGTCGGCCGACCTCCACGACTTCCCCCGGATCTCCAGCGGCCTCCCCGGCCTCGACCGCGTGCTCGGCGGCGGGTTCGTCACCGGGTCGGTCGTGCTGCTCGCCGGCGAGCCCGGCGTCGGCAAGTCGACGCTTCTCCTCCAGGTCGCCGCGCTCATGGCCGGAGACGGCCCGGTTCTCTACCTTTCCGCCGAGGAGTCGAACCGACAGGTGGCGCTGCGGGCGCACCGCCTGGGCTGCGTCCACGACGGCATCGCCCTCCTCGCCGAGCCTGTCGTCGAGGTGGCCGTGGAGGCGGCACGCCGCATGAAGCCCAGGCTGCTGATCGCCGACTCGGTGCAGACGATGCTGTCCGAGCGGGTCCCGGCGGTCGCCGGCAGCGTAACCCAGGTGCGAGAGGTGGCGTCGCAGTTGCTCGACCTCGCGAAGCGCGACGGCCCGACGGTCGTGCTCGTTGGCCATGTCACGAAAGAGGGCCTGGTGGCCGGCCCGAAGTCGCTCGAGCATATCGTCGACGTGCTGCTCGACTTCTCGGGCGGCTCCGCCCTGCCCTACCGCAGCGTGCGGGCCACCAAGAACCGCTTCGGGCCGGCGATGGAGCTGGCCCTGTTCCAGATGACCGATCAGGGCTTGCACGAGGTTGCAAACGCTTCGGCAGCGCTGCTTTCGGATCGCCGGCTCGACGCGGCCGGGTCGGCCGTCGCCGCCGTCATCGAGGGCACGACGCCGCTGCTCGTCGAGGTGCAGGCGCTGGTGTCGCGCTCCTCTCTCGTGAACCCGCGCCGCATCGCCCAGGGCGTCGACGCCGGCCGCCTGGCGCTGCTGCTCGCCGTCCTCGAGCGGCGCGCCGGCCTACGTCTGGCCGATCGCGACGTCTTCGTCAACGTCGTCGGAGGCATCACCGTCGACGAGCCCGCCCTCGACCTCCCGCTAGCCGCGGCCGTGCTCTCCGCCGCCAACGACACGCCGCTGCCCGGCGACCTCGTGCTGTTTGGCGAGCTCGGCCTGCTCGGCGAGGTACGCGGCGTGGCCCGCACCGAGGAGCGCCTCAGGGAAGCCGCCGCTCTCGGGTTCCGCCGCTGCGCGCTCGCGGCGACGGCGGGACCGCCACCGCGCTCCGACGTGGCGCTGGTCACACTTGAACGGATCGCCGATTTGGCTAGACTCCTGCTGGAGGAAGCGCCTCAGGGCTGACCATGGCAGGACCGCCGGATCGCAGTCATCCTCTGATCCACCTCCTGAACGACATGGAGACGCTGCGGCGTCTGCTCCGGCTCTACCCGGAGGGGCACCCCTCGCTCGGCCCCGCTCGCGAGCGCCTGGCGGTGAGCGTGGCGGCCGTGGCCGCCACCGGCGGCACGTCGATCGGCATTTCGACGGGCCAAGTCGTCTGGAACGGCGACGAGCTCGCCATCTCGACGGCCCTGCCGTGTCATCGCCTGGTCGGCCTCCTCTTCCAGCTCGGTCTAGCCGCCGTCAGGCTCAGTTTTCCCGCGGCCAAGAAGGGGCTCGCGGATCTCGTCGGCCTACTCGCCACGACCCGCGAGCCTCCGGGCGAGGCCGAGCGCCAGGGCCTGCTGAAGAGCGCGGACGGGCTTCCCGGCGTCGAGCTGGTCCCGCTCGACCTGTCGAGCGTCCAGCTCGTCGACGCCGACGCCGTGACCAGCCGCGAGGCGCCGCGATTCGCGTGGAGCGAGCTGGCCCGCCGCCTGGACGCGCGCGGCGGGTTTCTGTTCTCGGGCAGGATCGAGGACGGCCACCTCGCTCCCGGAGTCGTCGTCGACCTGCTCAACAAGGTGCCCGACCAGGTCACGCTGCTCGATCACTTGTTCTCCCAGATCGCCGAGGTGGTGCGGTCCGCCAAGGACGCGCAACGCGGTGTCATGTGGCGCGAGGCGCGCGCGTTCCTCGGCGAGCTGCTCGGCCTGCTCGACGCCGACCGGACCTGTCTCGCCATAGCCGCGGCCGCCAAGCACCTGCCGCTGGCCGGCAACCCCCGCGACGGGCTCGAGCCGCTGGTGCGCGGCGAGGTCCTGCTCGATGCGGTGGAGTACATGCTCGCCAACGAGATCTCGGTCCCCGAGGTCGTGCAGCGCGCCGTCTATCGGTTGGCGGCACCGCCCGCCGATCAACCGGTCGCCCTCCCCGACGAGATCGTCCAGCGCGCGCGCACCCTGCTGCGGCGACTACCCTTGGCCGGGCCCGAGCCGCCAATGCCCGACGCCGACGGCCTGTCGGCGGCCGAGCTGGCCAATGCCGCCGTCGGCTCGAGCGGAGCCGGCGAGCTGCTCGCCGCGGTCAGCGAGAGCGAGCTGCACGAGCACCTGCTGCGGCTGCTCGGAGAGGCGGTGACGCTGTGGCCGCGCGAGCCGGTTGGTGAGCGTGCGGCCATTCGCCTCGCGGAGGAGTTCGTCAACGCGCTGGAGATCGGCGACGTGGATACCGCCGCGCGGCTCGCGCCGCTGGCAAGCGCGGCGCCCTCGGTCGAGGCGCGCGACCTGGCCTGCACGAACGGAGTCGCCGCCGCCGTGCGGGCGCTCAGGGCGGGCGACAAGCACGGCACCAACCTGATTGTGACGATCCTCGTGACTCTGGGCGAACGCGCCCTCCCGCTGGTGCTCGAGGCGCTGGCGGAGGAGGAGAACCTGGCCGTCCGCAAGCGGCTCCTGGAGGCGGTCGCAAGGCAGGGCGACCGGGCCGTGCCTGACCTCCTGCGGCTACTCGACGATCCCCGGTGGTTCGTGGTTCGCAACGCGGTGTTCGTGCTGCGCCGCCTCGGCTACCGCGACATGCTGCCGCGGATCAAGGCGGCGCTGGCCACCGCCGAGCCGCAGGTCATCGCCGAGATCCTCAAGGCCATGGTGGCGTTCGAGGATCCGGAGTGGCTGCGCTACCTGCAGCTCGAGCTCGACAGCCCAGACGAGCGACACCAGCTCGCCGCCATCAAGGTGGCGTCGCGAATCAGGCACCCGCAGGTCGTGCGGGCGCTCGTCGACCGGCTGCGCCAGCGCCTCGCCGCCCGCGTGCGCGAGGAGCCCGTCGCCATCGAGCTCATCCGCGCCCTTGGCCGCCTGCGGGACGCCGGCGCCCTGCCGGCTCTGCAACAACTGATCGACCTCAAGCCGTGGCGCTACCCGTTCTCGATCGCCGTGCTGCGCCGCGAGGCTGCGGTCGCCATCGCGGCCCTCGAGAGCGCCGAGGCGCGGCGCGCCGCCATCGCCCTCGCGAGCGACCGCGACGCCCAGCTTGCCATGGCAGTCCGCGCCGCCCTGCAGCGGCCGGCAGCAGCAGCGGAGGATGGCGAGTGATTCCGCGGACCGAGTGGGAGCTCATCGTCCACAAGACGATCACCGAGCTGACCGCAGGGGCCACGACGGTGGCGCTATACGGCGCATCCCACCCGCGTGCCGGCGAGGCGATCCTTGAGCTGGAGCGCAATCTCACGGCGCTGCACCGGGGCGAGCCCGATCTCACAATGGTGCTACTCGGCGAGGAGCTGTTCGTCCAGGGGCGACCGTTCACGCGGACGTCGCGCCAGGCGCCGTCGCTGATTCGGCGATTCCGCCGCCGCGGCGTCGAGCACGTGACCTTTCGGCCCGGCGTCTCAAGAGACGACCTGCGCCAGTTCCTCGTCGAGCTGGCGTCAATGGAGGACACGGCGGTTCGCTCGCGCTCCCACATCCAGGTCGGAAAGGTCGAGCTTGCCGATCACGACCTCGGCGGCCCGGACGCGGGCACCGGCGGCCAGGGCAAGGGCAAGCTGCCGACCGTGCGCGACCGCGTCACGCTCGTCCAGGAGACGTTCACGGCGCTCGTTTCCGGCCACGGCCTGGCCGTCGGCCCCCTCGAGACGGTGGCGCGATCGACGCAGGAGGCGCTCGACGGTCAGTCCGACCCGTTGCGCCTGTTCGCTCCCTGGGAAGGGGCCGACCGCTGGCACGCCGTACACGCGCACAACGTCTGCGTGCTGACCCAGGCGCTCGCCCGCGTCGCCGGCGTCAACCGAGCGACAAATGTCGAGCTCGGGGTCGCCGCCCTCCTGCACGATGTCGGCAAGCTCGACCTCCCGCCCGACGTGACGCAGCGCGAGCTCGAGTCGTTGAGCGAGAACGAGCTCGAGCTCATTCTCGACCATCCCGCAAGCGGCCTGGCTACGCTCCTCGTGAGCGGGCAGGTGCCGGTGCTGGCATTGATCGTGGCGTACGAGCACCACCTCAACTACAACGGCACCGGGTACCCGCGGCTCCAGCGTCCTCGCCGCCCGCACCCTGCGAGCCGCCTGGTTTCGCTTGCCGACGTCTATGTGGTGCTCCACACCGCACGCGGAGCGCGCGGCGTGATGACCCGCGAGGCGGCGTTGGCGTGGGTCCAGCGCCGGTCGGGGAGCATGCTCGACCCCTGGTGGTGCGACGTGCTCAAGGCGATCGTGGAGCGGCATGCCTGATCGAGATCCCGCCGGCGTCGGCGGGCGGAGCGTGCGATCACACAGGCAAACCCGGTCCTCAGCTATGGCTGTGGAGGCGGCAACCGTCGAGCACAAAACGCCCGGCGCGTTCGACGTCACGTTCCCGGATAGTAGCCGGCGATCGTCCGCACCTCGACCCCGGGCCGCGAGACCCGAACCGTGACCTTGCGGAACTCCTCATTCGAGGCGGTCGAGCTCGACGTGTAGACGATCTCGTACTGGGTGCGCAGCTCGCGATTGATCTGGTCGTACACCGACACCAGCGAGTCGTCGCGCCCGAGAAAGAACGCCTCGCCACCGGTCGCGTGCGCCAGCCGTGACAGATGCGAGCGGGAGCGAATCTGCGTCATCGGCAGGTCGATGCCAACCGTGTACAGGGTGACGCCGCTCCGTTGGGCGTAGTCGAGTGCGCGATCGAACGGGTTCTTCGATGCGTTGTCCTCGCCGTCGGTGAGGACGACCAGCGCCTTGCGGCCGCGCACCCCGGAGAACTGGAAGAGCCCGTAGATCGTCGCGTCGAAGAACGCCGTCGAGCGATCGGCGCGCAGCGCGATCATCGCCCGCCCCAGGGCTCCGAAGTCCCCGGTGAACCCTTCCAGCAGCGCGGGACGGTCCGAAAACGCCATGACGAAAGCCCGGTCGACCGGCCGCAGCAGGTCGTGCAGGAAGCCGAGCACGACACGCTGCACCTCAGGCAGCGTCTTCTCCATCGATCCCGACGTGTCGAGCACCATCCCGAGCCTGACCGGTAGGTCGCGCTGCAGCGTGAAGTGCGTGATGGTCTGCGGCGCGCCGTCTTCGAGGACCTCGAAGTCGTCCTGCTTGAGACCCTCGACCGGCTTCTTGGCGCTGTCGAGGACGGTGACCGGCACGTGCACGGAGGAGACCACGACCCCCGAGACGAACTGCGGCGCGTTGACGAACTGAATGTCCTCGGCCTGGCTGTCGTCCTCGAGCACCGCGAGCGCCCGCAAGTAACCTATCGACCTCGTGTCCTCGAGCGGCACCCAGGATTCGAACGGCGCCTGGTACAGCGTGGTCATGAGCTGCTGGTTCCAGTAGACCTCGAGCCGATCGAGCTTGCGATCGCTCGGGATGTTGACCGCGACCACCGCGTGCACCTTGCCGTCCTTGATGTCAGCCCGTCCCACCGGCTGCAGCCGCACGTGAAAGCGCTCACGCCCGATGTTGACGTCGAGCTGCTTGCGATCGAGCTCGGCGCCCGCCGCGTCGTAGGCCACGGCTACCACGGTCGCCAGGCGCGGCAACGGCCCGAGGTCGAGGTCGACGTCGAACGGCGGGCGGTTCTTGGTGAGAACAGGTTTGCCGTCGAGCTGGAACTCGACCTTCGTCACCTTCGCAGCCGTGAGCGCGACGAAGCGCTGCACCCCGGAGATGCTTTCCCCCTCCGGACCCTGCAGCGACAACGTCGCCTCCGAACGGGTCGGGGACGCCGCCTCTGAAACCACGGCCGCCGCCGCGGGGTCGGCCGGCAGGTCGACGGCCGGCGGCACCGTGACCTCGAAGTCCATCTCCTTCACGCTGGCGCGGCTCGAGTGGTTGTCCTGGACCTTGAGGCGCAGTCTGTATCTGCCCGGCCTCATCTCGCGGTCGACCACCGCCGGCAGCGCCTTCGACTCCGCGGGAAAGGTGAACGCGTACCGGAACCTGTCGTACATCTCGCCGGCACGGGATACCTCGCCGACGACCTCGAGCTGCACGACCTCGATGTCGCCGATCTTGGCCGTGCCCAGACCCTCGCGCGGCACGTTGAGGTTCAACGTCACCAGCACCTTGCCGCCCCGCCGCCCGCCCTGCGTCTCGGCCATCTCGAAGGGTAGCGGCACCGCACCCTTGGCGAGAAGCGTGGAGAATTTCAGGAACCGTGCCGAAGCCGCCTCCGAGCCGGCCTTCGACGTCACCTCGCGGTGCTGCATGGATGCCATGAGAGAGATGTCTTCGAGCCAGTACTCGGCGGCCTGGATCAGCCGCAGAATGTCGTCGGCGTCGCCGCAGTCGTTCTCGGGCCGGTCCAGGCCGCGCATGGCCGGGTTGAGGGCGTGCCCCTTCGCCATGTTCCCCGACGTGCTGTAGAGAGCGGTGCGTCCCTCCGACCTCGGGTCCCACAGCTTCGCGCGGCCGATCCCGTACGGCCTGTAGAAGACCACCGTGACGCCCTGGCCGAAACCCTCGAGGCGGGCCCAGATCCAGAACTCGAGCGGATTGAAAACCTGCTCGCAGTCGATCTTCCTGCTGTCGTCGGGCGGGCCGTGCAGCAGGAAAACCCGCGCCCGATCCTCGATAGTGTTGCCGAACTCCTCGCGGCACCGCTCGAGCCGTTCCGCGTACGTCCGCCTGAAGGCGGAGCCCATGCCGCTCTCGGTGCCCCACATTTGCCAGAGCTGCTCGGCCAGCTCGGTGCGCTGCTCGTCGGTCTCGAGAGCGAGAAACGTCTTCTTCTGCTCCGAGGTGATCAGCGGGTAGACCTCCTCCTCGAGCCAGACACGCCACTTCTCCGGCACGGGAGGCGTCTTGCCGTCGCTGTGCACGACGAGCAGGAAAGCGGCTGAAACGGCCAACGCGGCGAGGACAACGAGTCGGGTTCTCACGTTGGGATCTTACGCTTCGAGCAGCGGCGGTGTTGCGAGCTTGGAGTACGCCTGCCAGCTTCGGCCCCTGCCCTGGGCCAGCACCTTGAGGTCGCTGGCCATCCCGTCGGGCACCAGAAGCCGCTTTGCGGCTGACAGCTCCGCCCACTCGTCCGGCGAGAGGCGATCGCCGGCGGCTGCAGCCGGAGGCAGGAACCGGAGTGCGCCGTGGAGCGCCAGGAAGCTCCCCAGCGGTCGCAGCTCGCCGCGCTCCCAGCCGACGTCGGCCGCTGCCTGCTCGAGGTCGTCGAAGCACACGTGCGCGGTGATGTCGATTTCGCCCGGCGAGCGCAGGACGTCGAGCACCATCGCATGAGCCCTGTACCCGACCAGCGAGCCTTGCCGGCGCGCGCGCGCGTCATAGAGCTTCCGAGCGGGATGGCCGTAGTCGACAATCAGGGCCACGCCGTCGTGCCCGCACCATGCCAGTGCGTTTGCGTGCGTCGACCGCAAGCCGGGACGCACCTCCGCGACCTGGCCGTCGTCCAGGAAGACGTTGGCATCGCGCAGGTAGGCGGTGATGGCAGGCGTGCTGGGATCGCGCAGGGCATAGCGCAGGCGCCCACCCGGGCCCACCTCGACAAAGTACTCCTTGAGCGCGCGCCGCTCGCCGTCGACGGCCATCGTCACGCGATTGACGGGAAGGGCGTCGTAGAGCTCGGACGCAAACAGCACCACCGGCCCACTCGGCCGCGGCCGCTCGGCGAGCACGCCGGCGACCTCGGCCCCGGGGCAGCGCGCCGCCAACCGCCGGCGGGCCCACTCGCCACGCTCGACTGCGACGGCCCGGCGCACGGCGCCCATCCCGATCGGCCCCGTTACCGCGAGCACGCCCGAGAGAAACGACCCTTCCCCGGCGCCAAGCTCCACCAGGCTCACCGGCCCACCGAGGGTCGCCGAGAGCTCGTTGATCAGCGCGCCGAGCGTACGCGTGAATAACGGCGAGACCGTCGGCGCAGTGAGAAAGTCGCCCGCCTTCCCTGCCGTACCTGCCTTGCGGCGGCGCCGTCGCGTGTAGTAGCCGGCGCTCGGATGGTACAGCGCGAGCTCCATGAACTCGGCGAACGTCACCCGCTTCCGCCGGCGCACCTCAGCGATGACCGCGTTCACTGTCTGAGTATAGACGCTGGCTCAGTGCCCCGCAGGTCCCGGCCTGCCTCGCAGGTCGCGGGCGATCAGGACCACGACGGCGGCAGCGAGGGCGATCAGCGCGAGGTGGCGTAGGCCGCTTGGAACGCGTAGCCGCCAGCCTCCACCTGGAGCAGCGTGCGGCCGACCTGAATGGAGATGGCCGCGGCCGACGGATCGTGGACCAGCCCCGGCGCGCCGCCGAGCAGCGTCGCCAGCGCCGCGGCAAGCGACCCCGGCAGCATGATCAGCCCGGCATCGAGCGGGCTGTGGCCGCACAGGCGATCGAGGACTAGTGGCGCGGGCGTTTGGTCTACGTTACGATCGTACAGATTTCCCAGCGGCTGCAACCGACGGCCGCGACGTCGATATGGCGGAAACCTCACCCACCGGACCCGTCAGGGCACTTCTCTCGCGGGCCATCCACGCCGGTCTGGCCGCGGGGTGGTGGGTCGGCGGCGTGCGGGTGCTGCTGACGTCGGTTCCCAAGTGCGGCACGCACCTGGTCCGCCGCCTGCTCGACGTCGTCGGCCTGCCCACGCGCTGCGAGGTTCCGTGGGACATCGCGCCCGCGTCCCTCGCGGAAACGCTCAGGCAACACCGTGGCAGCGCGGTCGTCGGTCACCTGCCGTCGTTCCCGGCCAGGCTCGCCTGCGTGGATAGCGCCGGAGTGAGGGCTCTGTTCATCTCCCGCGACCCCCGCGACCAGGTGGTCTCGCACCTCCACTACGTTCGCGCCAACGCGGCCCACCCGGTCCACCCGTACCTCCGCGATTGCTTTCCCGACGACGACGAGGCTCTGCTCGCGATCATCCATGGCGTCAGGTTCTCCGAGGCAGCGTCGCTACCCGACGTGGACACGCTGTTCCGCGGCTGCCTCGAGTGGCGAACCCTCGGCGCGGTCTACAGCACGACGTTCGAGCACCTCATCGGGCCGCGCGGCGGCGGGTCGGAGAGCGCACAGGCACAAGAGGTCGCTGCGATGCTGCGCCACATCGGCTTCCCTCTGCGCACCCGGTCCGCGGTCGCCGTGATGGCTCATCGCCTCTTCTCCGTTGCCAGCCCGACCTTCCGCATTGGCCGAATCGGCGGCTGGCGCGGCGCGTTCAAGCCCAGGCACGTCGACACCTTCAAGCAGGTCGCCGGTTCGCTCCTCGTCGACCTCGGCTACGAGCGCGACCTCGACTGGTGAGACCTCGTCCCGAACCGGCGCCCCGGCGGGTTATAGTTCCCGTCATGCCTAGGAGCCTGTCGGGGAAACGGGGTGGGCCGCGTTGCGAGCGCCGCGGGGCCAGGTGCAAGGCGC
>Ga0315278_10005123_pt1 | contig 11893 bp, 12 predicted proteins | sample YL17G06_0_MG_FD_203880 | JGI IMG/M metagenome (GOLD analysis project Ga0315278, IMG submission 203880) | Sediment microbial communities from Yellowstone Lake, YNP, Wyoming, USA - YL17G06_0 | ecosystem: Environmental > Aquatic > Freshwater > Lake > Sediment | place: USA: Wyoming | collected... | reverse complement strand
GCTGGTAGCCGATGACCCCGCGGCGGAGTTGCTCGGCCTGATCGATCTGCATGGCCGTGGCGTTCGCCGCCGCGAACTCGGCGCCCGACCAGATCGCGGTGTAGTCGCCGGTGGTGCCCAGATCGTTCTCGGCGAACGTCTCGATCGTGAGTCCGACGGCTCCGTAGTACATGGCGAACTGCGGCGTGTAGATCGGGCTGTAGTCCTCGAAGCCCTGCTGAAGATCCAAGTAGGGGATCACGACGCCGTGGCTGGTGGCGGCCTTGACGGCGTCACGCATTCCCAGCGCCGTCGGCAGGGCCCACTTGAGGAAGAGGTCGTGCTCGTAGTTGGGGTTGTGCGGCGGCGTGCACGGCTCGATGCGCATCGGGCTGTAGTAGCCGTGCAGGTCGAGGAACATGGTCGGCAGCCAGCGCGCGATCTGCCGCGCCGTCGCGCGCGTCTCGGGCTGCGTCAGCAGGAGGAAGTCACGGTTGAGGTCGAAGCCGTTGCCGTTGCTGCGCGTGTCGGCGACCCTGCCGTCAGGGTTCTGGCAGATGTTCACGAGGATGATGCTGTGCTTCAGGACGGCCTGCGTCTCGGCGTCGTCCCCGTCGGCCAGCCGGCGCAGCAGCTGCAGGCCGGCGTCCGTCCCGTTGGGCTCGTCGCCGTGGATCGAGCAGTTGATGAACACCGGGGCCCTGACGTCGGCGCCGTTCCGCAGCTGCTCCTGCGCCTTGGCCGGGTCGGTGAGCAGCAGACGCCGGGAGGCGAGCTGGTCGTCGATGTGCGCCAGCACGTCTGGCTCCGCCACGGTGACCAAGTACAGGTCGCGTCCGCCCGCGGACTGCCCGATGACCTCGTACCGGATCCTGTCGCTGGACGCGACGAGCTGATCGAGGACGTCCTTGATCTGGTCGTAGGGCGTGAAGTCTGGATAGGTCGGCGTCCACGCCTGGGTGACCACGCCGTGCGTGGCGAGGTCGGGACCGCCCCAGGCCGGCGCGGCGGACGCGCCCAGTGCGAGCAGCAGCAAGGAAAGGACGACGAGCAGCGTTCGTCTGCGCATGGCGATACCCCCCTGTTCACGGCGGCTCGCGCCGCCCCCCGCGCGCCCGCGTGTCCGCGGCCTGCGCCTCTGCACCATAGGGCCACGACCGCTGCGGCGTCAATGACGAGCGCGGACTCCGCGCTGTGTTTGCGGATCGGTCCGGAGGGTACCCCCTTAGGTATGTCGGTGACGCGGTGGGCCCGCACGGCGGGCGGCGTCCCGCAGACCAGAGAGGCGATACCGATGCTCCTCATCGTGCAACATAAGGTCCTTGACTACGATGCGTGGAAGCCGGTCTTCGACGATCACGAGAGTGTGCGCGCCAGGTACGGTGGCCAGGGCCACACCATCTACCGCTCCGCCGACGACCCCAATGACCTGACCCTTCTGTTCCGGTACGAGTCCCGCGAGCGGGCGGACGAGTTCATGCGCGATCCGTCCTTGCGCGAGGCCATGGAGAAGGGCGGCGTGATCTCCGAGCCGCGCTTCCAGTGGGTCGAGGAGGCGGAAGAAGCCAGCTACGCCGAGCGCCGCGCGGCGTGACGCCGGATCGACAAACAGGCTGAGCGCCGCCGGCTGCCCCTCGGGCGGCCGGCGGCGCTTCCAGTTGTGGGCCGGCAGCGGGCACGGAGCGGCGTTCGACACCCAGGCGCCCCGCCTGTCGGCCGCCCCCGGCGCGGAGTCTTCGCCGGCCGGTCGAGTAGGATGTCCCGAGCACTACGCGCCGGACCACACCCGAAGGAGCTTGACGATGGCGGACCCGCAGCACTCCTCACTGGACGCTGAGCACGTTGACCTCAAGCCCGCCACCCTCTCCGTCTGGGCGGGCGAAGGCGAGTCGCTCGTGCAGGGCGCCACTCAGGTGCCGGTGGTGTACAGCGCCGCCTACGGCTACCCCGATGTGGAGTCCTGGCTCGAGGTGGCCCTCGGTCGTGCGCCGGGCCACATCTACAGCCGCAACACCAACCCGACCGTGCATGCCTTCGAGGAGAAGGTGCGCATCCTCGAAGGCGCCGAGGCGGCCACCAGCTTCTCCACCGGCATGGCCGCGATCAGCAACACGCTGTTCGCGCTGCTTGCTCCTGGCGAACGCGTGGTCTCGGTCAAAGACACCTACGGCGGCACCAACGTCATGTTCCGCGACTTCCTGCCGCGTGTGGGGGTCGAAGCGGAGCTCTGTGACACCACCGACCACGAGCAGATCGAGGCCGCGATCGCGCGCGGGTGCGCGCTCGTCTATCTTGAGACGCCGACCAACCCGACGCTCAAGGTGATGGACATCGCCCGGCTGGCTGCCGCGGGGCACGAAGCGGGCGCCATCGTCGTCGCCGACAACACCTTCGCGACGCCGATCAACCAGAACCCGCTTTCGCTGGGCGCCGACCTGGTGCTGCACAGCGCCACCAAGTTCCTCGGCGGGCACGCCGACGCGCTCGGCGGCGTGCTGTGCGGCGACCCCGAGCTGATCGCCAAGGTGTACCACTACCGCGAGATCACCGGCGCCTCACTGGACCCGATGGCTGCCTACCTCCTCATCCGCAGTATGAAGACGCTGGCGCTGCGCATCGGCCGGCAGAACGAGAGCGCCCTGCGCATCGCGCAGTGGCTCCAGGGGCAGCCGGCGGTATCCGTGGTGAACTATCCCGGCCTCGAGACCCACGTGCACCACGACGTCGCGGTGCGGCAGATGCGCGGCTTCGGCGGCATGCTCAGCTTTGGGCTCGAAGGCGGCTTCGAGGCGGTCAAGCGGGTGCTGCCGCGCCTGCGGCTGGCGCATCGCGCCGCCAACCTGGGGGCTGTCGAGACGATCGCCGGCCCGCCGGCGACCACCAGCCACGTGGAGTGCACCGCCGAGGAGCGCGCGGCGATGGGCATCCCCGAGGGGCTCATCCGCTACTCGGTGGGCATCGAGGACGCCGGCGACCTGATCAGAGACCTCGAGCAGGCGCTCGCCGGAGCGTAAGCGCCGCGCAGCGCAGGCGCGGCGGCGCGGGGAGCGCTTCGCCGCCCGCGCCTCAGGCCTGCACGGCCACCAAAGATACGCCGAGTTCCTGCTCGGCCGCGCGGATGCGGTCGAGCTGCACGTCGTCGGGCTCGGCCGGCGGGGCCTGGAGCTGCGCGCCGAACTCCTCCATCATCTTCTGAAGCTTCGCCTCGCGCGCCGGTTCGAGCGAGCGGCACGAGAAGGCGACCAGCGTCAGCCCGAGGTCGTGTTCGAGCGTCTTGACCGTGTCGAGCCGGTCGCCGTCGAGGTTCCGGGCGATCTCGCAGAGCATCTCGTGCCTCCTCTACCAGACAAAGGGGATGAAGCGCCGCGACACGTGCTCGCGGTACTCGGCGTACTCGGGATGTTTCTCGCCGAGCCAGGCTTCTTCCCGGGTGCGCTTGGCCTCCAGGAACGGCCCGGCCAGGGCGAGCGGCACAAACGCCAGCGGCGAGGAGAGCAGCGCCCAAGCCGCGATGAGGAGCAGCGCCCCTCCGTAGATGGGGTGCCGCACGTAGCCGTACGCGCCGTCCTGTTTCAGGCTGCTCTCGGCCGTCGGCCGGGGGAAGGGCGTGAGCTGGCGCCCGAGGCGCTCTGAGCCGCCGGCGAGCAATGCCATGCCGCCGAGGGCGAGCGGGACTGCGGCGAGCCGACGAACGCCGCGGGTCACGCGCGGCCAGCGCGGGCCGCGCAGGCCGGCGACCACCGCCAAGCAGATGAGCGCCACCTGGACGGCGACCCAGCCCTCGCCCTTCGGGCCGAGGGACGGCAGCCTGCTGCCGGCGGGAGAGTCGGCGGGCTGTGTCTGATGAGGATCCATGAGCCTTCACCTCCGGGAGTACTGCCGGCGGCTCGAGGGCCGCGCGGCCGTCGGTCGTGCAGAAGTACTCACAGTCTACTGTCGGCGCCGGATCCGCGATAGCGTTTCGCCCGGCCGCGTATCGCGGGAGGTTGTCATTGTGTACTTTGGGGCGGGATGATGCCGAGAATGACATCGGCCCGGGAGTACGCGATGCCCGCACTGTTCGAACCGACCAGCATCAACGGAATGGAGTTGCCCAACCGTTTCGTGCGCTCGGCGACTTGGGAGGGCCTGGCTGCCGAGGACGGCTCGTCGACGCCGCTTCTGGGCGAGTCGCTGGCGCGGCTCGCCGGCGGTGGCGTGGGCCTCGTGATCCCCGGCTATGCCTTCGTGAGCCGCGAGGGTCAGGACGCCCCCGGGCAGCTCGGCGTGCACAGCGACGCGATGCTCCCCGGCCTCACCGGGATGGCCGACGCGGTCCACGCCGCCGGCGGCCGCATCGCGCTGCAGCTCGCGCACGCGGGGCTTGAAGGAGACCCGGAGCTCAGTGGCCACGAGCCGTCGGGGCCGTCGCCTCTGCGTGGGCCGGGCGCTCGGCTCACGCGGGCGATGGACGCCGCCGATCTGGCGGCGGTCACGCGGGCCTTTGCCGAGGCGGCCGCGCGCGCCCGGCGGGCCGGCTGCGACGCGGTGCAGGTCCACGCCGCGCACGGCTACCTGCTCAGCCAGTTCCTCTCGCCGCGCTTCAACCGTCGCCGTGACGGCTACGGCGGCGGCGTCGAGCGGCGCGCCAGGCTTCTGCTCGAGGTCGTTGAGGCGGTGCGCGCGGCCGTGGGCACCAATTACCCTGTGCTCGTCAAGATCAACGCCGAAGACTTCGTGCCCGGCGGCCTGTCGGTCGACGACATGCTCGCGGTCGTGGCGCTGCTCGAGGCTGCCGGCTGCGACGCCGTGGAGCTCAGCGGCGGGACCGGATCGCCTGAGGGCATCAGCTTTTCCCGCGTCGGCAGGCCTGCCCCCGGCGAGCCTGAGGCGTACTACGAGTCGGCGGCGCGTCGGTTCAAGAAGAGCGTCGACATGCCTCTCATACTGGTCGGCGGCATCCGCACGTTCGAGACGGCGACCCGGCTGGTGGCCGAGGGCGTCACCGACTACCTAGCGCTGTCGCGACCGCTCATCCGGGAACCCGACCTGGTCGCGCGCTGGCGGTCCGGCGATACGCGCCCGGCGCGCTGCGTCTCGGACAACGCCTGCTTCGACTCGCCGGACGACGGCCACGGCTTGTTCTGCATCGTCGAGGCGCGCCGGAAGTAGGCGCCCGCCGGCGCGAGGCTGGTACCATCGGGGCCACAGGCGAACGGGTCGGAGCAGACGTGGGATGAACACAGTCGGGTCAGACGATGTGGAGCGACGCTATGTGGACGCAGCGCGCGAGGCGCGGGCCGGCTGGGCGGCGGCCGACCCGGCGGCCCACGCCGCCCGCGCCGGCTGCGAGGTCACTGACGGCGGCGTGCTCGTCCCGCTCTTCGGCCGCGCGCATCTGGTGCGCCACCCGGGCGGCGAGGTCGAGACGCCGGCGCCGGACGCGCAGGTGGGTCCCGGGTCGGCCGCGAAGCCGGTCCACGATGCTGTCGCCATCTTGCTGCTGCACTACCTGCTCACCGCCGACGGTACGCCGCCGGCCGGCGAGTGGCTCGCGTATCGCGAGCTGCCGGGCGGCCTCTTCTACGCGACGGCGTTCGCGGCTCGCTCAGAGGAATCGCTCGCCCGGGCGTTCGCCGGGCCGGCGGGGCCCTCCGGGCCCGGCCCGCTCGCCTTCACCGCCGCGGCTCTGTGCCTCGGCGGCGAGCCTCTCCGGCTGGCCGACGCCGCCTTCCGCTTCGAGGCGCTGCCGCGGCTGGCCGTCGCGGCGCTGCTCTGGGCCGGCGACGACGAGGAGGAGGGCGCGGCGGCGGTGCTCTTCGACGCCGCCGCCGGCCACTACCTGCCGGCGGAGGACCTCGCCGGCCTCGGCGGCTTCCTGGCGCAGCGGCTCACGCGCTGACCGCGGGCGCGTCGGGCGTACGCGCGCGGGGCGCGGAGGCCTCTCGGCCTCCGCGCCCCGCATCGTGCCGGTAGGCGCCGCCTCTGGCGTCAGACTCGCTCCACCAGCTCGCCGCGCCCGGCGGCGACGAAGTACGCGGCCGCCACGGTGGCGATCGTGAACGGCATCGCGAGAAGCCCCAGCGCGCCGTTGGCCATCCCGTTCAGGGCGATCAGCAGGATCACCAGCGCCAGGTGCTCCCAGAAGCCGTGGTCGACGACCATGTGGTAGCTGGTCTTCATCGCCTCGCCGAGCCCCATGCCGCGGTCGACCATCAGCGGGAAGACGTACATCCACACCGTGGCCAGCAGGATGCCGCCGACGATGGTGAGCGAAGCGAGGCCGATGAGCAGGCCGAGCACGAGGGCGGCGACGAAGTAGGAGCCGAAGCGGTCCAAGCAGTCGAAGAGGTCGCTGATCTGCGCCGGCTTGCCGTCGCGGACGCGGCCGATGGCCATCTTGTAGAGCCCGGCGACCAGCGGCCCGGCCATGATCCCCAAGGTGACGACGGACAGAACCAGGGTGATGAGGCCGCCGAGGAGCAGCGGGACGATGTCGGCGGTGAACACGCGCCAGCCGCCCTTGAAGGCGAGAGAGATGTCGATGCGCGGGCGGCAGAGCGCCGGCGTGGCTTCGATCGTAGTCATGGTGGGTTCCTTTCCCGTTGGTTGCCTGACCTGGGACGAGCCTACGGGGTGAGGCCTCTGTCGTCGTCTCCCGGCGGGTGGAACCCGCGGTCACCTGCGGGGGCATCTTCTTCACGCCCCGGGACCCACCGCAGGGGTACGGGGGTCACCCGCCGGCGATGCCGACGTAGTTGCGACTGGTTCGCAGGTGCGCTACATTGGCGGCCATGCATCATGCCCGGGCGACACTCCGCGAGCAAGGCTACCGGCTCACGCCGCAGCGCAACCTCATCTGGGAGGTGCTGCGCGACGCCGGCCGCCATATGACGGCAGAGGCAGTGGCGGCCGAGGTACGCCGTACCCTGCCGGACGTGAACGTGTCCACGGTGTACCGCACCCTCGAGCTGCTCGTGAGCCTCGACCTCGTCGTGGAGACCCACCTCGAGGGCAGTTGCTGCTACTACGAGGTGTCGCCGGAGCCCACCCACCACCACTTCGTCTGCGCGCAGTGCGGCGCCGTGGGCCACTTCAGCGACGAGCTGCTCGCCCCCGTGCACGAAGAGCTGGGCGAGCGCCAGGGCTTCGCCGTGAGCCGGATCCAGGTCACGGCCTTCGGGCTCTGCCGCGGATGCCGTCCGGCGTAGGCCGGCGAGGAGCCCCCCGTGCACATCCCCGACGGCTACCTGGGACCGCAGACCTACCTTGCCCTGGACGCCGTGATGGTCCCCATCTGGATCATCGCCGCGCGCAAGGTCAAGCGCACGCTGAAGGCCAGGCAGATCCCGCTGCTGGCGCTGGGCGCCGCTTTCTCGTTCGTGATCATGATGTTCAACGTGCCGGTGATCGGAGGCTCGACGGGCCATGCCGTGGGGGCGACGCTGATCGCGATCATCCTCGGCCCCTGGGCCGCCGTGACCGCGATCTCCATCGCCCTCGTCATCCAGGCCGGTCTGTTCGGCGACGGCGGGATCACGGCCATCGGCGCCAACTGCTTCAACATGGCCGTGGTGGCGCCGTTCGTGGGCTACTACCTCTTCCGCCTGGTCGCCGGCGACTCGCCCTCGTCCTCGCGGCGCGTGGTCGCCTCGGGCGTGGCCGCTTACGTGGCGCTGGTCGCGGCCTCCATCGTCGCCGGAGTCGAGTTCGGCATCCAGCCCTACCTCGCACATACGGCGAGCGGCCAGGCGCTGTACGCACCGTACGGGCTGGGCGTCGCCGTGCCGGCCATGGCTCTCGAGCACCTGCTGTTCTTCGGTTGGGTCGAGGCGCTCGTGACCATGGGCGTCGTGGCCGCGCTGGCCAGGTCCGAGCCGGCCCTGCTCGAGATGAAGCCGGCCGCCAGGCCGCTGCGCTGGCTCTGGGCGGGCATCGGGGTGCTCATCCTGCTTACGCCGATCGGCGCTCTGGCGCCGGGCACGGCGTGGGGCGAGTGGGGCAGCGGCCAGCTCAAGCAGGCGATCGGCTACGCGCCGGCCGATCTCGAGAGGCTCGGCGGGCTCTGGAAGTCGGCGCTGCCCGGCTACGCCACGCCCGGCATCGGCAACGCGCTCCTCGGCTATCTGATCGCGGCCGTCGTGGGCACGGCGCTCACGGTGGGCGTGGCCTTTGCCGTCGGAGTGCTGCTGGCACGGCGCGGCGAGGCGCCGCCGGAGGCGCCGACAGGCGTCCGGCGCAGCGGTCGTGGCGGGCGGTCGCTCGCGCGCAAGACGGCGGATTCCGTGGCCGGCGCGGTGACGGAGGTGCTCCAGAACGAGGAGCTGGCGGCGCGCCCCGGCTTGCTGCAGCGCCTCGACCCGCGCGTCAAGCTGCTCACCCTCGTGCTCTTCGCCGTGACCGCCAGCCTCGTGCACTCCGTCTGGGTGCTCATCGCTCTCATCGGCGTGACGATGATCCTCGCCGCGGCGTCGCGGGTCGGCGTGGGCTCGTTCGCGCGCAAGGTATGGCTCTCGGCCGGTCTGCTCACCTTGCTGGTCGCGGCGCCGTCGGCGCTGCGCATCTTCACGCCGGGAACGGTGGCGGTCTCACTGGGGCCTCTATCCCTCACCGAACCCGGGCTCATGGGTGCTGCGACGCTGGTCACGCGCGTGGTCGCCGCGGCCGGCTTCGCCCTGCTGATCATCTGGACGATGCGCTGGTCCGATCTGCTCAAGGCGCTCTCGGCGCTGCGCCTGCCCGACGTGGTGGTCGCCACCCTGGCGATGACGCAGAAGCAGATCCTCACGCTGCTGCGCACCGTGGAGCAGATCCACCTGGCGCGCGAGAGCCGCACGCTGGGGCGCGGGACCGTGCGCGAGAACCGTGCCTGGGTGACGGAGCGCATGGCCTTCGTGGTGCGCAAGTCGATGAAGACCGCCGACGACGTGTACGACGCCATGCTTTCGCGCGGGTACACCGGCGCGACGCCGTCCCTGGTGAGGCTGCGGCTGCGCTCGCGCGATTGGGCCTGGGCGGCGGCGAGCGTTGCGCTCTGCGCGGCGGTCCTCTACGCCGATCGCCTCGTGGGGCCGCAATGACGGCGGGACGTGGGACTGCCGGCGTGACCGCCGATTTCGTGCTCGAGGGCGTGCGCCACGAGTACCGCGCCGGTGCGCCGACGCTGACCGGCATCGACCTCACGATCGGAGGTGGCGAGCACGTCGCCATCGTGGGCGCCAACGGCACCGGCAAGTCGACGCTGCTGAAGATGCTCGACGGCCTCGTGTTTCCCAGCGCCGGCACGGTCGCCGCCTTCGGCGCCGCGCTCACCGAGGACGCGCTCGAGGATCCGGCGTTCCGCCGGGACTTCCGCGCCCGCGTCGGCTTCGTCTTTCAGGAGGCCGACGTGCAGCTCTTCTGCGCGGACGCCCTCGACGAGCTGGCCTTCGGCCCGCTGCAGCTCGGGCTGCCCCGCGAGGAGGTCGAGCGGCGCGTACACGAGGTCGCCGGGCAGCTGCGCGTGGAGAAGCTGCTGGACCGCCCGCCCTACACGCTCAGCGGCGGCGAGAAGAAACGCGTCGCCATCGCCTCGGTGCTCACCATGCAGCCGCGCGTGCTGCTGCTGGACGAGCCCACCAACGCCCTCGACCCGCGCAGCCAGGTCTGGCTGCTCGATGTGCTGGAGGACTGGAAGCGCGAAGGCCGCACCGTGGTCATGGCGACGCACGATCTCTCGGCGGCGGCGGAGTCGGCCGACCGCATCGTCGTCCTGTCCGAGGAGCATACGATCGCCGCCGACGGGACCCCCGAAGAGGTGCTCGCGCAGCGCGATCTGCTGCTCTCGGTGAACCTGATCCACGAGCACACGCACCGCCACGCGTCGACCGCCCACAGGCACGCGCATGCGCATACACCGGGGCAGGACCCCGACCGTGCGCACGGTCACTGACGAGCTCGAAGCGTCTTCCGCCGCACAGCCGCTCGCGCCATACGCTCTCCACCGACTAGCAGCATCGGGTTGACCGGCGGCCCTCCCGTCCCTACCCTTGCCACTTCGCCCCCGATGGGCGAACCGGCCGACCAGCGGCCGCGGCGTCATCACGGCGCCCACCTAGAGACCGGGCCTGCGTTCCCGGTCGCCAAGGAGGCAACACGATGCACCACACTCGCCTGGTCGGAGGTCTCATCTCCCTTGCAGCCCTCCAGACCCTCCTGCTCGTCTTCAGCGCGCTCGTCGCGGCCTCAGCGCCGGACCTGCGGGCGACCCCGGCGCCGGCCTGGCCGGCGCCGGTGGCGACCTTGTCCGGCGCCGCCGGAAGGGCCGTACCTTCGGCTACTACCACCCGGAGCCAGAAGCCCACGCTCACCGATGCTGAGAAGCGCGCGCGCCGCCAGCAGCGCCGCCGTCTCGAGGTAGTGCGCATCGCGCGCAGCCTCCGCGGCATCCCCTACGTGTACGGAGGAGCTTCGCGCAGCGGTTTCGACTGCTCGGGGCTGACGATGTACGTGTACCAGCGCGTGGGCATCAGCCTGAGCCACGGCGCTACCGACCAGTCCCATCGCGGCCGGCAGGTGTCGCTCAGGCATCTCAAAGTGGGCGACCTCGTCTTCTACGGCGGCTCCGGCTACTACAGCCACGTGGCTGTCTATGCGGGAAACGGCCGGGTGATCGACGCGCCGCACAGCGGAGCGGTCGTGCGCTTCGGAGAGCTCCAGGGCGCCGCCACGGCGCGGCGGCTGATCGGCTGACGAAAGCCGCTCAGGCCCGCTCGAGCAACTCCCGCAGCGCTGCCTTCGGGTCGTCGGTGAGCGGCGCGCCGTGCGCGAGGCACATGATCTCGAACGGCAGGTCGAGCAGGCGCTCGACGCTGTCTCGAGTGGCCTTGGGGTCCTCGTGGTACTCGAACGGCACGAAGCGCAGCTCCTCGCCGGTGGGCCGCATCACCAGGTCGGAGCAGAACAGCACGCCCTGGTCGGCTTCGAGCAGAAAGCAGTAGTGCGGCAGTTCCGGCCCCGGCGTGCGCACGGCGATGAGGCCGCCGGGGAGCACGTCGCCGTCCGCGTAGCGGCCGTCGGGCGTTTCGTCGGCGGCCTCGGCGTCCAGGGGCAGCCAGACCGCGGCGCCGAACTCACGGCGGTAGCGCCAGGCGGCGCGCTGGTGACAGCGCGCCGTGAGCGCTATCGCCGTCGGCGCCGGCAGCGTGGCCAGCAGGTCGCTCTCGAGGCCCACCGGGTCTATCAGCACGCACGCCTCGTGGGTCACGAGCGCCTGCGAACTCGAGATGCCGCCCCCGATGCCGCTGTTGTGGATGCGCCAGTGGAACAGGCCGTCGTCGACCTGTTCGAGGTGATCGGCGATCTCCTTTGGTTCGGTCATGGCCGGACCTCCTTCTCGCTCTCGGCGGCGTTGCCGTCGGGACGAGGATAGCACCTCGCGGCGCGGCTTCGTCGTCCGCCCCGCGTCTCGTATGATGGGGCCGTCCGCGCCGCACAAGGAGACGCCCCATGGACCGCACCGTGCTCACCAGCCAGAACGTAAGCCGCATGTGCCTCGTGTGCGGGGCCGGGAATCCAGTGAGCCTCAAGGCGCAGTTTCTCGAGCTGGAGGGCGGTGACCTCCTGGGCATCTTCCACCCCCAGGAAGTGCATCAGAGCTACCCTGGCCGCCTGCACGGCGGTATCTCGTCGGCGATCCTCGACGAGACCATCGGGCGAGCCGTCATCGCCGTCCATCCGGGCGTCTGGGGGGTCACGGTGGAGTTCAGCGTGAGGTACCGCCAGCCCGTGCCGCTGCACGGCGAGGTCAGGGCCGTGGGCCGCATCACGCGCGACACCACGCGGCTCTTCGAGGGTACCGGCGAGATCCTGCTGGCCGACGGCAGCGTGGCCGTAGAGGGCCGCGGCAAGTACGTGAAGATGGGGATCGACGAGATCGCCGAGGGCGGGATGGACG